>VYKR01000050.1_pt1 | contig 27762 bp, 22 predicted proteins | sample 5109561 | NCBI WGS metagenome assembly VYKR01 (sample SAMN12291799, study PRJNA351875) | freshwater metagenome | isolation source: freshwater lake | place: USA: Michigan, Ford Lake | collected 2015-08-15
CGACGAGGCGCCCCGGGCGACGCGCGACAGGGCGCGCGCGCCGGACGGAGCGGCGACGACGCCCAACCTTTCGGCCGACCAATACTTCGGATTACCCGGATCATATGGCTGGCGCGGCCCCGCCGCGCTGCGCCGCGTGGCCGAGCCCTGGCGAATGCCGGAGGTGGCGGAGATCGTGGGGGACTGGCCGCGCGAGTGGCCCCGGATCGCCGGGGCGATCACGCTTCCGGTGCACCTTCGCCTGGCGGACCAGGACGCGATATGGGAAACGGGCGACGCCGTGGTGCGCCGGATGGCCGCGCGCCTGACCCGCTCCACGCTGGTCGACGCCGCGCTACTCGCGGGGGGCGGCCACGCCTACGAATTTCACCTGCGCGGCCCCGAACTGGTCTTCTCCCAGCTCGACTTCCTGAGCGGATGGGTCAGCGCTGGTCGTTGAGCGGCGTCGCGGCCGGAACCGTCACGACCTCCTCGCGGCTGGCATGGGTCAGCGGGTGCCTCGACCGATGCCGGACGACGAGGATGCAGGCGATGAGGAGCGGGGTGAGCTGGGTCAGGCACAGCACGGTCGCCGCTCCGACCGCCGTGTCCACGGGCATGAACCGCAGCAGCAGCAGCGCCCCCGTCCCCGACGCGATGTTGACCAGCAACCAGGCCGCCATGCCGCGCGCCGCCATGACGAACGAGCCCAGCAGGTTCACCGCGCCGCTCAGGGCCGCCGCGAGCAGCATCGCGAACACGAAGGCGTGGGTGAACCGATACTGTCCGCCGTAGATCCAGGACACGAGCGGGGTGAGCGCCGTTCCGACGAGCGCGCACAACAGCACGGTCGCGAAGGTCAGCCCGGCCGGCGCCACGATCTGAGTGACCGTGAGCGCGCCGCTGCGGGTCTTCTGGACGAATTTCGGAAACAGGACTTGTCCGAACGCCAGCGGGACGAACAGCACCAGGCTGAACCATTGCAGCCCGATCGCATACTGGTTGAACTGGTCCGCCGTCGCTTGCCGCTCGATCAGCGTGCGTGCGAGCAACCAGTTCATGCTCGCGTAGATCACGGAGAAGCCCAGCCCCGGCAACGTGGTGGCGAGCACGTCGGCCACCGCCGGCCGGCGCGGCCAGCGGGTCCAATGCAGTGGCGCCAGCACGCCCTGGCAGCGCAGGTGGCGGGTATAGGCCGCCGCCGGAACCAGGATGCCCGCGATGTTGCCGAACACAAGCAGCGCCATACTGCCGATCGACACGGCCGCTACCGTGCCCAGGAGCACGACCAGCGTTCCCGCCACCACGGGCGCCAGCGCCGCGCGGAACTGGCCGCTTCCGTACAGGCCGGCCTGGGCCAGCGCCGACCAAGTGATCGCCACCGCCGCCGCGACGACCAGCGGGCCGGAGACCGGAACCTCGTCCGACAAAAGCCAGGGCAGGTATAACGGCGCCAGCGCGATCGCCGCAACGCCGGCCGTCGCCGTGACCAGCAACACCGCGCCCAGCCGATCGTCCTCCGGCCAGGAGCGCGCGTCCCGTCCCTCGGCGACGACGCGCGAGATGGCCAATGGCAACCCGGCGGACATATAGGACGACAGGAGCACGGCCGTGGTGAACAGATAGGTGAAGGCCGAGAAGTCGCGAACCGTCAGGAACCGGGCGAGGAGCAGCGTCAACAGGGTGGCGCTGCCCTTGCCGACGACCTGCGTGGCGATCACCCATGCCCCGTCGGTCGCGAACGAATGGGAGCGAAAGCCCGCCAGCAGGCGCCTCGCGACCCGGATCGCGGATGATGTCCGGTCGGCCATCGCGTCAGGCGGCGCGGCGGGTCCGGCTCCGCGCGACCTCGGCGACGAAGGTGAAGGTATCGGCGGCGCAGCGTGTCCAGGAATACCCCTTCGCACGGTCGAAGGCCCGCCGGGCCAGCCGCTCGCGGCCGGCCGAATCGTCGATCAGCGTTCGGATCGCGTCCGCGATCGTTCGGCTGTCGAGGGGATCGAAATACGCGCCGGCGTCGCCCAGCACCTCGGGCATCGGCCCCATGCGCGAGCAGGCGATCGGCAGCCCCGTCGCCATCGCCTCGAGCAGGATGTTGGGCAGGTTCTCGCAGCTGGACGCGAAAACGAACGCGTCCGCCTCCTGGTAATATCGGTGGAGCGCCTCGAACGCGACCGCGTCGTGATAGGTGACGAACGCCCCGGCCGGGTCGACCTCGGCGATCGCCTGGTCGAGCTTGGCCTTGGCGTCGGGAACCGGGGAACCGATCAGGTCCAAGCGGACCGGCAGGCCGGCCGCGCGGAGTTGGCCCGCCGCCCTGACGACCTCCCATTGATGCTTGTACATGTCGACGGTGGATACGTAGAGCAGCCGAAACGGCCGCTCCGCGCTCAGCTCGTCTTCGGCGACGGCCGGGCGTGGGGGAAGGAAGAAGCGGTCGCCGAGGCCGTGAGGAATGGTTCTGGTGTCGTGGAGACTGCGGCCGATCGCCTCCGACACCCGTGCCCGTGCGTAGTCGCTCAGGAATATCACACCGTCGGCCCGCCGCATCGACGCGGCCTGCCCATATCGCAGCAACCGCATCTTCAGCCGGAGGGCCGAAAAGCGGCCATACCTGGCGGCCTCCTCCGGCTCGAACGGAAGCAGGTTGCGCGACATGGTGACCGCCGGCTTCCCCGCGCGGGGTGGCACCAGCCCGCCGGGACTGAATAGGACGTCGCAACGCTCGCGGCGCAGCGCGACGGGTAGGCGGAACCGTTGCCAGGCCAGCCGCCGGGGAAGCGCGCCGTCGAGGTCCGCGACGTGGACCTTGCGCAGCCAGGGCCGCTCGGGAAGCCGGGACAGAACGATCGAGCGCGACCAGACGACCACCTCCTCGATGCCCAGCTCCCGCGGCTCCGCCGCCTGGAGAAGCTGGATGAGGTGGGTGATCCCGCCCCCGCGGTGAATGTTGGACGCGTCGATCCCGACCCGCAGCGAGTGATCCGGCATATTCGACGCACCTAGCCGCGCTACCCCGACCCGGCAACCGTCCCCCGTTCTGGCCGCTCTGTCTCCCCGGACGCATGGAAGCCGGAGTTCGGCGGGAAACATCCACGGCGTCGCTTGTTCGTCACCCCTGTGCTGGAGGAAGCGCTCCGGGCCGGGAGGCCTGGAACGGAAGAAACTCCTGAAAGGATCCGCGACGTGAAGACCATGTACGATCCGGCGCGGCGCGCTCTGCTCATCGGCGGCGGCGCGCTCCTGTCCGGTTCGACCGGAGCCGAGCCGCCGCGACGGCAGACGCCGGCCCCGGGGGAAGCGGCCGAGCCCGCGCGCCCGTCCACCCCGACCCCGGCGAAATCGGTGGACGCCGGCGCCGCCCTGAGCGCGGCGTTCAGCGTCTATTCCAACAGCAGGACCAGTCCTCCGGGGCTGACGGGCTGGGGCGTCGGCGCCATCGCGCTGCCGCGCGGTCTACAGGTCCACCGCACCCCGGTCCGTTTCGCCGACTCGCAGATCGGCTTCAGCCTTCAAGGCGACGCGCCATATGCGACCACCCTGCAATTCGACATCGCGACGGGGGCGGCGATCCCGCTCAGGACCTATGTCGCGACGTCGCTGAGCGACTTCTATCTCCGCAACGCCGCGCGCGCGCCGGGCGAGAGCGCTGGCATCGGGCTTGATCCCGGAGGCGGCGGCGGCCCGCTCACCGTTAAGCGCGTGGGGATCGACGGCTTCGAAACGGCCATCCGCCTGTCCGGCACGGGCAACGGCGACAAGAGCCTGATCGAGCAGGTCTGGTTCGGCACGCGCGTCGGGTTCGACAACGGGCGCAACAAGCAGGCGGTCGGCTGGACCTTCCTCAACTGCTCGGGCGCGTGCGCCGCCACCCACTTCCGGCTTGGCGGCGCGGGCGAGGTCGCGATCGCCGGGTATGTAGGCAACGTCTTCGGGAGCTTTCTGGAGCTCCCCGAGGCATCCGGCAACCCCGGTTCGGCGAACTTCCCCGCCCGAATCACCGTGGCGGGGACGCAGCTCGAATATCACGGCGCTGGGCCGCGGATGCTGATCGACGCCCGCCGCAGCCTCGAGCCGACCGAGCGGGGCGGCGCCAATGTCGACGTGGTGCTGCGCGAGGTGTCGATCGCGTCCGGGACGACGCCCCCCGATCCGCGCACCCATGTCGTCGTTCAGGTCGGCGACGAGCGCGCGGGGGGCGACGCCGTCCGCGTGAAGCAGGAAGGCGGTTGGATTGAGGGGGTGATCCGCCATGGTAGCGCCCAACGCGGCGCGCTAAACCGCCGCTGGTCGTTCCGCGATGCGCTGCGCGCGCCCGACCCGCGCACCGTCGAGCTCGAGGGCGTCGGCAATCATCCGTTGATGGAGTGGCGCGCCAACGAGAACGTGCCCGTCGACCAGTATCGCGGCGGACAGGGGTTCACGGGCGCGATCGACGCGCAAAAAGCGTTCCTGTGGCGACATGAGGGCGCGGCGCTGCTCAACAGCGGGGTCGCGGCCACGGTGATCGCGGGTCGTTATGGCGGCGATTTCACGATCGGCGGCTTCCCGCCCGGAACCACGCAACTGGCGCTCGCGGTCTACCTGGACGAGGCGCTCGCGGTCGGTCACGACCTAGAGGTGCGGCAATTCGCGGACGGCGCGTTCCGCGTTCCGGTCGGCGCGGCGCGGGCGCTGCCCGCGCGAACGCCCAAGGGCCTGCACCGCGTTCACGACGAATGGCTCGTGCTGGGGACGGGCGAGCTTTACGTACGGGTGACCCTGCCCGCCCCGCGCCTCGTCGTCCGAGGCGCGATCGTGCCCTTCTACTTCCCTTACATGGGAAGCTGATCGCGCCGGGGCGGGCGGCTACGGTCCGGGGATCGCGGACGATTGGCACGGGCGGGCCGGACGGCTAGGCGGCGCTGTCTGTCCGAAACGGCGAAAGGAGGCGGCCGCTCGCGCGGCCGATCGAAATCATGCGTGTGCTGTTCCTAACCGAGTGGTTCGATCCGCTTCCGGCTCAGAAAGGATTGAGCTTTGTTTCCGGCCTTCGCGACGCCGGGCTCGACATCGACGTGGCCACCACCTTTCCGATGCAAGGGCCGATGTCCGCCTACCGACGTGACACCATGAACGGGATCACGGTTCACCGCTTGCCCTTCTACCGCAGCCATGACGCGTCGGGCGTCCGACGGTCGCTGACCTATCTCACCTTTCTACTGTCGCTGCTCGCGTTCGGGATCGTGCGCGGGCGTCGCTACGACGTGATCTACGCCTACCACCCACCGATCACCGTCGGATTGGCGGCCGCGCTTTTCGGGGGGTTGTGGCGGCGCCCGTTCGTGTTGGACGTGCTGGACCTTTGGCCCGACGTCGTGACGGAGTCGGGCATGGCCCGCCCGGGCGCCGTCAAGCTGATCGATCGCATGTGCGGTTTCGTCTATCGGCGGGCGGTGGTGATCAGCGTGGCTTCCCAAGGCTTCAAGCGACGCCTGATCGAGCGCGGCGTTCCGGCCTCCAAGATCGAGTGCGTCTACAACTTCGCCGACGAGCGTCAGGCTCGAGCATCCGGTCGCGTCGACTTGGCGCCATATGGCATGAAGGGGCGGTTCAACATCGTTTACGGCGGCAATTTCGGCGTCTTTCAGGACCTGGGCTCGCTGATCGCGGCCGCGCGGCTCGCTCACGCGCGCGACGCACGGATTCAGCTGATCCTGCTCGGTACGGGTAGCGACGCCGACAATGTGCGCCGCGCCGCCGCTCAAGCGCCGGACGCCGTCCGTGTGCACCCGCCCGTCCCCGGCTCCGAGATCGGCGACGTCTTCGACGCCGCCGATCTTCTGGTGCTGCACTTGGCGGACCGGCCAATCTTCCGCATCTACCTTCCCGGCAAGCTCGGCTTCTACTTCGCGATGGGCAAGCCGGTGCTCGCCGGCTTGAGCGGCGAAGGGGCGGAGATCGTGGAGGCCGCCGGGGCGGGTTTCGTGGTGCCGCCCGGGGATGTCGAGGCGATAGCGGACGGGATGCTCCGCGCCCTCGCGCTCGATCCCCCTTCGCTGGACGTGATGGGCCGGTCGGGCCGCGAGTTCTACGACCGCAACATGTCCTCCACGCTCGCGACCGAACGGCTGCTCGAAATGCTGACCAGGGCCGCTCGCGGGCATGCCGCCCTGAACTAGGGCCGGCGGAACCTACGCGCCGCGAGCGGGCGCGGCGCTCCCCACGCCGCGCCGCGCGGCGCCGTGATCCAGCCATTTGACGAGCAGAAGGTAAGGAATGACCGGAATGAGCGCGAGCCAGACCCGCGCCGCGAACGCCGCCATGCCGCCCCAGAAGAGAGTGATCAGCCAGACGTCGAAAATGATCACCGGCGCGCGGTAGGGCCTGCATAGACGCACAAGCGATCGGCGAAGCAGGATCACGACCACGACCAGCAGCGTCGCGGAGACGATCCAGGCGTTCGGGAGATAGAACAGGTGCTCCCCGAAAATGCCGATCGCCAGGTTGTGCTCCGCACTGGTGCCTTGGCGACCCGTGACCATGTCGACGAAGGTGCTGCCGATGCCGAGCGGCTTGGACGGCCATAGCTCGCGCGGGAACCAGTTCACGAACAGCAGCGTCCATTGCTCCAGGATGGAACCCGGCGACAGGACAGTGTCCTTGGTCGACCAGAGATAGCTGGTGAGCGTGATCGGCGACGCGCCGGAGTCGACGGCCAGCCCCGCCAAGCCGTCGCTCCAACCGAATCGGAGCAACCGGCCGACGAACGTAAGCACGATCGCGGTGGCCGCGAGAATGACGGCGTTCAGGTGGAAAGCGCGATAATGGACCGCGAGCAGGATCGGCGCTAGCGCGAAACTGAGCTGGACGATGCGCCCGCCCCCCGACCATAGCGCCGTGACGAAATAGCCGATCACCGCCGCGAAGACGAGCAGCCCGGTGACGCGCTGCGGGAGCGAGCGCGTCCGGGCATGCACCCGCTCGAGGTGAACCAGCGCCAAGGCCCAGCCCGCGTAAAAGCTGACCTGCCTGAGGCCCTCGTCGCCCCAGAAGAGAAGCCCTAGAACCAGATAAATGGGAATCAGCCGGAGATCGGCGGCGCCATGACCGGGCGGCGGGCCGGGCCGGGCTTTGGGTTCGCCATAGGCGACCAGCGCGAGGCCGACGATGATGAACAGGGCGAACCAGGCAGTCTGGACGTCATAATCGGTGTAGATCAGGCCGATATAGGGCATGGTGAAGATCGCGACGCCCGTGACCACGATAGTCGCCGCCAAGCTCGATCGGCCGGCTTGGGGAAAACCGATCAGCAGCGCTCCCGTCAGAAGGGCGATGCCGAGATAATTGTTCAACAGCCCGGCGAAGGCGCTTAGCGTGAAAACGGCGGCGCACAGATACGCCACCGCGCTCTTGCGCGCCTGATCGCCGGGAGCCGGCGTCGCGCCCGCGGAGTAGATGCGCCACCACTCGTCCGACCGGATCGCGCCGGCGCCTGGATTGGATCGATTCACATTCTCGCCTTCACGCGCCGCCGGGGACCAGAGCCGGCGCGCCCCGCGTCACTCGGAACTTGCAGGTCGGATGTCAATGTCGGTGCTCGGCGGATTGGGAACTCCCGGCGCCCAGCCATCACGGATCGGTCATGTTTCGCGTGGACGCCCGGCTGGCCATTCCGTATTCGGGATGGGCACTCGCTGGACAACCCTGATTAATGCACATGACCGATGACAAGCTTGGGGCGAACCCGCGCGGCGTGCCGGCGCGCGTCGCCGCGATCGCCACCCACTTGCCCGCGCACGTGCTCACCAACGAGGAGCTGGCCGAGCGGTTTCCCGGCTGGTCGGCGGACAAGATCGCCGACAAGACGGGCATACTGGAACGCCGGATCGCCGCCCCCGGCGAGACCGCGCTCGATCTGGGCGCCGAGGCCGCGCTGAAACTGCTGGACACGGGGGCGTGCCGGCGCGACGAGATCGAGTTCCTGATCTTCTGCACCCAGGCGGGCGATCACATCCTGCCGACGTCGGCCTGCATCCTCCAAGAGCGGCTGGGGTTGCCGACCAGCGTCGGCGCGCTTGACATCAACCTGGGTTGCTCAGGATTCGTCTACGGCCTGTCGCTGGCGGCCGGGCTGATCGCCAGCGGGGCCGCGCGGCGCGTCCTCCTGGTCACCGCCGACACTTATTCCAAATACATCCACCCCCGCGACAAAAGCGTGCGCACGCTTTTCGGCGACGGCGCCGCAGCGACGCTGGTGGCGGCGGAAACGACGGACGACAGGGCGCGGATCGGCCCCTTCGTGTTCGGAACCGATGGACGCGGGGCCGATCGGCTGATCGTTGAAGCCGGCGGCTTCCGCCTGCCCGCCTCCGCCGACACCTGCGTCGAGGTGGAGGACCGATCCGGCAACGTCCGCACGCGCGGCCACCTGTTCATGGACGGCGCGGCCGTGATGGCTTTCACCCTGCGCGAGGTGCCCCGCGCCTATCGCGCGCTCCTGGAGAAGGTCGGCGCGACGCCCGACGAGTTCGATTATGTCGTCCTCCACCAAGCGAATAAGTTCATGCTCGACGCGCTTCAGAAGAAGCTTGAATTGTCCGACGACAAGCTGCCTCGCCGCTACGAGGACATCGGCAACACCGTTTCGTCCACCATCCCCTTCGTGCTGGCTGGATTGTTCGAGCAGGGTCGGCTAACGGCGCGCACGCGAGTGATGCTGATCGGCTTCGGTGTCGGCCTGTCCTGGGCCGCCGCGTCGATCACCTTTTAATCCAACGGAGCTACCCATGAGCGAATTCCACGAAGGCCTGGCCGAAATCCTCGAGGTCGACCTCGACCAGATCACTCCCGACCTCGCGCTCGAGGAGGGCAGCTGGGACTCGCTGGCCGTGGTCTCCACGATCGCGCTGATCGACGATGTGTACGACGTCACCGTGCACCCCAACGCGCTCGGCGATTGCAAGACGGTCGGCGATATCGAAAAGCTGATCGCCGCCGAGCGCGGGGAGTAAGGCTCATGAATGTGGGGATGAGGGCGCGGACCACCGGCGCGCGGATCGCGGGCGTCGTGTCCTGCGTCCCGCCCCGCGTAGTGGACAACACGGTGTTCGAGGAGCGTTTCGGCGCGGGCGCGGCCGAGGTCACCAAGATGACCGGGGTCAAGCAGCGCCATTATGCCGAGGACGGCGTCGCCACTTCCGACATGTGCGAAAAGGCCGCCGAGCACCTGCTGGCCAAGCTGGGCTGGGAGCGCGGCAGCGTCGACGGAATCATCTTCGTTTCGCAGTCGCCCGACCTGCTGCTGCCCGCCACCGCCTGCATCGTCCAGGGGCGCATGGGCCTGCGTCCCGGCATCATCGGGTACGACGTGAGCCTGGGCTGCTCGGGCTACCCCTATGGCCTGTGGCAGGCGATGATGACCGTGATGACGGGCGCGGCCAAGCGCATGCTCGTCATGGTCGGCGACATCTCGACCCGCTGCATCGACCCGGACGACCGCTCCACCGCCATGCTGTTCGGCGACGCGGGCACCGTAACCGCGATCGAGGCGAGCGGCGAGGGCCAGGACCCCGCCTATTTCGTGCTCGGCAGCGACGGACGCGGCGCCGAGCATCTGATGATTCCGCGAAGCCGCCAGCGCAGCCCGGAAGCCGTCGGTAAGCTGGAAGGCCGCGACCTCGACGCGCTCTACATGGACGGCGGCGAGATCTTTAATTTCACGCTGAAGTCCGTGCCGCCGTTGATCCGCGAGACGATCGAATGGGCGGGCGAGAGCGTGGAGGCGTACGACACCTTCCTGCTCCACCAAGCCAACACCTTCATGATCAACCACCTCGCCAAGAAGGCCAAGCTGCCCAAGGACAAGGTGCCGATTAACATGGACCGGTTCGGCAATACCAGCTCGGCCACGATTCCGCTGCTGATGACCACCGACACCGCCGACCTGCTCCGCACCGGGCGGCGCAAGGTCGGGATGTTCGGCTTCGGCGTCGGCTTCTCCTGGGCGTCCGCCTCGATCGAGATGGGTCCGCTCGACGTCGTTGATCACATCATCCTGTGACCTTCTCCCCCGACGCCCTTCGGGGCAAGCGCATCCTCGTCACCGGCGCGTCGTCGGGCATCGGCCAGGAGACGGCGATCCGCCTGGCCGCGCACGGGGCCGACCTGGTGATCATGGGGCGTGACGAGGCGCGGCTCGCCGCCACCGCCGACCGGCTCGCGCCTGGCGATCACCAACTCTGCACGGGCGACTTGACCGACGCCGACGCGACCGCCGACCTGGTGGGAGAGATCGCCAAGGCGGGCGGTCCCCTGCACGGCGTGTTCCACTCGGCCGGCTCGTCGCTCGTCCTCCCGGCCAAGCTGACCAAGAACCGCCATCTGGACGAGGTGTTCGGCGCGGGCTTCCGCGGCGCGTTCGGCGTCGCGCGCGCTGCCGCCAAAAAGGGCGTGATCGGCGACGGCGGCTCCGTCGTGTTCATGTCGTCGGTCTCCTCGCTACGAGGACGCCAGGGCATGGTCGCCTATTCCGCCGCCAAGGGCGCGGTCGACGGCATGGTGCGCGCGCTGGCGACCGAGCTGGCGGCGCGCGGCATCCGCGCCAACTCGATCATCTCGGGCGCGGTCGAGACGCAAATGCACAATGACTTCGTCGGCTCGGTCGACGAGACGCTGGTTGCCAACTACCGCAACCTCCACTTGCTGGGCTTCGGCAGCCCCGGCGACATCGCCGACGCGGCCCTGTTCCTGCTCAGCGACGCCTCGCGCTGGATCACCGGCACCAGCATGGCGGTCGACGGCGGCTACACCGCCAAGTAACCCGTCCGGAGCTACCCCTATGACCGTCTTCAGCCCCGATTGCCTCGCCGACCGGCGCGTGTTCGTGACCGGGGCCTCGTCGGGCCTCGGCCGCGCGGCCGCGATCGGCCTGTCCCGCCTCGGCGCGCGCGTCGCGATCTGCGGGCGGGACGAGGTGCGGCTGGCGGAGACGATGGCGCAGCTGGGCGGCGAGGGCCACCTCTCCGTCCCCGCCACCATCGCCGACACCGACGCGACCGCCGATCTGGTCAAGGACGTGGCCAAGCGCTTCGGCCCTCTGCACGGCGTGTTCCACGCGGCGGGCATTAGCCTAACCATGCCCGTGCGCATGACCAAGCAGGCCCAGGTTGACGACACGTTCGGCCCGTCCGTCTTCGGCGCGTTCGGCATCGCCCGCGCGGCCGGTCAGAAGGGCGTGATGGCGGACCGCGCCGCCGTCGTGCTCATGTCCTCCATCTCCGCCGAGCGCGGGCATAACGGCATGATGATCTATTCCGCCGCCAAGAGCGCGGTTCACGGCCTGGTCCGCTCGGCCGCGGTCGAGCTCGCGCCCAAGGGCGTGCGCGTCAACGCGCTGATCGCGGGCGCCGTCTATACGGAGATGTACGCGCGCGAGGTCGAGCGCATGGGTCCCGACTGGATCGCGGGCGTCGGCGCCAAGCACCCGCTCGGCTTCGGCGAGACGGACGACATCACCAACGCGGTCGCCTATCTCCTGAGCGACGCGGGCAAGTGGATCACGGGCACGACCATGACCGTCGATGGCGGCTATACCGCGCAATGAGTGACTTCGGGACCGGCGAGCGGATCATCATCGTCGGCGGCGGCGGGTTCGGGCGCGAGCTCGTGTCGCACGTGGGAGACACCCACCGGGCGGGGATGGCTCCGCCGCTCGGCGGCTATCTGGACGACGCCGGCGATGTCATGGCGGCGTTCGGCCATTATGGGCACGTGGCCTTCCTCGGTCGGCTCGACGACTACCAGCCTCGGCCCGGCGACCTCTTCACCTTGGCGGTGGGCGCTCCGAGGACCAAGAAGGCGATCGCCGAACGGCTCAAGATCCGTGGCGCGCGTTTCGCCACGATCGTCCACCCCAGCGCGATCACCTCACCCACCTGTCGCATGGGAGAAGGCGTGATCGTCGGCACGCATGCGGGTCCGGGCGTGGACACGGTGCTGGGGGATTTCGTCACGCTTAACAGCTATTCGGGCGTGGGGCACGACGCCTCGATCGGGGACTACACCACCATCAGCGGCCATGTGGACGTGACGGGCGGCACCCGGATCGGGGAAGGCGTGTTCATCGGCTCCAACGCATCGATCCTGCCGCGCGTGAAGATCGGCGACTGGGCCAATGTCGGCGCCGGCTCGATCGTCTACCGCACGATCCGGGCGGGATCGACGGTCTACGCGCCGCCGGCCAAGCTGCTGAAGAAGGGACAGCTCGCTCTCGCGCCCGACCCGGCCGTCCGGAAACCGGACGGCGCGGGATCTAGATTTCCTTAGTACAAACATGCACCTATGTGCTGTTGTGGCGATCATTGACCGCCGGCTTGAACACTTCGCTGCGTCAATGTAGCGAAAAAGGGGCGGGATATGGCGACGACGCAGCCGGTCGGGTCGGAGTTTCTGGTCAACACGGTCACGGCGGGGACGCAGGATTCCAGCACCGGGGCACGCCTCGCCGGCGGCAACGTCGTCATCGCCTGGCGCAGCAGCGAGAACGCCGGGGACATCAAGGGCCAGATCCTGGACGCCAACGGCGCCAAGGTCAGCGCGGAGTTCCTGATCACTACCAACGTGGCGGAAAGTCAGCGTTTGCCATCGATCGCCGCGCTCGACACCGGCGGTTTCGTCGCGGTCTGGGCGAAAAACGCCTTTGTCGAAGGCCGACGTTTCGATGCTGCGGGGTCGGCGATATCGGCCCAGTTCGCCTGGGACGTGAACGCGGGCAACACCGGCATATTCTACAATATCGAAACGCTGTCGGTGACCGACGTCGTCGACGACGGCTTCGTGGTGGGATGGACGGATACGAACAAGACTCCCAGCATCCGTAACGGCACGTGGCGAGTATTCAGCACGACCGTGCAGGATGACGGAACCGTAGCTCCGCCTACCCAGCTCGCCAGTTCACCCACCTCCGCGTTCACTGACGTGGCCGGCCTGTCCGGCGGCAATTACGTTTCCACCTATGCACGATACGATGCCAGCGGGCCCTTTGCAGGCAATGCCGTCTTCGGGCGAGTCGTGAGCCAATCGGGTCAGTTCGTCACCGACGAGTTTCGCGTCTCGACGGTCCTGTCGGCGGCACCGTCGGTCGCGGCTTTGCGGTCGGGCGGCTTCGTCGTGACCTCGATCGACCAGAACCGTGCCGCCATCACCGTGCAGACCTTCGGCGCGAACGGCGTCGCCACCACTGCCCAGCAGGTCCTAGCCGGCTCGGAGGGCGGCTTTCTGCCCACCGTCACGGTCCTCGATCGTGGGTTCGTCGTCGCCTATGACGGGTCGGGCGCTTGGGGGATACGCGCCCAGCTGTTCGGCGAGGACGGCCTCGCGGTCGGCGACCCGGTGATCGTCAACGACGTCCCGGAGAATACGCAGGCGTCCCCCGATGTGGTGGCGCTGGGAGGCGGTCGCTTTCTCACGGTGTGGGACGACGCCAGCGGCACCGGCGGCGATGCCGATGCCGGCATCAAGGCGCGTATCTTCCAGGTCACGGCTATTCTCGGCACCACCGGGGCGGAGACGCTGACCGGGACGACGGGCGCAGACGAGTTCTACGGCGCGGGTGGGGGCGATACGCTGATCGGCGGCGCGGGCGACGACATCTACCGGGTCTCCACGGGTGATATGGTAGTGGAACAGCCTAGCGGCGGTTTCGACATCGTCGGGGCGATTGCCAGCTATCAGCTCGCCGCGGGCGCGGAGATCGAGGTGCTGGCGACCAGCAATGCGGCGGCCACTACCGCGCTCGACTTGGCCGGCAACGAATTCAGCCAGACCATCTACGGGAACGACGGCGCCAACAGGCTGCTGGGGCTGGGCGGCAACGACATACTCTCCGGAGGTCTCGGCAATGACAATCTCCAGGGCGGAGCGGGCGCCGATCTGCTGCTGGGCGGCGGCGGCAACGACCAGCTCTTCGGTCAGGAGGACGACGACAACCTGAACGGCGAGAATGGCGACGACTATCTCGACGGCGGCGCCGGGCGGGACATCCTCGTCGGGGGAGCCGGCGTGGACGTCATGGTCGGGGGTGGCGACAATGATCAGCTTTTCGGTCAGAACGGCGGCGACAGCCTCGACGGCGAGGATGGCGAGGATTATCTCGACGGCGGTGCCGGCCGCGACATCCTGATCGGCGGCACGGGCGGCGATGTCGCGGTCGGCGGCATCGACAACGACCAGCTCTACGGCCAGGACGGCAACGACAGTCTCGATGGCCAGGACGGGGACGATTACCTCGATGGCGGCGCGGACCGCGACATCCTGATCGGCGGCGCCGGCGCGGATGTGGTGCTCGGCGGCCTGGAAGGCGACCAGCTTTACGGCCAGGCGGGGGCGGACAGCCTCGACGGCCAGGAAGGCGACGATTACCTCGACGGTGGCGCGAACCGCGACATCCTGATCGGCGGCGCCGGCGCGGACGTCGCGTTTGGCGGCAGCGACGGCGACCAACTCTACGGCCAGGACGGGGACGACAGGCTGGATGGGCAGGACGGGGACGACTATCTCGACGGCGGAGCCGGACGCGACATCCTGGTCGGCGGCACGGGCGCGGACGTCGTCATCGGCGGGGGCGACGGAGATCAGCTTTACGGGCTGGACGACAGTGACAGCCTCAACGGGCAGGACGGGGACGATTATCTCGACGGCGGAAACGGCGCCGACTCCCTTGTCGGCGGCACGGGCAACGACATCGCCCTCAGCGGGGAGGGTGATGATTACGTCGCCGGCGAGGATGGCGACGACAATCTCGACGGCGGCGCGGGTCGCGATTACCTGATCGGCGGCGCGGGAGCGGACGTCCTGTCGGGCGGCGGCGGCGATGGTGACGATCAGCTGGACGGGGGTATCGGCCGCGACATTTTGATCGGCGGTGGGGGAACGGACCTGCTCCTCGGCGGCGCCGATGGGGATCAGCTCTACGGCCAGGACGGCGGCGATAGTCTCGATGGCCAGGAGGGCGACGATTACCTCGACGGTGGTGCCGGTCGCGATGTCCTGGTCGGCGGCACGGGCGCGGACGTGGCCGTCGGCGGCGCGGATGGCGATCAACTCTACGGCGTGGACGGCGACGACAATCTCGACGGTCAGGACGGCGACGACTACCTCGACGGCGGAGCCGGGCGCGACGTGCTGGTCGGCGGCACGGGCGCGGATATCGCCATCGGCGGGACCGACGGCGATCAGCTCTTTGGCGTGACAGGCGACGACAGCCTCGATGGTCAGAACGGCGACGATTACCTCGACGGCGGAGCCGGGCGCGATATCCTCATCGGTGGCGTGGGCGCGGACGTGGCCGTCGGCGGCGCGGACGGCGATCAGCTTTACGGCCAGAGCGACAATGACAGCCTCGACGGTCAGGATGGCGACGATTACCTCGACGGTGGAGCCGGCGACGACGTCCTGATCGGCGGGGTCGGCGCCGATGTCGCGGTGGGTGGGATCGGCAACGACCAACTCTACGGCCAGAGCAACAATGACAGCCTCGACGGCCAGGACGGCGACGATTACCTCGACGGCGGAGCTGGCGGTGATGTCCTGATCGGCGGAACCGGCGCCGACGTCGTGGTGGGTGGAGCCGGCGGCGACCAGCTTTACGGTCAGAATGGCAACGACAATCTCAGCGGCGACGATGGTGACGACTATCTCGACGGCGGCGTGGGCAATGACTCGATATTCGGCGGGGCCGGTAACGACGTCGTACTCGGCGGCATCGGGGCCGACCGACTGTTCGGCGGCGGCGGAACCGACGTCTTCGTCTTCACCGCCCTGAGCGAGAACGCCGCCGATGTCGACAGCGTCCTCGATTTCAGCCGAGCGGACGGCGACAAGCTCGACCTGAGCCGGATCGACGCCAATCCGGTCGCGGAAGGGACACAGTCCTTCAACTTCCTGGGCACGGGTGCCTTCACGGGTCAGGCCGGGGAGCTGCGCTATCAGGTACAGAACGGGGCCGCGGTCGTCTTCGCCGATGTGAATGGCGACAGCGTCGCCGACCTAACCTTCTCGGTCAGCAGCTCGAGCCTGGACACCGCCGACTTCTTCGGCGTGATTTGAAGGAGGCCGTCGATGCCCGGACGGGGAAGCCCGCCCGGGCGCGTCGACAGCCCAATCGCCGGTCGGCTCACGGTCATGAGCGCATGGCCGCCCGTACCCGGCGAGTATCGGCGATCGTGCCCATGTCGGTTCGGGCCCGACCATGAGACGGACAGTCAAGCTTGGCTCGACCGCCCATACCGTCCCTGTCGAGCCGCTTCGGTGGACTAGCGTCTCCCGCTCGGGTCGAAGCCGGCGGGCAGCGCGGTCTCACCGCGGAACGGGAGCACCGGCGCGCCGGCAACGTCGTTGATACCGTGCCGAGCGAAGACCTTCAGCCCCGTCATCGTGATGATCCGCAGGTCGAGCAGCAAGCCCAGATGCTCGACATACCAGACGTCGAGCGCGAACTTCTCCGGCCAGCCGATCGCGTTGCGTCCATTCACCTGCGCCCAGCCGGTCAACCCCGGCCGTACGGCGAAGCGCCGTGCCTGGTCGACGCTGTAGAGCGGCTCGTAGACATGAACGAAGGGGCGTGGACCGACGACGCTCATCTCGCCGCGTAAGATATTGATAAGCGCCGGCAGCTCATCGAGCGAGACCGAACGCAGCCAGGCCCCGAAAGACGTAAGCCTCTCCTCGTCGGGCAGCGCGTGGCCGTGCGCATCGACCGCGTCCAGCATCGATCGGAACTTCAGGATATCGAAGGGCCGGCGCCCGAACCCGGTGCGCCGCTGGCGGAACAAGACGGGGCGGCCGAGCTTGGCTGCGACCAGCAGCGCGACAACGAGGAGGAGCGGCGACAGCACCACCAGCGCGCCTCCGGCCGCCGCGAGGTCGAACGCGCGCTTGCCGTACCTGGTGTAGAAAGACACGCCGCTCAGGCGCCCAGCCACGTCCGCAGCGTGTCGAGATGCGCGCGGCTCGACGCGGACACCACCGCCGTCGCCACTGCGTGATACGCGAACACATGGGCAAGCGCGTCGTCCGCGGTGAGCGCCGTCTCCGCGAACACCCGCCCGGCGGCATAGGGCCGGATCGCCACCACGGCCTTACCGGCGGCGGCGCACGCGGCGGCGACCGGGTCCATCTCGCGCTCGAGCGGGTTCAGATACACCGCCACGCCGTCGCACCAGTCTGCCGCGACCAGCTCATCTGCGACGACAGGTGTATAAGGAAATCCGATGAACGCGCCGATCTTGCCCTCGGCCCGGAGCGCGTCGACCATGGCGGCGATCTCGTTGTCCGCCTCACGCAGGATGCGCAGGCGGGCCTCCTCCGCCTTAAGGTCATGCCGGAGCAGCCACTGTACCACGTGGAGCCGCTCCACCCCGAGTGCCCGGAGATAGCCGTCGATCTTGGCCCGCACCTGCGAGACGGAGAAATGGTCCTCGCCGAAATGGGGCGAGGCCAGTTTGGCGATCAGCGTGGCGTCCGTCTGCGCCAGCCCCGCCCTGCCCCACGCCTCCGCGAACAGCCCGAAACTGTCATACTCGCCCGAGCAATGGAAACTACGGATGCCGATCTCGCGCGCATGGGCGAGCAGGTCGGCGGCGGCGACCTCGTCACCCGCGCCCGCCAGCCGCATCGTCCCCAGCGTCACGCGCGACACGGGCAGCACGCGCGCACCGCCCGCCGCTGTTGGATCGATCACGCGTCGACCAGGAACGACGTTTTCCAAAGAAACCGCGCCGACGTGCCCTCGGGATCGAACGATTCGCGGCCGTGCAGGACGTAATCGTCCTTCCAGATCACCGCGTCGCCCGGCTGTAATTTGACCCGCCCGGTGCGCGCCGCGATCCCGGGGCTGGTCTCCAGGAAGCGGAAATACTCCTCGCGGAGCTGCTGAACCTCGTCGCCCGCCTCCGGATCGACGCAGTAGTAATTCCAGTTGACCAGCGGCTGCTCACCGCCGAGATCGATCGCCTTGGCCACCTTGCGGTCGCCCGATCGCGCATGCGGCATCTCCGTGGCGGTCAGCCGCGCGAGCAGGTCGGGCGCTTCCTCGCGCATCACCGCCACCACCTCCTCGGCATCGATGAAGGTCGTCGCGCCGCCGTTCGCCGGCATCGCCACGCAACCAAGGAAACCGTAGCCCACCGCCCGGTCGCTGCGCTCGACCTGCACGCTCTCGGGCGAGGTGTAGGAACCGTCGGTATGAAGCGGCTGCGCGTTCGCCGAATGGCGATAGGCGTCGGGAACGGCGGGGTCGTAACGGACCTCCATCCAGTAGCTGCCCGTGCGCTGCATGTCGCGGTCGCCGAGCGTGGCGTCCTCCGCCAGCGCTATCGGCTTACCCACGCTCTCGAAGAAGCGCCAATAATAATCGCGTAGGTCGCCCTCGGGCTTTACGCCGCGGATGTGGATCACCTTGGACGCGGCGTGCGCCTCAAGCACCTTTGCCGCGACAGCCTCGGGCGGAGCGTCGGGGGTGAACTCAAGCGTCTTCAGCACGGTGGTACTCTCCCGTTGGTCACGCTGCCTTTACGCGGCGACAATACAGACCTCAAGCGGCGCGGCGCTACTCTGCAGCCTGGAGCGCCGGCTCGACCTCGCCCGCCATGACCCGCTCGTAATGGCGGTGGAAATCGCGGATGCGGATCTCGTCGTCGCCGATCGCGCCTGGCCCGTCCGCCAGGCGGATGCCGCTTTGGATCCCCTCCAGCACCGCGCGATCCTCCTCGATCAACCGAGTGCTCATCGCGTTCTGCTCGGCGTTGATCGGCTCCTGCCGCGCGCGGTGCTTGGGGCTTAGCTCGACAGCGGGCTCGAAGTTGCGGCTCCTGAGCAGCGTCCGCTCCGGCCCCTCGGGCAGCAGCTGGCCCACATAGAAGGAGAGGCCCTGGCTCGATCCGATGAACAAATTGGGAAACACGAAGATGTGGAAGAAGCTGTCGTGGTCGAACGGCCGCCCTTCCAGATGCGACAGGTAGCGCAGACGCAGCGCCTCGCGCGCCTGCGGCTGGCGGGGAAAGTGCGCGGAGGAGTGGCCGGAGTCGAACCGGGCGTCGCTGATGGGCAGCTTGCCGACGCCCCAGGGCACGAACGTCTCCTGATGGACGGTCGAGCAATGATAGCATTCCAGCACGTTTTCGACGAGCAGCTTCCAGTTGGCCGCGTGCGGCACCTGCACGAACTGCGTCTCCGCGCCGAGATACCCGCTCATCTCCTCCAGAACCGCGCCGAACTCGCCCAGTTGCTCGGCCAGCGTTGCCGCCCCGCCGCCCCGGTCGACGAACACGAACTCGCCACGGGTCTCGACCGAATAGCGCGTCAGGCAGAGGTGGCTGTTGTCCTCACCCAGAAACTGGTCGCGCTTGGGAATGCCAAACGGAAAGCCCGTCTTGTCGAAGTTCCAGCCATGATAGCCGCATAGCAGCATCCGGTTGCCGCGCTCGCCCGGCTGGATGCGGTTGAAGCGGTGCGAGCAGATGTTCTGGAACGCGCGCAATTCGCCCTTGAAGTTCTGGACGACGATCGCCGCGCCCGCGTGATCGACCGTCACAAAGTCGCGGTCGCGCGCCAGCTCGCTCCGAAGCGCGACGAACTGCCATCCCCGACCGAAGATACGATCGATCTCGTCGTCGAACACGGCCTGGCTGTGGTAACTCGTCTTCAAAATCATTGCGGGAACCTCGCGCCAAGCAACGGACGGAGCTGGCTTAATAGGAAACGCGGCGAGCGTTGAGAAGGTCCCGCTCCCGTCAGCGCCGCGCCAGATCGATGAGTACCGCCGCGACGCGCTCGACGTCGCCGTCCACCATATTGGACCCCGAAGGAAGGCACAGGCCCTTCTCGAAGCAGCGTTCCGCCACCTCCCCGCCGATCACGCGCGCGTCGGCGAACACGGGTTGCATATGCATCGGCTTCCATAACGGTCGGCTCTCGACATCCCGCGCCTCAAGGGCCAGTCGCGCCTCCTCGCGCGTGAAGCCCGTCCGCTCCGCGTCGATCAGCACGGTTGTGAGCCAGCGGTTGGCGCGCATCCCCGCCGGCTCGCCGCTGAACGTCACCCCGGCGACCCCGCCCAGCAGGTCGCGGTAACGCTCGTTGACCCGACGCCGCGCGTCGACGCGATCGGCCAGTACGCGCAGCTGCCCCACTCCGATCGCGGCGCATACGTTGCTCAGTCGATAGTTGTAGCCGTAGCTGCTGTGCTGGTAATGCGGAGCTGGATCGCGCGCCTGAGTGGACAGGAATCGCGCCCGCTCTACTAGCTCTCCGTCCTCGCTCGCCAGCGCGCCGCCGCCGGAGGTAGTGATCATCTTGTTGCCGTTGAAGGAAAGTATCGCGAAATCCGCGCCCTTGCCCGCATGCGCGCCGTCCCGGTACGCCCCCACCGCTTCGGCCGCGTCGCTGATCCACTTGAAACCGTGTCGGTCCCGCAATCGCGCCATCCGCGCTCCGTCGACGACATGGCCATATATGTCGGTCGTAATAACGACCTTCGGAAGCGTTCCGGCCCGATCCGCCTCATCCAGCGCCAGCTCGAAGCGTTCCATGTCGAGCAGGAAGGTGTTCGGATCGATATCAAGGAAGACGGGCTCCGCCGCCTGGTAGCGGATCGGGGCTACGCCACCAATAAAGGTCATGGTCGGCGACCAGACCGCGTCTCCGTTGCCGATTCCGCACAGCCGCAGCGCCAAATGAAGCGCCGCCGTGCCGCTGGCCAACGCGGCGACATGCGTTATCCCCGTCAGATCGGACAGCCGGTGCTCGAACTCGGTGACCATCGGCCCGGTGGGGGCGATCCAATTGGACGCGAATACGTCGCTGATAAGGGAGAGCTCGTCGCCGCCCATGTGCGGCGAGGAGAGGAACAGACGCTTCATGCTGCCTCGTTGAAATCGTCGCGTTCGTTCGGCCCGACTAGGTCGCCCTCACCACGGATGCTCGACGGGCGCAAGCCGGGCTCAGCCTTCGATGCGGCGAGCGATGACGGCGTCGTCGACCCAGGCCTCGCTCCCCTCGGGGTCGGTCGAACCTACCTCGAGCGATAGCCACTGCGCCGGGCATTCGCTCGGCACCCGGAACGCCGCCGAATACGGACGTTTGCCGGGCGCAAGGTCGATTGGCTGGTCGAGGAGCAACGCTCCGCTCGCGGTCGTGACGGCGCACACTAGCTGCCATTGCAGACGCGACGGCGCAGAACGTTCCGTCCGGCCCGCGACGTATTGCAAAGCGTAGTTGCCGGGCGGGAGCACGGTGATCTGCCGCGCCGCCACACCGTTCTGGTCTCCGGAAGCATAGGCGACCAACGAGTTTCCCCGTCCACCCACGTCGGACCGAACCTCGGCACCCAGACCGACATCGCCTGCCACTGCCCAGTCCATTGGCGGATGAGCGTTCAACGCTTCGAAATCCCCGTTGAACAAAGCCTTAATCGAAACGGGCTTTCGCCCCGACAACGCCGCATGTAGGCTCAGCGCGGGACGATAGGCGCCCCGGTCGATCATGGTTCCGATCAGCTGCCCCAACATCTCGGGGTTCGTGGGCGGTCCTCCACGCCGTGCCAGAGCGATCACCCGCGCGACGTTGGCCGGATCGGGCGCGGTCTCGGCCGGAGCCGTCGCCAACCTATAGTAGAAGTTACCGCTCCAGAAAGGGCGCGTCGCCAACAGACGACCTAGCGCCGGCGCGGTATTTGGGTCCCCTGCCGCCGTCACCAAGATTGGCATGAGGCGATCGTGAGCCTTCGGATTGGTGCGGAGCGCGACGTCATAGTGATGAAGCGCACCGGCCACGTCGCCGCGTCCCACCGCCTCCTCAATTAGCCAGAGCTGCGTCGGGAGGTCGCGGCGCGACAGTTTCTCTGACACGGCGAACAGCCGAGTCGCGAGCGTGCCACGTCCCTTGGCGGCTTCGTTTAATCCCAACATCCGCCACGCTGGAACAATCGTCGGGTCCCATCGGAGCGCCCGCCTGGCAAGAACGGCCGCACGCGCGAACGCCGCGCGATCAGGGGTGCCGCTCGCCAATTCGCGCTCGGCCGCACGGCCAAGTGCGCGCGCATCCCACGGCGCGAACCGTAATGCGAGATCGGGTTGTCCGCTCCTGAGTATCGCGGCGGCGCCAACGGTAATCACCAGCCAGCAGCCCGCCATCGCGAACAACACCGCTGCCAGCAAACGCTTTTTTGAAACATCTTTCCAAGCGAACCACCGCCTCCGCGCGACGCGCGAGTGCCTCACCCGTGCTTCCTTTTTTCATCCGAACCATAGCCATAACCATAATCGTAGCCGTAACCGAAGTGCGCGCGCTTGGCTTCGAACTTGGTGAGCACGCTGCCGAGTATCTGGGCGCGGCCCTGCCGCAGGCGGGCGATGGCCTGACGAGCGATGCGTCCTTTCACACCCGTGGCCTCGATCACGAACACGGTGGCTTCCGTTCTGCTGGCGATCAACGGAGCGTCGGCTAGGCCCAAGACTGGAGGCGAGTCGATGACCACATACTGGAAATGCGTCAGCAGTTCGGCGATTAGTTCGGGCAGGCGATGCCCACGCAGGAGCTCGGCGGCGTTGGGCGGTTGCGGGCCCGCCGTCAGCACCCCCATGTTCGGCAGCTCGGGATATTGAAGCAATTCGGTCAGAGCCGATGTGCCCGAAAGATAATTTGACGTACCGCGATCATTGGTCAGACCCAAATCGCTGTGAACGGAAGGCGAGCGCATGTCCGCATCGACCAACACTGTCCTCGCTCCGTTGCGTGCCATGGAGTAAGCAATAGCCAGCGACGTGGTCGACTTACCCTCGGCCGGCCGCGTGCTGGTTACGCCCAGCACGCGCGGCACGCCGTGATCGGTCGAGAATGCTAGGCTAGTCTGCACGGACAGATAGGCCTCGAGCACGTTGCTCTTGGGATCATGTAGGTCGGCGAGCACGTTCCCGCTTTCGACGCGGGGGATAACGCCCAGCAGCGGCAAGCCGATCCGACGCTCCACGTCCGTTGGGTCCGTGATTGTCTCGTCGATCTGTTCGCGGATGAACGCCAGGCCCAGACCGGCCACCGTTCCGGCCACCAACGCGATCAGCAGGTTGAGGAGCGGACGGGGGCTCGATGGACGCTCGGGCACGCGAGCTGCATCGACGATGGACACGTTATTGGTGCCCACTCCCCCCGCGACGCCGATTTCCTTATATCGTTGAAGAAGGCCGTTGTAGAGTTCACGATTGGTATCAACATCCCGCTGGAAGATGTTGTACTGAATACCACGTCGACGCTCGTCGACAAATGTCTGCTTCAACTCGTTGATGCGCCCGACAAGCGCCTGCTCGCGTCGAGCGGCATCCTCATAGGCGGACTGAAAGGTTCCGGAAACGCGACCTTCCTCACGCGACAAGCTGGCGTCGATCGTCCGGAGCTGCGCGTTCAAGGCCTGTACGGCAGGATAGCCGGGCTCGAACTGCGTGCGGAGGCGTGCGATTTCGGACGCGATCTCGGCGCGTCGCGCGCGCAAGCCGTTGATCGTCGGGTTGGAAAGCGACTCGGCGCTTGACCGGGCGCCGGACTGAAGTCTGCTCTCAGCGCGCACGCGGTCGCCCGTCGCGCGCGCGAGCTCGTCATTCAGCGCGTTCAGGCTGTTGGCGACCAGCGAGCGCTCCTGAGTGCCGCCGTTAGCATCACTGCCGGTCGGGATATTAATGATCGACTGGCGCGATGCGAACCCTACCAACTGCCGTTCGGATTCCTCCAAACGCCGGCGCAGTTGCTCAAGCCGACTCTCCAAAAAACGGCGCGCATAGGCTGTCTGGTCGAAACGACGCTCAAGATTATACTGGATGAATTCGCTGGCCCAAGTGTTCGCCACATCGGCCGACACTTTCGCGTCCGGGCTGGTGAAACGAACATCGACCAAGCGCGACAGCCGGATCGGTGCCACCGTCACCTCGGCTTCGAGGATGTCCACGGCCGTGCGGAAACGCGCGGCCCTTACTCCGCTCGCATTAGCCGCCGCGCCCTGGTCAAGCGACTGAACGGCTTCGTCGGCCTCGAACATCTCGAGGAAAGCCCGGTTCTCGCCCAAACGCAGTTTGCGGGCGACCCGCTCGGCCAGAGTGCGCGAACTGAGCACGCCATACTGCGTTTGGTAGAATTCCTGGTCGACCGCGGACGTTTCCGGCTGGACGCCCTCGACGTTGACGATCCGGCTACCTTCGCGGTTGATCTCGATCCGCGTGTTCGCCGTGAATTTTGGGGTCGCCAGGAGTGTCACGAGCAAGCCGAGCAGCAGCGCCACCGCGATGGAGCCCAGGATCAGCCAACGCCAGCGAAACGCGATTCGATAATAATAGGACAGGATCGATTCATCCGGCGCGTCCGGTGTCGGCTCGACCCGGCGCGCGAGCGGAGCGTACTCGCCGCCGAGCGGGAAACTTACGTCATTCACGATTTCAGCTTCCCACTATTGGAGAATGGCGATCAGCGGCGCGACCAAAATCGGCGAAGCCTGAAGAAAGTCGCGGAAGCGGCGTCGCGACGGGGAGTCGCCGACCACGATCACATCATTCGGATAGACGTCCGGGTCACTGTACGTTCCGCGCCGTATCGCGTCGAGATTGTACAAGGCCGCCATCTGTCGCTCGCCCACCTTGCGGAAGAGCACGACGTCCTGAACGCGTGCAAACTCGCCGGTGCCTTTGGCGCTCGCGATGGCGCGCACCAGTGTCATGCGGCCCAGCACCGGATACACGCCGGGTTCGTTAACCTGCCCATCGATCGTGATGACCTGGCTGGAAGTCTCGTCGACATTCACTGCGACCTGGGGATTACGCACATACCGGCCTCGCAATTCCTGCACGACCCGCTCGCTGACCTCGGCGGGCGTGAGCCCGACTGCCTGGATCGCGCCGACCAGCGGCAGTGCGATGCGTCCCGCGGCATCGACCTGGACCGTTTGGGATAATTCGGGGATGCCGAACACGCTCACAGACAGCTTATCGAACGGCCCCACCCGGAACGTCCGGGCCTCCGAGCCGGGAGCCATGCCTTCGGGAGCGGGCAGTTCGTCGGACGCCACCAGCGTCAAATTAGGGCCGGGCTCAAGGGCGGGCCGAGTCGCACAAGCAGACAGCGACAACATACCCAGAAGCAGATAAGAACGTAGATCCACGATATTTTTAACCCAGCTGCACACGACCCGGCGCTTGCGCCCGTCTCGAGGTCGTTAGCCTAACGATGATCGCGTGCCAAGGCCGCGCGGCCGCCTGCCCCGTCCGCCCTGCCAATCAGGAACAAGCACGCAACAGTTGCGACTGCCGCCAGCGACGGCGTCCGGAGCGGATAGTCGACCAAGCTCCAAAGCACCAGGACGCCCAGCATCAGCGATCCGACTCGCGCGAGAAGAGCATCTGGGCTCTGCGACCGTCGCCATGCGGCCAACGTTCGGCATCCGAGCCAAACGACGAACGCCACCATAAGCAACCCTCCGCCCACGCCACCCTCAATCAACAGTTCGGCCGGCTCATTATGCGCATGGTTCAGATAAGTTTGCCGAAGAACGTGATGCGGCTCGACCCCACGGAACACCGCGTCGAAAGATCCGAAACCGCTTCCCCAAGGGAGATAGGTCGCGATCATCCGGATAAAAATTGGGAAGAATTGCGATCGAAGTTCGCCTTCCGCGCCAGCTAGAAACCGTTGAACGGCCAGATCGCGCGCGAAGAAGATCGTGACGATCACGGGCACCAGTAACGCTGCGGCTAAAGCGGAAATCGGCAACGGTGAGCGACGGGCGGATCGGCGTACATGCGGGTCTCGCGCCGACCAGAGTAGCGCCAAGCAGCCCATGATCGTCAATGTTCCAAACAGAAGGCCCCCGCGCGACCCGGTAATTAATAAGAGTGGCGTCAGGACCGCCGCCGCACTTAGTCCTATCGATGAACGCACCTTCCGCGTCGCCGGATTTGCATCCGGGCGGATTGCCCAAAAGGCGATAAGCGGATAGGCGCACACCAGCAGCGCGGCCTGATGATTGCGGTTCGCGAATAGTCCCGCGGCCGCGCCGGGATTAGAGACGCGGTAGAACGACGGCAGCGATCCCGTCACTTGAAGCACGCCAACCAGCGCGGTGAGCGCACACGCACCGAGCAGCACAGGCACCATCACCGGCAACATCCGGCCCGCCGTTACGCCGATCATCAGCACCGCCACCGGCACTATCAGCGCAATAAGGCCGTACAGGGTCAAATCGGGCGTTAGTGACATGGGTCGCCACTTATCGGCGAGGCCCGCCATTTCCAATCCGACTGCGAAAGGCTCGCGACCCGCCAGTGCACGCCAGAACCAGGGCGGCAGCGGGATCAGTTGCAGGGTCATCAGAGCGCCCAGCCCGCAAAGCAGCAGAAGCGGGACCCGCACCCGGGCCCAGTCCCGTCGGTCGAACTGGACGATCGCCGCTGCCGTCACGAGCACGGCCGCCACATAGACGATAGGTGACGAGGTCACGTTGGCACGCGACCCGCCACCGAACAGAACGGCAAGCGTCAGGATCGACAGGAGGCCGATGAAGTTGCCGCGCTCGCGGAGCGAGCACTGCCGCCATAAGGTCAGCATCTCCGGGTTCTCTAGAGAAGGTTAGGCGTCAGCGGGCAACCGCCGGCCACACGCTCGACCCGGTACTGGCGGCCGGCGAACGTGTAGCGGCACACGACGCGCCCACCTCGGCGTTCCTGGCCGCTTGAAGTAGCAAGCATCGGGATCGGGGCAGCGCGAACGGCCGATCGGGGGAAAGTCGCCGGACAAGGTTCCCCGCGACCGACGACCGCCACACGCTCGCGCTGCCGCGGCCCGACGATGCGTGGGGCGGTATACCGGCACAGACGTTGCCCGCCAATCGCCCGCTCTTCCCGCTGCGCTTGCGCCGCCAGCGTCGCGGGCGAAACAAGGCCGAATATCAATCCGAACCCGACGATCCGGCTAAACCGAGTAAATCCTAGTCGGACAAAAAGCATGCCTAGCCGCATGAAGAGCATGCCGCAGGTCAACGGCCTGTCGCGCCTGGCGCGCTCGGAGCCCCGCCCATGCCGCCCGGCCCCATTTGCTGCATCTGCCGAAGTACCGCCTCCGGCAAGAAATCAATCATCTCAACATCGAAGGTCAGCGGCGTGTTGGGCGGGATCGCACCATCACCCGCACCTCTTTCACCATAAGCGAGCGCGGGTGGCAGCCAGATGCGAAACTTCGATCCTTTCGGCATTAGCTTCAATGCCTCCGAAAAGCCCGGGACGACACCTGCGACCGGCATCGGCGTCGGCTGCCGCGACTTGTCGAACGTCTTCCCGTTGAGGAACTTGCCCTCATAGTTCACGAGCGCGACGTCTGTGTCGGTCGGCCTGGGGCCGTTCAGCTGGCCGAGCTCGAGCACCCGGTATTGCAGCCCCGACGGGGTGGTCTCCACGCCCCGCGCCCGCGTGTTGCGGCTCATGAAGTCGTCGCCCTGCCGCGCGAGGGCGAAAGCGGTGACTAGCGCGAGCGCGAGGCCAAGCCACAACCAGATCAGATAGCCGCGCTTGACGGGGCGCAGCGGAACGGCCGTGATGGTGGACATGGGTCAGGCTCCGCGCCGAAGGTCGGGGGTCGCACCGGCGATCCCGCCCCGAATACATCAACATCCATGCCTGCGCGACCGCGGGGCCGCACGGGCGATCGGAGGCGTTACCGTGCGCCGTCGCGCTCGGCGCGCTTGCGCTCCAGCTTGCGGGCGCGGCGGACGGCGGCGGC
>VYKR01000051.1_pt1 | contig 27538 bp, 26 predicted proteins | sample 5109561 | NCBI WGS metagenome assembly VYKR01 (sample SAMN12291799, study PRJNA351875) | freshwater metagenome | isolation source: freshwater lake | place: USA: Michigan, Ford Lake | collected 2015-08-15
GCCTCGCCGCCTTGCTCCCGCCGGGCGCGGCCGAGAGCGTCGGCGCGCGCCTCAAGCTGTCCAACACCGACCGCAAGCGGCTGATCGCCGCGACGGGCGGCCCCGGCGACGAAGGGCCCCATGCCCTCGCCTATCGTGTCGGGGTGGAGAGCGCGGTCGACCGGCTGCTGCTCGCGGGCGAGCCCGTCGGCGATCTTCCGGCCTGGACGCCCCCCCGCCTGCCGCTCAGCGGCGGCGCGCTGGTGGAGCGCGGGCTCGCCAAGGGGCCCGATGTCGCCCGCACGCTTCGTGCCCTGGAGACGCGCTGGATCGAGCAGGGCTTCCCGCCTGCCCTGTCCGACGCGGTCGTCGATCAGGCGGTAGCGGAGGCGATCATCGCGAACGCCGCATCGGCGGAGAGCGGGCGGGCATAATGGAAGCCCTGTCCCATATTGCAGCCTAGCGCCCCGAGCGTCCGCGCCACGTCCGCCGACTCGATCCCCTCGGCCACCGTCCGCATCCCCAGCGTCTCCGCCAAGCTCAGGATCGCGCGCACCAGCGCCACCTTGTCGCGGTCGACCAGCATGTCGGTCACGAAGCTCCGATCGATTTTCAGGATGTCGATCGGCAGCTTCTGGAGATGGGCGAGGTTCGAGTAACCCGTCCCGAAATCGTCCATCGCGATCGTCGTGCCCAATTCCTTCAGCGCGCGCATCAACCGCGCGGTGCGGTCCGGATCGGCGATCAACGCCGATTCGGTCAGCTCCAGCTTCAACCGCCGCCCGTCCAGCCCGGCCTCGGCGAGCGCCCGCTCGACCAGTGGCACGATCCGGTCGCGCTGTAGCTGGATCGGCGACAGGTTGACCGACACCTGCACGCCGCAATCGCCACCCGCCAGCCTGTCCCATCCGGCCAGCGTCCGGGTCGCCTCCTCCAGCGCCCAGCGGCCCAGCGGCACGATCAGGCCCGACTCCTCGGCGACCGGGATGAACTCGCCGGGTGGCACCTCGCGCCCGTCCTCGTCCGTCCAGCGCGCCAGCGCCTCGAACGCGACGACCCGGCCGGTGCGCAGGTCGCAGATCGGCTGATATTGATGTCGCAGCGCACGGTTCTCGACCGCGCGGCGCAGCTGGGTTTCCATCGCGAACTGCCGGCGCGCGGCGGTGAACGCGCGCAACTGGTAGGTCTCGGTCCGGCCGCTCTCCTTGGCGCGCTTGGCCGCGAATTGCGCATAGCGGACTAGCTCTCCGCTCCACTCGTCGCGCTCGTCCACCCGGTCGGCCCCGAACGCGATGCCGATCGAACACTCGATGCGAATCTGGAAATCGGACAACCGGAACGGCGTCGCCAGCGCATTCTCGATGCGCTCGGCCACCTGCTCCGCCTCCGTGCGCTCTCCGTCCAACTCGAGCAGGATGCCGAACTCGTCCCCGCCGATCCGCGCCAGCTCGTCGCGTGACCGCAACGCGCCCTTGATCCGCCGCGCGACGCTGATCAGCAACTCGTCGCCCGCCAGGCTGCCGAGGCACGCGTTCAACCGACCGAAGCGTTTCAGGTCGATCACCAGCACCGCATAATGATCGCGCCGCCGCTCCACCGCGTCGAGCAGGTCGCCGAAACCCTCGCGGTTCGGCAGTCCCGTCAGGCTGTCCGTCGCCATCTCGCGGCGCAGGCTCCGCTCCATCCGCTCCTGCGCGGTATGGTCGACAAAGGTCAGCGTGCACCGGTCGGCGATCCGGGCGTCCGATCGCGCGGCCGTGACCCGAAAGAAGCGCGCGGTCACCGCGTCGCCGATCGCCCAGTCGAACTCGCGCCGCAGCTCGGTGGTCGCAAGGAAGAATGCGACATGCGCGTTCAACGTTCGCGGCAGGACCGACTCGTCGTCGCGGTGCGCCAGCCGGGCGCTCCGGAAGGCCAGATTGCTCGCGGCGATCGTCGATCGGTCGCCGTGATGCATGACATGGGCGGCCGGGATCGACAGGAATTCCATCGCCCGCTCCATCAGGGCGGGTACGTCCGCCTGATGCGGGAAAAGGGGCTTGGTCGCCATACCAGCCGGCCTAAAGCCACATGGATTAAGTTGGTCTAAACCGGCGACGCCCAACCCGTTATTCGCACGGCGAAATAACATGGCGCAGTTATAGCGTGAACCTGTTGTCCCGTGGAAAGCCGTTGGGCGGCATCCGCCCGGCGGCGCCCCGCGCGGTACGCCAGCCGGTCAGGTCTCCCTCGGTTCGGGTCCGCCCCCCCGCCCCGCCCATCGGCCAGGACAGCCCTTCCGCGAACACGAAGGTGGTCGCATCCGACAGCCCGCCGTCACGATACCGCTGGAGCTGCGCCCCCGTGCCGCGCGCCAGCTCGGGCAGCTCGGATAACGGAAACACCAGCATCCGCCGATTCTCTCCGATCGCCGCGACGTAATCGGCCCCGGGGACGACCGGCCGCACGATTTTGAGCTTCGCGCCCGCGCGCGGGGTCAGCACGGTCTTGCCCTTGCGCGTCTCGGCCACCGTGTCGGCGACGGGCACCACGAAGCCGCGCCCGTCGGTCGCGACCACCAGCAGTTTCTCCTGCCGGCCGGCGGGCAGGAACGCGACGATCCCGACGCTCCCATCCAGGTCGATCCCCGCGCGCACCGGCTCGCCGAACCCGCGCCCGCCGGGCAGCTTGTCAGCTGCCAGCGTGAAGAACCGCCCGTTCTCGGCCGCCAGCAGCAGCTTGTCGGTAGTCTGCGCGTGAAAGGCGAAGGCCGGGCCGTCACCCTCCTTGAATTTCAGCGTCTCGGGCGCGCCCAGGTCGCCATGCCCGCGCATCGCCCGTACCCAACCGCGCTTGGACAGGATCACCGTGATCGGCTCGCGCTCGATCATCGCCTCCAGCGGGATATCGCGCGTCGGCGCGGCTTCCGCCACCGTGGTCCGCCGCCGCCCCAGCGTCGTCTCCGGCCCGTACCGGTCGCGGATCTTGCCCAGGTCGCGCTTCAGCCGGCTCCGCTGCTTTCTGGGGTCGGCGAGCAACGCCGCCAGCCCCGCGCGTTCCTTGTCCAACTTGTCGCGCTCGCGCCGGATTTCGAACTCCTCCAGCCGTCGCAAGGAGCGCAGGCGCATGTTGAGGATCGCCTCCGCCTGGCGGTCGGTCAGCGCGAACTCGGCGATCATCACCGCTTTCGGCTCGTCCTCCGTCCGGATGATCTCGATCACCCGGTCGAGGTTCAGGTACGCGATCAGATACCCGTCGAGCAGCTCGATCCGGTCGGCGATCTTGGCCAGCCGGTGCTCCGACCGGCGGACCAGTACTACGAACTGGTGGTCGACCCACGCCGCCAGCGCCGCGCGAAGCGACATCACCCGCGGCGTCCGATCCTTGTCGAGCACGTTCAAGTTGAGCGGCACTCGGACCTCGAGGTCGGTCAGCCGGAACAGCCCGTCCATCAGCACTTGGGCGTCGACCGTGCGGCTGCGCGGCTCGATCACGACCCTGATCTCCGCGTCCGACTCGTCGCGCACATCCGCCAGGATCGGCAGCTTCCTGTCGTTGATCAGCGCCGCGATCTGCTCGATCAGCTTGCCCTTCTGGACGCCGTACGGAATCTCGGTGACGATCGCGGTCCAACCGCCGCCCTTCTCCCGCTCGATCGACCAGCGCGCCCGCACCCGGAACGACCCGCGCCCGGTGGCATAGGCCTCGGCGATCGCGGCGGGCGGATCGACCACCAGCCCGCCCGTCGGAAAATCCGGCCCCGCGACATGCGCCATGACCGACGCGTCGTCGGCGTCCGGCCGGTCGACCAGCATGATCGCGGCGTCGAGCAGCTCGGCGGCATTATGCGGCGGGATGCTCGTCGCCATCCCCACCGCGATCCCCGCCGCGCCATTGGCGAGCAGGTTGGGGAACATGCCCGGGAACAGCTCGGGCTCCTGCTCCTCGCCGTTATAGGTCGGCCGGAACGCGACCGCGTCCTCGTCCAGCCCGTCCATCAGATCGATCGCGACGGGCGTCAGCCTCGCCTCGGTGTAGCGATAGGCGGCAGCGTTATCGCCGTCGATATTGCCGAAATTGCCCTGTCCGTCGACCAACGGATAACGGAGCGAGAATGTTTGCGCCAACCGGACCATCGCGTCGTACACCGACTGATCGCCGTGCGGATGGTATTTGCCGATCACGTCGCCGACGACGCGAGCGCACTTCTTGTAGCCCTGGGCCGGATCGAGGCGGAGCAGCCGCATCGCCCATAACAGCCGCCGGTGAACGGGCTTCAACCCGTCGCGCACATCGGGCAGCGACCGCGCGGTGATCGTCGACAGCGCATAGACGAGATACCGCTCGATGAGCGCGCTGTCGAACGGCGCGTCGAGGATGCCGATCGGCGGCTCGTCCAGCTTGTCGGTCAGGTCTGAGGCCATGGTCGGGAGCGGGATAGCGCAGCTTTCGCCCGTTCCACAACTGTTCCCTCATGGCAGTGCCGCGCGCGCGTGATCGGCCGGGATGGTGAGATGGCTGTCCTACCCCGCCCGATTGTGCCAGCACGCGCCCATGATCCCACCGCCTCCCCGCGATCCGGAAACGAAGGCTGCGAGGAGCCGCGTTGGGCTGTACTTTAGCGTATTCTCGCGCCGTGCCGGGCTCCGGGGCGCCTTCTGCGCCGCCCTGGCGCTCGCCCCCGGAGTTCCCGCCATGGCCGCCGACCCGCCGCTCCTCACCTGGCCCGACCTCGTCAAACGCCCGCGCCCCGAACCCGACGCCACGGTCGCCTACGGCCCGGACGCGATGCACCGGGTGGACCTGTGGCTCCCCGCCGGCCCCGGCCCGCATCCGGTCGCGCTGATGGTCCATGGCGGCTGCTGGCAGACCAAGATCGCCGACCGCAAGCTGATGAACTGGGTCGCCGACGACCTGCGTCGCGCGGGCGTGGCGGTGTGGAACATCGACTACCGGGGCGTTGACCGCGCGGGCGGCGGCTATCCCGGCACCTTCGCCGACGCCGCCGCCGCCGCCGACGCGCTCCGGACCCATGCCGCCGCCCACCGGCTCGACACGACACGCATCGTCGCGGTCGGTCATTCGGCGGGCGGCCACCTCGCGCTATGGCTCGCCGCCCGTCCCAAGCTTCCGGATAGCCCGCTCCGGACACCCGACCCGCTCCCGATCGCGAGCGTCGTCAGCCTGGGCGGCCTCCCCGACCTGGAACTCACCGCCGCCAGTCCCGACAATGGCTGCGGCGTGGAGGTCGTCGCCAGGCTCGTCGGCTCCGGTCGCGCCGACCCCTATGCCGACACCTCCGTCCCCCGCCTTTTCCCGCTCGGGGTTCCCCAGCGCCTCGTCAACGGGCGCCGCGACCGCATCATCCCCTTTCGCATGGCCACCGACTACCGCGCGCGCGCCAAGGCCGCGGGCGACCGCGTCTCGCTTCACGTGCCGCCGCGCACCGGCCATGTCGAACTCGTCGCCCCCGAGTCCGCCGCCTGGGCCATGGCGAAACGGCTCGTCTTGAAGGAACTCGGCAAGTGACTCTCGCCCATGCGCGCGCGCTCGACGCCGCCGACCCGCTCGCGCGTCTGCGCGACCGCTTCGCGCTGCCGGACGGCGTGATTTATCTCGACGGCAACTCGCTCGGCCCGCTCACCCATGCGAGCGCCGCCGCCGTTGCCGAATGCACCATGCGTCAATGGGGCGATCGCCTCATCCGCAGCTGGAACGAGGGCTGGATCGACGCCCCCGTCCGCCTCGGCGCCAAGCTCGCGCCGCTTGTCGGCGCCGCCCCGCACGAGGTGATCGTCGGCGACACCACCAGCGCCAACCTTTTCAAGGCGCTGGTCGCCGCCCTTCGCGTCGATCCCGAACGGCGCGTGGTCGTGAGCGAGCTCGGCAACTTTCCGACCGACCTCCATATCGCCGAAGGCGCGGTTGCCTGCGTCCCCGGCGCGACCCTGCGCGCCGTGCCTCGCGCCGAACTCGACGCCGCGCTCGGCTCCGACACCGCCGTGCTGATGCTCACCCATGTTCACTACAAGACCGCCGAGCGGTTCGACATGGCCGCCTGGACCGCCCGCGCCCACGCCGCCGGCGCGCTCATGCTCTGGGACCTGAGCCATAGCGTCGGCGCGGTCCCGCTCGCGCTGGATGACTCAGGGGCCGACCTCGCCGTCGGCTGCACCTATAAATATCTGAATGGTGGCCCAGGCGCTCCCGCCTTTCTCTATGTCGCGGACCGGTGGCAGCACCGGCTCGAGAGCCCGCTGTCCGGCTGGATGGGCCATGCCGAGCCCTTCGCCTTCACCGACCGCTACCGCCCCGCGCCGGGCATGAAGCGCTGGCTCGTCGGCACCCCGCCGACGCTCGCCATGGCGTCGCTGGAGGCCGCGCTCGACCTCTGGGCGGACGTCGATCAGGCTATGGTCGCCTCCAAGAGCGCCGCCCTGTTCGACATCCTCCTGGCCGCGGGCGAAGCCGCCGGCCTCACCTGCGTTTCTCCCCGCGACCCCGCCGCGCGCGGCAGTCACCTCAGCTTCCGCCACCCCCACGCCTATGCCCTCGCACAGGCTTTGATCGAACGCGGCGTCATCGGCGATTTCCGCGACCCCGACATCCTGCGTCTCGGCCTTACTCCCCTGTATCTCTCACACGAGGACGCCTGGCGTGCGGGCGAGCTGCTTGGCGAAACGGTGGCGGCGGAGCCCTGGCGGGAAGAGCGGTTCGCGACGCGGCTGGCGGTCACCTGATTGCACCCCCCGCCCCCCTGCCCTATAGGCCCGCCCTCCCGCCTCGGCCCTGCGCCGACGCGGTCGCCAGTCCCGGAGGAACCCACCCGCCATGCCCCGTCGCCGCCAGATCTACGAGGGCAAGGCCAAAATCCTCTATGAGGGCCCCGAACCCGGCACTTTGATCCAGTATTTCAAGGACGATGCCACCGCCTTCAACGCGCAGAAGAAGGGCACGATCAACGGCAAGGGCGTGCTCAACAACCGCATCTCCGAGCATGTCTTCACGCTGCTCGACGGAATCGGCGTCCCGACCCACTTCATCCGCCGTCTCAACATGCGCGAGCAACTCATCCGCCAGGTTGAGATCGTGCCGATCGAGGTGGTCGTGCGCAACGTCGCCGCAGGCTCCATCTCGAAGCGGCTGGGGATCGAGGAGGGGACCAAGCTTCCCCGCACCATCATCGAATATTATCTGAAGGACGACGCGCTCGGCGATCCGATGATCACCGACGAGCATATCGCCGCCTTCGGTTGGGCCAGCCAGGAGGAGATGCACGACATCGCCGACCTCGCCATCCGCGTGAACGACTTCATGTCGGGCCTGTTCGCCGGGGTCGGGATCAAGCTGGTCGACTTCAAGCTCGAATTCGGTCGGATCTGGGATAACGATTACGGCAAGATCATCCTTGCCGACGAGATCAGCCCGGACGGTTGCCGCTTGTGGGACATCGAAACCAACGAGAAGCTCGACAAGGACCGCTTCCGCCGCGACATGGGCGGCGAGGTCGAGGCATATCAGGAGGTTGCGCGCCGTCTTGGCCTCCTCCCCGAAGGCGTCGACAACCCCGTGCTCGACCTCGACAGCCACCGCAAGCGCCGCGGTAAGTGAGCCCGACCACGCGATAGGACACGGCCGATGAACATCCGCATCTTCGTGACGCTGAAGCCCGGCGTGCTCGACCCCCAGGGCCGCGCGATCGGTCACGCGCTGGGCTCGCTCGGCTTCCAAGGCGTCGGCGAGGTCCGCGCGGGCAAGCTCATCGAGATGGAGGTCGCCGACGACACCGACGACACCACGCTCGATCGCATGTGCCGCGAGCTCCTCGCCAACACGGTGATCGAGAATTACCGGATCGAGCGCCAGGACCGGGTGGCGTGAAGACGGCGGTCATCGTCTTTCCCGGCTCCAACTGCGACCGCGACCTCGCCGTCGCCTTGGAGCAGGTCACGGGCACCAGGCCGGCCATGATCTGGCACACCGAGACGACGCTCCCTGACGACACCGCCATGATCGCGGTGCCCGGCGGCTTCTCCTATGGCGACTATCTACGCTCGGGCGCGGTCGCGGCCCGCTCCCCCGTCATGCGCGCGGTCGCCGATGCGGCGGGGCGCGGGATGCCCGTGCTCGGCGTCTGCAACGGCTTCCAGGTCCTGACCGAGGCCGGCCTGCTGCCCGGCGCGCTGATGCGCAACGCCGAGTTGAACTTCGTCTGCCGCGATGTCGACCTCGATGTTAGCGATGCCCGCTCGCCCTTCACGGCCGGCTACAAGGCCGGCGAGCGCGTCACCTTTCCGGTCGCTCATCATGACGGCGCCTACTTCGCCGACGATGCAACGCTCGACCGGCTGGAGGGCGAAGGTCGCATCGCCTTTCGCTACGCCGCCCCCGTCAACGGCTCCGCTCGCCACATCGCCGGTATCGTCAACGAGGGCGGCAACGTGCTTGGCCTCATGCCCCACCCCGAACGCTGCGTGGAGCCCGCGCACGGCAACACCGACGGCCGCCGCCTGTTCGAGGGACTGTTGGCCGCGGTCGCCTAGGCGCGGACTCGGAATGGCGAGAAGTCGGTCCCCTCGTCGAACAGGTCGACCCCCTCCGCGCGCTTGAGCCACCCCACTACCGCATAGGTAAGCGGGGTAAGCAGCACCTCCCAACCGACCTTCAGCGCCCACTGCGTGAACAGCACCGTCACGACCAGATCGGTCGTCCACCCCACCGCGCCCAAAAAGGCGAGCGGGTAGAAGAGCAGGCTGTCGACACCCTGCCCCACGACCGTCGAGCCGATCGTGCGCGCCCATAGATGCCTTCCGCGCGTCCAGACCTTCATCCGCGCCAGGACATAGGCGTTGACGAACTCGCCCGCCCAGAACGCGACCATGCTGGCGAACACGATCCGCGGCACCTGCCCGAACACGGTCTGGTACGCCGTCTGGTTGCCCCAACTCGGCGCGGGCGGCAGCGCGACCACCACCCAGGACATGAACGCCATGAACCCCGTCGCCGCGAAACCGACCCAGATCACGCGCCGGGTGCGCGCATAGCCATACACCTCCGTCAGCACGTCGCCGATGATGTAGCTCAACGGAAAGAACAGGATCCCCGCGCCGAACGGCCAGTCGCCGATGCCGGGCAGCCGCACCTGCGCCACCTTGCCCGCCCCCAGCACGTTTGACAGCAACAGGATCGCCACGAACGCCGCCATCACCAGGTCGAAATGGCGAAACGCGCGCGGTGCGAGGTCGCCTGCGGAGGTTCGGTCGGGGCCAGTCATGACCCGACTTCATGATCGCGGTTCCACCCCCGCGCAATCCACGCTATTTCGCCCTCGGCGCGCGCCCGTAGCTCAGATGGATAGAGCACGAGCCTTCTAAGCTTGTGGTCGCTGGTTCGAATCCAGCCGGGCGCGCCAACTTCCTCAGCATCCTGGCAAGGACCGGCGCGAGCGGCTGGAAGGTCCGAGCCGAAAAAGAGGGACACAGTCGCCATGCTGCACCGCCGATGCCCCTACGGGCGCGTCCGCCACCAAGCGCCCACCGACGTGCTCCACCACGCCCTCTGTCACAGCATGGACTGCCGCCGTCGCGCCGGTGGGCTGCTGATCGACTGGATAATCGTGGTCGCCGACCAGATCGCGGGGATCAAGACGATCCGTTAATTGCCCACATCCGCGCGTGTTCCGGGATCACGGGTCGCCCCGCGTTACTCCACCGCCCGGAGGCGCCGTGAGTCGCGGCTGATCGGCACCACCGTCCCGTCGCCGAGCAGGTCGTTGATCCGGGCCGACAGGTCCGCCTGGCGGAACGGCTTGGCCAGCTTGGACACGTCGCCCGGCACGTCGGCGGCCGTGTTGGCGAAACCCGTTACCAGCAGCAGCGGCAGCGCCGGCCAGGACGCGCGCACCTCGCGGATCAGCGCCGCTCCTGTCATGCCGGGCATCAGGTAATCGGTCACGACCAGATCGACCTCCGCGCCGCTGCGCAACGCCGTCAGCGCCTGCGCGCCCGACGCCGCCTCGACCACTTCATGGCCCAGGTCGGTGAGCATGTCGGCGGTGCCGCTACGCACCAGTTCTTCGTCGTCGACCAGCAGCACCGTCGCGCGGCGGAGCGCGGGCACCACCGCCGCATAGCCCTGCGTCGCCACCGCCTCTACGTCGGCGGCCGGCAGGAACAGCTCGGCGCGGGTGCCGACACCCGGCTCGCTCCGAAGCGACAGCGCTCCGCCCGACTGCGCCGCAAGTCCGTGCGCCATCGACAGGCCCAGGCCTGTGCCCTTGCCGACGCCCTTGGTCGAATAGAATGGCTCCACGCAGCGCCGAAGCGTCGCGGCGTCCATCCCGACCCCGGTATCGACCACGCTCACGCGCACATAGCGCCCGACATCCAGCTCGTCCCCGGACCCCGCCCCGTCCACGATGCGTGGCGCGACCTCGATGGCGAGCACGCCGCCGTCAGGCATCGCGTCGCGCGCGTTGACCGCGAGATTCAGGATCGCGAGCTCGAGCTGGTTCGGATCGACCATCGCCGGCGGCGGCTCGCCCGTAACGGAAATCGCCACCCGGATCGTCGGCCCGAGCGAACGCGTGACCAGGTCGAGCATCCCCTCCATCAACGCCCCGACATCGACCGCCTGGGGCTGCAACGTCTGTCGCCTGGCGAAGGACAGCAACCGCTGGGTCAGCGTCGCCGCGCGCTCCGCCGCCTGCAGGGCGTTGCCGATCAGGCGCTGCGACTTCGCGTCCTCGCCGTGCCGCCGCCGCAGCAGGTCGAGCGACCCGACGATCGGCGTGAGCAGGTTGTTGAAGTCGTGGCTGACCCCGCCCGTCAGCTGCCCGATCGTCTCCAGCTTCTGGCTCTGGCGCAGCGCTTCCTCCGCCTCGTCGCGCGCCGCCTCCGCGCGCAGCCGATCGGTCACGTCGACGACGGACGCCATGGTCCGCGTCACCTGCCCCTCGGCGTCGCGCCCCAGGCTTGCCGACACCAGCACGTCCGCGACCTCGCCCGACCGTTTGATGTAGCGATAAGGTCGATCCTCGAAGGACCCTAGTCGGAGCAAGTCGGGCCAGTTGCGGTCTAGGTGCTCCCTCACCGACGCGGGCGTCATGAAGTCCATGATCTCGCGCCCGAGCACGTCTCGGCGATCGTCATACCCCATGAACACCAGCCAGCGGTCGGACACGCTCAACAACCGCTTGTCCGGACCGACCGAATGAAGGGCGACGGGCGTCTTGGCATATAGTTCGGCTAGCTCGGCGGTGCGTGCCGCCACCGCCGCCTCCAATGCGCCGCGCGACCGGGCCAGCGTCTCTCGCGCGCGCACTTGGTCATCGATCTCGGTGCAGCTGCCATACCAGCGCGTGATCGCGCCGTCCGCGCCGCGTACCGGCTGCGCGCGGCCGAGCACCCAACGATATTCTCCGCTCCGGTGCCGCAGCCGATATTCGATCTCGTAGGGTTCGCCCGTGTCCAGGCAATGCCGCCATTTCGCCCAGGCGCGCTCCTGATCTTCGGGGTGAAACATGCCGTTCCACTCCTCACCGTCAGTCGATCCGGGCGGTGTGCCGGTGAAATCATACCAGCGCCGGTTATAGAAGTCGTGATATCCGTCGGGCAGCGTCGACCAGATCATCTGGTCGACCGAATCGGTGATGGCGTGGAACTTGGCCTCGCTCGCGCGAAACGCGGCTTCGCTAGCGTGCAGCGCTTCTATCCGCGCGCGCGCCTCGTATTGTCGCCCGCGCGCGCCCAGCGCCGACCTCACGGCGCGCACCATCGCCTCCGCATGTAGCGGCCGCTCCAGCAGCACCGCGTTACGCAACCCGTCCAGAGTCGCATTCGCGCGCGCGGAGCGGACCCGCGTCTGCCCGTTGGCGAGGACCACGAACGGAAAGTCGGACCATGCGGGCTGATCGTCCAGCCACGCCAGCATCTCATCCAACCCGTCCCCGACTAGTGCCTCCTCAGCCACCAGCGCCGCGCCCGCACCCTCGGCCAGGCACAAGGCGAAGGCCGGTAGGCCGTCACACGTCGCGCATGCGATCCCATGCCGCCGCAACAGCTCGGCCGCCACCGCCGCGTCCCGCCCGCGTGGGGCGAGGATCAGGACATTGTCATCCAAGCGGATGACGCTCCCGGTCACCCGAGCCCGCCATCGGTTGACCCTCGTTGCGATATTCAGGCAGCCCGGTCAGCACGCCGCGAAACGCCGATAGCCGCTCACCGATGGTCACGCCGCCGCGCCCGACCTGGAACTCGCGGATCGTCCGCTCATGGTCGGTGGTCCGCGTCTTCACCACCGATATCGCCTTGCGCACCTCGCCATTGGCTTCGAAGAAGCGCAGCAGCACCACCGCATCGGCGAGGTAGCTCAGGTCCACGTCGGACTTCAGGTCGCCCATGATCCCGTGCTGGCCCAGGATCATCACCGCGACCACGCCCAGCGCACTGAGGTAGCCGAGCATCTCGTGCATCTGAAGCGTCAGGAACTTGTCGTTGGGCATAGCTTGCATGTACGCGTTCAGACTATCCAACAGCACGAAGGTCGCGCCCTCGCTCTCGACGGCGTGCCGCACCGCGCCGGCAAACTCGCCCGGGGACAGCTCGGCCGGATCGATCTGCTGGACGGTCAGCCGCCCCGCCTCGATATGGGGCACCAGATCCATGCCCAGCGCCGCCGACCTGGAAAGCAGCGTCGCCAATCGTTCGTCGAACAGGAAGAACGCCGCCCGCTCGCCCCGTTCCAGCGCGGCTACCATCGCGCGGACTGCAGCGGTCGTCTTGCCGACGCCTGCCGGCCCCACCAGCAGCGTGTTGGTTCCAGGCACCAGTCCGCCGCCCAGCAGCCGGTCGAGCCCATCCACGCCCGTGGACACGGGCTCCGGGGCGAAATCATGCCGGCGTTCGGCCATGACCAGTCGCGGATACACGCACAGCCCGCCGGTCTCGATCGTGTAGTCGTGATACCCGCCGCGGAACTTACGACCGCGAAACTTCATAACTCGCATCCGCCGTCGTTCCGCGCCGAAATCGATCTCCGACTGTTCCAGCGTCAGCACGCCATGCGCGATCGAATGGAGCTGGAGATCGCTCGGCCCCGACGTCCGATCGTCGAGCACCAGCACCGTGCAGTTCCGCTTGGAGAAATAATGCTTCAGCGCCAGGATCTGCCGGCGATACCGGAGGGGGTTTTGGGCGAGCAGCCTGAGCTCGGACAGGCTGTCCAACACCACCCGCTCGGGCTGGAGCTCGTCCACCCGCTCCATGACGCCGCGTACCGTCTCGCCCAGCTCGACGTCGCTCGGATGGAGTAGCGTCTGCTCCAGATCGGGGTCGAGCCCGGCCTCGGCGACCAGCTCGACCAGGGTCAATCCGTCCAGCGTCCAGCCATGCGTCTCGGCGACCGCGCGCAGTTCGTGCTCGGTTTCCGACAGGGTGATGTATAAGCCCTTCTCGCCCAGCCGCGCGCCTTCCAGCAGGAAGCCGAGCGACAGAGTGGTCTTGCCCGTCCCTGGCGTTCCCTCGACCAAGTACAGCCGGTTGGGCGTCAGCCCACCGCCCAAGATGTCGTCCAGCCCCTTGATGCCCGTACAGGCGAGATCGCTCGCCGTTGGTCGCGACTTTGTGCCGTCCTGCTCGCCCTGGCTCAACCGCCTCGACTCCTGGTGATCGCCGCACCCGGATCGGCGCCGCGCTCGGGACAGTCATACCGCCATCCCATAAAGTCACTAACCTGAGTCAAGGGCTTAGGTTCCCCTCGATCACCCCGCGCCTGCGTTCACCACCAGCTTCACGCGCTCACCCGGCCGGAGCGGTCGGCCCACTTCCCGGCCGTTCAGCAGCAGGAACAACGCCTCTCCGTTCGGGTCCGCCATCATGCGCGACAGGGTCTGCACGCTGTCGCCCGGCCGCGCGGTCACCGTCCGCACGAACCGGGGCCGCAACTGCACAGCCTCCCTTTCACTCAACAGCCGGAACGACCCGATCAGCGCGCCCGCCGCGGCCGTCTCCGCCCGTCCCGGCGGCGACAGCAGCACGAAGTGATAGGCCTGACCGTCGCCCGCGTCGTACGCAGCAATCGTCAGCGGCACCGCCCCGCCCTCGGCCGCGATGCGCATACTCACGACCACCGACGGCAGGCCGCCCACCAGTCCCTGCTCGACCCCGATGACGTCGCCCGCCGCTTGACCGACCAGCGCGGTCGCCAGCGCTTCGGCATAGGCGGTGACGCCCCCCGGCGGCATCGGCCCGCCGCCGAACTCGCCGCGCACGCCGCCAGGGCCGCTGAGCAGCACGGCGCGCGGACTATTTGTCAGCGTGAAGCCCGGTGGCGCCTCGAACGTGATACCCATCACCGGATGCGCGAAGCGCCGCCCCAGCACGAAACCCTGCTGAGGATCGTCGCCATAGAGCAGCCCGTCGACCTGCCCCAGATACGCAGCCTCATTCTCGGGCAGCTCGTTATCGGCCAGCCCCATCGCGCGCGCGGCCTCCGTGGCCCGCTCGACCCGGTTCGCGGTCAACGGATGGCTCGACGCCCATTCGGGGATCGAGCGCGCCTCGTCGCGTCCCGCCGTCCGCGCGACGAAGCGTTCGTTGCGCGCGAGCTGCGCCAGCATCTCGCCCTGTGCATAAGGGTCGTACCCGGCCGCTCGCAGGTAGCGCAGCCCCAGATCGTCCGATTCGTATTCCTGGTTTCGCGAATAGCGGAGCGTGAAATACTGCGCCGCCTGCCCCGCCAGTCGCGTCAGCCGTTCCGATCCCGTCAGCCCGACCAGCGCCACCCCGACCCGCCGGAACAACGATCGCCGCTGCTGCCGCTGCGAGTGCGCGCCGACGATATGGCCCAGCTCGTGCCCCAGCACCGACGCCAGCTCCGCCTCGCTCCCGACAAGCGCGAACATGCCCCGTGTCAGGTAGATGTAGCAGCCCGGCACCGCGAACGCGTTCACCACGTCGCTGTTGACCAGGGTGAATACGCAGCTGTCGGCCAGCCCCGCCGCCGCCGCGATCCGCTCGCCCACCGCCGCGACATAGTCGGCCTCGGGCGCGACATAGGCTCCGCCGAACTCGGCGAGCAGCCGCGGATGCTGCTCCGCCCCGAATACCCGGTCCGCTTCCGACACTTGGACCGGTCCATCTCCGCCCGGCGTGCCGCCGCACCCGGCGAGCAGCAGTGCAAGCAGCGCCGCCTTGCCTTGGCGCCGCACCTCAGATCCAGCCGAGCAGGAACAGGACGAGTAGGCTCAGCCCGAGCGAGACGAGCACCGATCCCGCGCAGCCGAGGCGTTTAGAGAAGAGGAAAAACATGCGGCGACCCTGACAGAGTGGATTTCTCCGAACGGTCGAGCTGGACCACGGGTCCCCTCCGCCCTGCCGGAACTTTCGACCGCGCGCTGCGGCGGAACTTTGCTTCGCGCCCGGCCGTCCTATCTTTTCCACATGCGTCCACCGCTTCCCTACGCGCCCGACATCGAGTCGATCGATCCCAGCGAGGCTGCTCTGTTCGACCGCATCGCTGCCGTGATGCGCGCTGGCGGCAAGGTCGCCCGCGACGGCGCCGGTCCCGGCGGTCGGCTCAGTCATGTCGCCACGATCGCCGCGCTGAAGGGCGAGTTGATCGTACTGCCCGACCTTGCCCCCGAACTAGCGCAGGGGGTTTTCGTCCCCGGCCGCAATTACGCGGTCGTCGCGCGGCTGTCGCACCTGCCGGGTGAAAACCTGGATGATCGCGGTGTGTCGTCGCACCGGGGCCTGTCGCTCAAGCTGTTCGGTGTCGAGGGCACGCCGCTTGAGGGGCATCGCGGCGGCACCCAGGATTTCGTTCTGGAGACCGCGACCGAGTTCAACGTCGCCGATCCCGCGCAATTCCTTCTCGCCATCTCCTCGGTCGAGGCGGCGGCTCCGCTACCCCAGGGCATGAAGGCGGCGGTTTCGGCAGCCGCGCGTGGAGTCAATCGTGCGCTGGGCGCGGCCGGACTCGCCTCCCCCAATCTCGACATACTCGGCCATCCACGTCGCCACCCGCTATCTGAACGCTTTCACAGCCAAGCGCCGATGCGCTGGGGCGATCACGTCGCCAAGCTTGCCGCCTGGCCCGACGATGCACAGCGCGACCTTCCTTTCGACGCCGACGCCCCCGATGCCATGCGCGATGCGACCGCCGCCTACATCGCCGCGCATGGCGCGACCTTTACCCTGGCCGCCCAGCTCCGCACCGACGCCGACGCCATGCCGATCGAGAACGCGCGCATCCCCTGGCCCGAAGCGCTGAGCCCCTATCGCCCGATCGCCACCTTGTGCTTTCCGCCCCAGGCCTCGGCCGCGCCCGCCCGCGTCCGGGATGTCGAGGCGCTCGCCTTTTCGCCCGCCCATGCCGTCGCGGCGCATCGCCCGCTCGGCGGGATCATGCGCGCGCGCCTGGCGCTCTACACCGCGCTTTCACGTGAGCGTCGGCTAGCCGCCGGCCTGCCGCTTGACGAGCCGACCGGGCCCGACGCCGTCGCCGACTGATCCGCCCGGCTTGCCACCCCTTGCCCGCTCGCCCATGCTGGCGCGAGCAGCCGAGGGAGACGCGTCGTGATGGATAGCATGCAGGTCCAACGCGGCGACATCACGCTCAACGTCATCGCCGACGGCCCGACGGACGGCCCGCACCCGCCGATCCTGTGCGTCCATGGCTGGCCCGAGCTCAGCCATAGCTGGCGAAACCAGATCGCCCATTTCGCCGAGCTCGGCTACCGGATCGCGGCGATGGACGTGCGCGGTTACGGCGAAAGCTCGAAGCCGCACCCCATCGCCGCCTACACCATGGCCGAGCTTTGCGCCGACGTCGCTGCCGTCATCGACGCGCTGGGCGGGCGGGCGATCCTGTTCGGCCATGACTGGGGCGCACCGATCGTCTGGAACACCGCGCTTCGTCATCCGGACCATGTCCTGGCGGTCGCCGGGCTCAGCGTTCCCTATACGCCGATGGGCGACCGCTTCTTCCTCGACCTGATCGACCAAGTTTATGGCGATCGCTTCTTCTATCAGCTCTATTTCCAGGAGGAGGGCGTCGCCGAAGCCGAGTTCGCGGGCGATCCCGACGCGCTGCTCAAGATATATTACGGCATCTCCGGCGAGGGTGTCGCTCATGCTTTCACGACGCCGAAGACCCGCGACGACAAGTTCCTGACCGGAATGCCCAAGCCCGACCGCCTCCCCGACTGGCTGAGCGCGGACGACCTTGCTTTGTACAATGCGGCTTTTGCAAAGGGCGGCTGGCGCGGGCCTCTGAATCGCTACCGCGCTCAGCGGCTCGACTGGGAAGCACGCGGGCCCGTCGCAGGCAGGCGCATCGCCCAGCCCGCCTGCTTCGTCGCCGGCGAGCTCGACCCCGTCCGCCGCTTCATGCCCGGACACGACACCTACGCCAATGCCGAGGCCCATCTCGACGACCCGCGGGGTGTCACGATCATCCCGGGCGCCGGCCATTGGGTCCAGCAGGAAAAGCCCGCCGAGGTCAACGCCGCGCTAGAGGCCTTCGTCCGCGAACTCTGACCCCGCCGCCGCTCACGCCGGTCGGGGCCGCGTCTCCGGTAGCTTGAGCAGGACGGGCAGCGCGCAGGCCGCGACCACCGCGATCATCACGCCCGGGACCATCGGCCAGCCCGTCCGATCGATCAGCAGCTGCGCGACGAAGGGGGTCAGCCCGCCGAAGATCGCCGTCGCGCTGGTCGCGCCCAGCGCCAATCCGGTCATCCGCCCCTCGCCCGGCAGCAGCTCGGCCGTGGCGACCGCGCCGACCGCGCTCACGCCGCCGCCTATGCCCGCCAGCACAACCGCCCCGACGATCGCCGCTGACGGGTCCCCGCCTGCCATCAGCGCGAACATCGTCGCCGGCAGGACGACCGCGCACCCGCACAGCGCGATCAGCACGGGCCTGCGCCCCGCGCGGTCGGACAGCATGCCCGTCAGCGGCGTCACCAGGATGACGACCACCGCCGCCAGCGTCGACAGCCACAGCGACCGCTCTTCACCCGACGCGCCTGCGGTGGCCAGGAACGCGGGCACATAGGTGATGCCGACATAATAGGTGATCGACCCCAGCGCCGATATCGCGAAGCCCCGCGCGATCGCCGGCCGCTGCGTCGCCAGCATCTTCCGCACCGGGCTGCCCGGCACCGATCCAGTCGCGCGCTGCCGCTCGAACTCGGGCGACTCTTCCATCCAGGACCGCGCGATCCATACGCCCCCGGCCAGCGCCGCGCCGACCAGGAAAGGGATGCGCCAGCCCCAGGCATCGAGCGCCGCGCCGCCAAGGGAGCCCACCACCAGCGCGGCCGTTCCCGCCGCCAGCAGTGCGCCGACCTCGCTCGCCGCCGCCGCCATCGAGGTGACGAGCCCACGCCGCTCGCGCCGCGCCCCTTCCAGCAGGTACGCGACCACGCCCGTATACTCGCCCCCGACCGAGAACGACATGACGCACCTGAGTGCCAGCAGCGCCGCCGCCGCGCCCGGCCCGACCTGCGCGCGCGTGGGCAGGAGCGCGGTCGCCAGCATCGCCGCGGTCATCAGCGCCATCGATATCAGCATCGCGCTGCGCCGCCCGTAGCGGTCGCCGACCCATCCGAATGCCAGCGCCCCGAGTGGCCGCAAGAGGTACGACACCGCGAACCCGGCCAGCACGGCCGCCAGCGACCCCGCGCCCCCGCCGAAGAACACCCGCGACAGGATCGTCGCCATGTAGAGATAGAGCGTGAAGTCGTACCACTCGACCACCGTGGAAAACGCCGCGAGCGCGAGCGAACGCCGCGACACGCCGGGGACGTCGGAGGCGTTAGCCTCCGCTATTCCCATTCGATGGTCCCGGGAGGCTTGGATGTATAATCGTACACCACCCGGTTCACGCCGCGCACCTCGTTGACGATCCTGGTCGACACGCGCGGCAGGAAGTCGCCGGGAAAGTCGAACGCCTCCGCCGTCATGCCGTCGGTCGACGTCACCGCGCGCAGCGCCAGCACCGACTCGTAGGTTCGGGCGTCGCCCATCACCCCGACGCTGCGCACCGGCAGCAATACCGCGAACGCCTGCCAGATCGCGTCGTAGAGCCCGGCCGCGCGGATCTCCTCGAGGTAGATGGCATCGGCACGGCGCAGGATGTCGCACCGCTCGCGCGTTACCTCGCCGGGGATGCGGATCGCCAGGCCCGGTCCGGGGAAGGGATGCCGCCCGACGAACACGTCGGGTAGCCCCAGCTCGCGTCCCAGCTCGCGCACCTCGTCCTTGAACAGCTCGCGCAGCGGCTCGACCAGCGCCATGTTCATCCGCTCGGGGAGCCCGCCGACATTGTGGTGGCTCTTGATCGTGACCGACGGCCCGCCGGTGAAGGACACGCTCTCGATCACGTCCGGGTAGAGCGTTCCCTGCGCCAGGAACCCCGCCCCGCCGATCTTCCTCGCCTCGCCCTCGAACACGTCGATGAACGTCCGGCCGATGAACTTGCGCTTGGCCTCGGGGTCGGTGATCCCGGCCAGCCCGTTCATGAACAGCGTCACCGCGTCCACATGGACCAGCGGGATGTTATAGTGGCCCCGGAACAGCGACACGACCTGCTCCGCCTCGCCACTCCGCAATAGTCCATGGTCGACGAACACGCAGGTCAGCTGCTCGCCGATCGCCTCGTGGATCAGCACCGCCGCCACCGCCGAGTCGACGCCCCCCGACAGCCCGCAGATAACGCGGCCGTCGCCGACCTGCGCGCGAATATCCGCGATCTTCGCGGCCCGGAACTCCGCCATCGTCCAGTCGCCCGTCAGCCCGCAGACGTGCCGCGCGAAATTGGCGATCAGCTTCGCGCCGTCGGGGGTGTGCACCACCTCCGGGTGGAACTGCATGGCGTAGATGCGCCGGGCATCGTCGGCGATCACCGCATAGGGCGCGCCCGCGCTCGCCGCGACCGAACGGAAGCCGGGGGCGAGCGCCGCGACATGGTCGCCGTGGCTCATCCACACCCGGTGCCGCTCGCCCTCGCTCCACACCCCGTCGAACAGCGCGCACCCGTCCGCGACGTCGACGAATGCGGAGCCGAACTCGCCCGCCATGCCGCGCTCGACCGTGCCGCCCAGCTGCGCCGTCAGCGCCTGCTGGCCATAGCACACGCCCAGCATCGGCACGCCCGACCGGAGGATCTCGTCGGGGATGCGCGGCGATCCCTCGTCGACCACCGACGCCGGCCCGCCCGACAGGATCACCCCCGCCGGGCCGATCCGCGCGAACGCCTCGGCGGCGGCATTGAACGGCGCTATCTCGGAATAGACCCCCGCCTCGCGCACGCGCCGGGCGATGAGCTGGGTCACTTGGCTGCCGAAGTCGACGATCAGGATGGAGTCAGGATGCTGCATCCCGCGCGTCTAGCCGTCACCGCCCCAGACGGAAAGAGCCGCGCCCCTCGCGGGACGCGGCTCTTTCGCCACCCGGGCAAAGCCGGATCAGGCGGCTTCGTCGTACTGGTCGTCGGTCATCACCGGGCCGGAGTCCTGACCCTTGGCCGACACATCGCGGTCGACGAACTCGATGATCGCCATCGGCGACGCGTCCGACAGGCGGATGCCTGCCTTGATCACGCGGGTGTAGCCGCCGTTGCGCGCCTCGTAGCGCGGGCCGACCACGTCAAACAGCTTCACCAGCTGCGCGTCGTCGAGCAGGCGCGCATGCGCCAGCCGCCGGTTGGACAGCCCACCGCGCTTGGCCAGCGTGACCAGCTTTTCGACATAGGGGCGCAGTTCCTTGGCCTTGGCGACCGTGGTCGTGATCTGCTCGTGCTTGATCAGCGCCGCCGCCATGTTGCGGAACAGCGCGAGACGATGGGCGGAGGTACGTTGCAGCTTACGGCCGCCGACGCGATGGCGCATGGGTTTCAGTCCTTCGGTTCGTTCGACGCCCGTATCAGGTAGCGTCGGCCGGGCGGAGGAGCCGCCCAGAGTGCCCGAGCCTACACACCGCCGAGCCGCGAAAGTCAAGTCAACGGATCGTCTGGGAGAAGGCGGACCGGGTCGAAAGTACACTAAGTACAGCCTAGTGACGCTCGCCGAACACGACCGCGATGGTAAGTCTCATGCACTCATATGGGCCGGACTTGCCCTGCTTGTGGCCGAAGACCTTGACTGGCGTGGAGACGACCGAACCCGGGCTGACGATAAGAAAGAGCGTTGCCTCGGATCAGGGGGCAAGTCACGGCTGGTCTGGCACGACCGGCCACCTGTAGGACAGATGACGGCAAGGCTCGTGGCGCTGAAAGGTACGCGCCCACTCTTAGTCCTCGACGGTCACCCGCACTCTCCGGCCCGCTGCCACGCCCTCTACCCCGTCCAGCTTCGCCAACAGGTCGGCGAACGCGTCGTCCTCCGCCACGGGAAAATGGCGCAGGAACTGGCGCCCGAGCACGTCGAGGTCCCGCCTGGTCAGTAATCCGACGGCGACGATCCGGTCATCCGTCATGGGTTAATCTCCTTTTGATCGGAGCGTGAACCAGCGACGGGGCGGATAGTGGCATTCGTTTCGGGAGCGGTATGAAACAAAGCGGGTGGGTGTGGCGCCGCGGCGAAGCCGCGTCGCGCGGGCGGGCTTGGCTGGGGCGAGAGTCGCTAGGGGGCGAAAACAAAGAAAAAGGCCCCGGCTTTCGCCGAGGCCTCGTCGACCGGGTCGGGGTTGCGGGCTGAACCCGCTCCCCGCCCGTCGGCCGGCCTTGCGCCGTCTCGCACGTAGCTTTCACCACATGCGTGCGGCCTCGCCTTAGCCCATTATTTCCTGCTCAAGCTTCTTGGCCATTTCCTCGATATTCTCGGGCGGCCAGCCGGGGATTTCCATTCCCAGCCGCAGCCCCATCGACGACAGCACTTCCTTGATCTCGTTCAGCGACTTGCGCCCGAAATTCGGCGTGCGCAGCATCTCGGCCTCCGACTTGCCAACCAGATCACCGATATAGATGATGTTGTCGTTCTTGAGGCAGTTGGCCGAACGCACCGACAGCTCGAGCTCGTCCACCTTCTTGAGCAGGTAACGGTTGATCTGCTGCGTGTCGCCAGCGGGCTCCACCACGCCGCCGGCGCTGGGCGCCGCCATCCCGATCGGGGCGGAGGAGCGGACCACCTGGCCCTCGTCGAACTGCACGAACAGCGCCAGCTGATCCTGGAGAATACGGCCCGCATAGCCGACCGCGTCCTCCGGGGTCACCGTGCCGTCGGTCTCGACCGTCAGCGTCAGCTTGTCATAGTCCAGGTCCTGCCCGACGCGCGTCGGGTCGACCTTGTACGACACCTGGCGCACCGGCGAGTAGAGCGCGTCGACCGGGATCAGCCCGATCGGGGCATCGGCCGGACGGTTCGCGGTCGCGGGAACATACCCCTTACCCGTGTCGGCGGTCAGCTCCATGTTGAGCGTCGCGCCGTCGTCCAGGTGACAGAGCACCAGGTCCTTGTTCATGATCTCGATGTCGCCCGACACCGCGATGTCGCCCGCCTTGACCTCGCCGGGACCGGTCGCCGACAGCTGAAGCCGCTTGGGGCCCTCGCCCTGCATGCGGATCGCCAGCTGCTTCACGTTCAGAACCATGTCCGTCACGTCCTCGCGCACGCCGGCGAGCGAGGAGAATTCGTGCAGGACGTTCTCGATCTTGATCGACGTTACCGCCGCGCCCTGGAGCGACGACAACAGCACGCGACGCAGCGCGTTGCCCAGCGTCAGCCCGAAACCCCGCTCCAGCGGCTCGGCCACGAAGGTCGCCTTGCGCTTGCCGTCGCCCCCGCGCTTCTCGAGACCGCTGGGCTTCTTGAGCTCCTGCCAGTTCTTTGCGTTGACAGCCATTTGCTTCCCCAGATTTTTGAGCCGGACGAACGAACGCCGCCGGCCATGAGTAACGGCCCGCGGCGTTTGCCTAAGCGACGCTGCGGGCGGGAATCGTCAGACGCGACGCCGCTTGGACGGGCGCACGCCGTTGTGCGGGATGGAGGTCACGTCGCGGATCGAGGTGATCTGAAACCCGACGGCCTGAAGCGCGCGCAACGCCGACTCGCGGCCCGAACCGGGACCCTTGACCTCGACCTCGAGCGTGCGGACGCCGTGCTCGGCGGCCTTCTTGCCCGCGTCCTCGGCGGCGACCTGCGCGGCGTACGGGGTCGACTTGCGCGAACCCTTGAAGCCCATCGTCCCGGCCGACGACCAGGAGATCGCGTTGCCTTGCGCGTCGGTGATGGTGATCATGGTGTTGTTGAACGACGCGTTAACGTGCGCGACGCCCGAGGTGATGTTCTTGCGTTCACGGCGCTTGATGCGCTGCGGGGCCTGAGCCATTTCGTTATCCTAACCTGGAAAGCCGTGCGGGGAGAGAAGAAGGGAGCGAGCCGAGACTCGAGCTTACTTCTTCTTGCCGGCGATCGGCTTGGCCTTGCCCTTGCGGGTACGGGCGTTGGTGTGCGTGCGCTGACCGCGGACCGGCAGGCCCCGACGGTGACGCAGGCCGCGATAGCAGGCCAAGTCCATCAGGCGCTTGATGTTCATCGCGGTGGTGCGGCGCAGATCGCCCTCGACCTGATGGTCGGCGTCGATCGTCTCGCGGATTTGAAGGACCTCCTGATCGGTCAGGTCCTGCACGCGACGCTCGGGCACGATGCCCAGCTTGGTCGTGATCTGCTGAGCCTTGGCGGGCCCGATCCCATGGATGTAGGTCAGCGCGATGACGACGCGCTTGTTGGACGGAATGTTGATGCCGGCGATACGTGCCATGAACTGGTTCTCCTAGCTCCACAGGGTCGGCATGGCCGCACGAACCCCATATCGTCGCGAGTGGCTCCGAACGCATGATCGCGGCGAGCGCGAGTGGGCGCCGCCGTTCACCAGATCGCTCGGAGTACCGCGCATCTAGGTTCCGCGACGAGCCGTGTCAACTGCGCGCCGGAACCGAAACGCGCTTCGGGCGTGCTCAGGCGCCCCGGTCGTCCAGTATGGCCCCGATCGCCTCGCCGACCACGTCCATGTCCGCCATGCCGTCCACCCGCCGGACCAGGCCACGCGCTTCGTAGATCGGCAGGATCGGCGCGGTCTTGGCGCGGTACTCGGCCATGCGGGTGCCGACGGTCTCGGCGTTGTCGTCGGGCCGCCGCTTGAATGCGTGGTGGCCGCATACGTCGCACGTCTCCGCCGTGACCGGCGGCTTGAATCGGTCATGGTAGCCGGCACCGCAATTCGCGCAGGTGAACCGTCCGACCACCCGCTCGGTCAGCGCCGCCTCGTCCACCTCCAGTTCGATCACCCAGTCGAGCGCGCGGCCACGCTCCGACAGGAGCAGGTCGAGCGCGTCGGCCTGCGCCGCCGTGCGAGGGTAGCCGTCGAAGATGACGCCCCCCGCGGTGTCCGCCTGGTCAAGCCGCTCGCCGATCAACGCCGAGACAATCGCGTCGGAGACGAGCTCGCCCGCCTCCATCACCGCCTTGGCCTGGAGGCCGACGGGCGTTTCCGCCTTTACCGCCGCGCGCAGCATGTCGCCCGTGGACAATTGCGCCATGCCCCGCTCCGAAACGAGGCGCGCGGCCTGCGTGCCCTTGCCCGCTCCAGGCGGCCCCAACAGGATGATGTTCACGCGGACGATACCCCCAGTTCGTAGTCAGGCAGGCGCGGCTCAGCGCAGGCGACCGCCCTTGAGCTTCGCCTTCTTGATCAGGTCGCCGTACTGGTGCGCGAGCAGGTGCGACTGGATCTGCGTCACCGTGTCCATCGTCACGTTAACGACGATGAGCAGGCTGGTCCCCGCCAGCAGGAACGGAATGCCGAGCGCTGCCGTGATGTACTCGGGCAGCAGGCAGATCGTCGTCAGATAGGCCGCCCCGATCACCGTGATGCGCGTCAGCACGTAATCGAAATACGTCTCGGTGTTCTTGCCCGGCCGGATGCCCGGCACGAAGCCACCATAGCGCTTCAGATTCTCCGCCGTCTCCTCCGGGTTGAACACCACGGCCGTGTAGAAGAACGAGAAGAAGATGATCCCGGCGCCGTAGAGCAGCATGTAAAGCGGCTGGCCATGCTGGAGATACTGGTTCAGCCCGATGATGAAGTCGCCCCAGGCGCTCTCGCCGGCGATGCGCTGACCCGCGAACTGGCTCACCGTCAGCGGCATCAGCAGCAGCGACGAGGCGAAGATGGGCGGGATCACGCCCGCCGTGTTGATCTTGAGCGGCAGGTGGCTGCGGTCCGCCTGCATCCCGCGCTGCGTCTGGCGCTTGGGATACTGGATCAGGATGCGCCGCTGCGCCCGCTCCATGAAGCAGATGAACAGCACCAGCGCGACCACCAGCAGGATGATGCCAACGATCCGGATCGGGTCGAGCGAGCCCGAGCGCCCGCCCTCGAGCAGCTGCACCAGAGTCGTCGGCAGGCTGGCGACGATGCCCGCCATGATGATCAGCGACACACCGTTGCCGATACCCCGGCTGGTGATCTGCTCGCCCAGCCACATCAGGAACATCGTGCCCCCGACGAGCGAAATAACGGCGGCGATGCGGAACGTCATGCCCGGCTCGATCACCGCCTGCACGCCCTGCGTCGCGCCCAGTGCCTCCAGCCCTACAGCGATAAAGTAACCCTGGATCGCGGTCAGCCCGACCGTGCCGTAGCGGGTATACTGGTTCAGCCGCTTGCGCCCGCTCTCCCCTTCCTTCTTGATCGCCCCCAGCGTCGGTGACAGGCTGGTCGCCAGCTGCACCACGATCGACGCGGTGATGTAGGGCATGATGCCCAGGGCGATCAGCGACATGCGGCTGAGCGCGCCGCCCGAGAAGGTGTTGAAGAAGTCGAGCACCCCGCCCTGGGTCTGCTGGTTCAGGAGCCCCAGCGCGGTCGGGTCGATACCCGGCAGCGGGACATAGGAGAGCAGGCGGAACACGATCAGCGCGCCGATCGTGAACCATAGCCGCTTCTTGAGGTCGGTCGCCTTGGCGAACTTGGCGAGATTGAGGCCTTGCGCCATCCGGTCGGCTGAGGTCGCCATGGGTCGAGGGTATCCTGGAAACAGAAACGGCGGGATGCGTCGTTAACCGCCCCCGCCGCTCATATAAGCGCGTGGAGGCGCTTGTCTAATGCACTGAAGACCACCCCCACGAGCCGCGGGGATCGCCGAAAGCTCAGGCCGTGCGCGCCGCGATCCGGGCCGCGCGGACCTTACCCTTCTTCGCCGCTGCCTTTTCGGCCGCGGGCACCAGCGTCGGCACCTCGACCGAGCCGCCCGCCGCCTCGACGGCAGCGCGCGCGCCGGCAGACACGCCCTGGACCACGAAGTTTAGCTTGGCGGTGACCTGGCCCTTGCCGAGCAGTCGAACGCCATCCTTGCCGCCGCGCGCCAGACCGGCCGCTTTCAGCGCCGCGTGATCGACCGTGGCGTTCGCGTCGAGCTTGCCCGCGTCGAACGCCTTCTGGATCGCGCCCAGGTTCACCTCGGCGTAATCGGTGCCGAAGATGTTGTTGAAGCCGCGCTTGGGCAACCGCATGTGGAGCGGCATCTGGCCGCCCTCGAAGCCGGCGATGGACACGCCCTCGCGGCTCTTCTGGCCCTTCTGGCCGCGTCCGCCGGTCTTGCCCTTGCCCGAGCCGATGCCGCGTCCGACGCGCATCCGGCTCTTGCGAGCACCTTCATTGTCGCGGAGTTCGTTCAAATTCATGTCGTGCACTCGCTTTCGCTTTTGTCGCGCTGAATAGAAGAAGGGGGCCGGATAGCCCCCTTCCGCGTATTTGTCACCGGTCGGATGAAGGGCTTAGCCCTCCACCACCTCGACCATGTGCTGCACCTTGCGGATCATGCCGCGAACCTCGGGGCTGTCCTCGAGCTCGCTGACCCGGTGCATCTTGTTGAGCCGGAGCCCGATCAGCGTCGCGCGCTGGTCGGACGTGCGGCGGATGGGCGAACCCGTCTGCTTGATCTTGATGGTCGCCATCATGCTTACTCCGTCACCATCACGGCTTCCGCCTCGGCGGTGGCCGCGCCACCCTGCCCGCGGCCCAGCAAGTCGGCGATCTTCTTGCCGCGACGCTGCGCCACTGCCTTCGGGGATGTCTGGTCGCCCAGCGCCTCGAAGGTCGCGCGGATCATGTTATAGGGGTTGGACGTTCCCACCGACTTAGTCACCACGTCGGCGACGCCCAGCGACTCGAAGATCGCGCGCATCGGACCGCCGGCGATGATGCCCGTGCCCTGCGGCGCCGAGCGCACCGTCACCCGGCCCGCGCCGAAGTGACCATTGCCGTCATGGTGCAACGTGCGCCCATCACGCAGCGGCACGCGGACCATCGCCTTCTTGGCCGCGGCGGTCGCCTTGGAGATCGCCTCGGGCACCTCGCGCGCCTTGCCGTGACCGAAGCCGACCCGGCCCTTGCCGTCCCCGACCACGACCAAAGCCGCGAAGCCGAAGCGCTTGCCGCCCTTCACCGTCTTCGAGACGCGGTTGATGTGGACAAGCTTCTCGATCAGCTCCTCGCCGCCGTCGTCCGACCCGGGGCCGCCGCGACCGCCACAGCCGTCGCGCCCGCGACCGCCATCACGCCCGCCGCGATTACCG
>VYKR01000145.1_pt1 | contig 27481 bp, 30 predicted proteins | sample 5109561 | NCBI WGS metagenome assembly VYKR01 (sample SAMN12291799, study PRJNA351875) | freshwater metagenome | isolation source: freshwater lake | place: USA: Michigan, Ford Lake | collected 2015-08-15
GGCGAAGCATTCGGATAGAAAATCTAGGGTTTCAGTGATAAGTTATTGTCCGAATGCTTCGCCCGTACAGGGATTTAATGGGGAGATTATCGTAATTCTATCACAGGGATGATAAGCTAAGGTTATTGTCGGGGGTAGGGGCGAAGCATTCGGATAAAAAATTTAGGGTTTCAGTGATAGATTATGCACGAATGCTTCGCCCGTACAGGGATTGAATGGGGAGATTATCGTAATTCTATCATCGGCATAATAGGCGAAGGTTATTGTCTGGGGTAGGGGCGAAGCATTCGGATAGAAAATCTAGGGTTTCAGCGATAGGTTATTGTCCGAATGCTTCGCCCGTACAGGTTATTTGCCCCTACATTGGCTTGAATTTATTAAGATTGTTTTCGTCTTGTTGCCAATTTTGCGGATTGTCAAGAATGTATTGCCGGATTTTTTGATAAGAATCTTCATTGCGAATGATATGTTCATAATAATTGCGATGCCAAACTTTCAGGCGATCGCTACATAAACGATTGATTTTACGAGTAGAGATTGATTTAAAATTCTGCACAATAGCCCCCAAAGATTCTGGCATTGTACCGCGAGGATATTGAGAATAGTATTCGGTCTTTTCCAGAGCTTGGTTTTGTATTAATATAATTCCATGAATATGATTAGGCATAACAATAAAAGCATCTAGTTCAATAAACTTAAAATGTAGAGGCAGTCTATACCATACTGCTTCAACAGTATCACCAAGTAAATTTTGCTTCATATTTCCTTCAACAATTTCACCAAATAGATACTGCTTCTGATAAGAACAAATTGTTATATAATAAGCTCCATTAAGTCTATAATCATAGCCTTTCAAGCGAATAGATTGTCGATATTTTTTCAGTTCATTCATGGCATGGCGGATGGGAGATTGATGGGTAGGGGCGAAGCATTCGGATAAAAAATCTAGGATTTCAGTGATAGATTATGCACGAATGCTTCGCCCGTACAGGGATTGAATGGGGAGATTATCAGAATTGTATCACAGGGATGATAGCCGAAAAAAATCCTAGTCAATCAAACAATCAAAAAAATCATAATTTAGACAGAATTGGGTGCGTTGTTCGTTCATGGGTTGATTTTTTTATAGAAGTTTTTTAAATTCTTCAATAGTTAATCCAGAACCTTTAATAATTGTTCCCATTGTATAAGCATTGATTGGATTAGCCCTTGGAATAGTGAGAATATGTTGTCCATCAGTCATGGTAATATGCTTACCCTGTCGAACAATCTGAAATCCTGCTTTTTCAAACGCTTTAATTGCTCGTTGATGATTAATTCTAGCAAGACTAGGCATGATTTAATTCAACTTCTACATAATAAGATTCGATCCCTTGATTCAACTCCGCAGCAACTTCTAAATAAGACTGAATTGCATCTTGAATATTATTGAGTGCTTCTTCTTTAGTTGTACCTTGAGAAGCACAGCCAGGTAAACTAGGACACCAAACGGCGTATCCCTCTTCTGATTGCTTGAGATTGACTTGATATTGCATATTTTTAAGATCATCCCGTCCTTAATAAAAATTTGGGCAAAACTATTATTATTATAACATTACCTAAGCATTGCGCTACGGCTACCATTACCTCAACCAACCCCTGATCCAACAATTTCTGATTTTTCTGCAAAATTCGGGGTTTATCGCCATCATTGCAGGATGATAGCCAAGAAAAATTATAGTCAATCAAACAATCAAAAAAATCATAATTTAGACCCGATCATCGGTTAAAATAATAGTAATTTAGAATTAAGGATTGAGTTATGCCGCAACAAAACTGTGAAGCCGTCTTTGAAAATGGCGTTTTACGTCCTCTTAGTAATCTCCAACTCAATGAAGGACAGTGCGTTAAACTCATTATAGAATCCAATTCAATTTCCCAGCTTACTTCCCAAAAATGGTCAGAAACGGGGATAATCGCCCAGTTAACAGCAAATCCGATTAAAATTGAAGACTTCCATCCTCTTACCAGAGAAGAAGCGAATGAACGCTGGTGAATCTCAACCCTTCTTTATTGATTCTAATATTTGGCTGTATCGCTTCATTGTTAATTGTAGCGATACTAATGCCATCCCTAAGCAACAAATAGCTACAAATATTACGAATCAAGGAAACTTGATAATTAGTACACAAGTTGTTAATGAGGTTTGCTCAAATTTAATCCGCAAAGCAGGGTTTAATAATTTACAGATTCAAAATCTACTTGAAGAATTTACCCAAGGGTGTGAAATCTTACCTGTCTCCCTCGAAACCCTTGAGTATGCCGTGAAATTACGAGATCGCTATTTAATTTCATTTTGGGATAGCCTGATTGTTGCTAGTGCAGTTTTAGGCGATGCAACTATTCTCTACTCAGAAGATATGCAAGATGGTTTAATTATCAATAATAGCTTACAGGTTATCAATCCCTTTAAAGATTTAAACTCTTAAAAAGATCATTGACGAGAACTATAGCGTTTGTTATAAAAATGAAATGTAAACTAATCTCGAAAAACTGCTTTTTTAGCTTCTTCTAAATCGTCATCACTGATCACAACATCTTTCCATAAACCTTTAATTTGAGTCTTATTGCGAGAACCTTCAAAGCGATTCATCAGCAATCATCAAGAGTTGGGGATTGGTGGTAAGATTGTCAGAAAGGCGATCGCACTGTATAATCTTGATTAATATATAAGCTAATTCTACTCACTTGAACTAAATCATCATGAATCAAAAACCGTACCAAGTAGAAGCATTTTGGGATCGAGAGGCGCAAGTGTGGGTAGCAGAGAGTGAAGATATTCCGGGATTAGTCACCGAAGCTGATACCATCGAAGCTTTAACAGCTAAATTACGACAGATGATTCCAGAATTATTACAACTCAATCATCTAATTACTATTGAACCTCAAGCAGCGATAATTTTTGAACTCATTAGTCATCGTCAAGAATCAATTGAGTGCGTTGTTTAGATGGCTACTTCTTTAACACCTGCATTAAAAAAACTGCTCTCAGCAGCCGGATGTTATTTTGAACGTCAAGGGAAAGGAGATCATGAAATTTGGTATAGTCCTCTGACAGAAAGAAGATTTGTAGTTGATAATACTATTAAATCACGTCATACTGCTAATGCAGTTTTGAAACAAGCCGGATTATCTAAATCCTTTTGAAATCTGTAGAATCCTCCTCCATATATAAGCTAATTCTACTCATAAGAAGAAGAATAATGTAATGCTTCAATGCGATCTGCTTCGGCGGCTTCGGCTATAATTTCTGCTTCTATTGTTTCTTTGTTAGTATGATAGTAAGTCAAAGCGGCGTAAACTTGTGCCAAAGAAAGATCAGGTATTTCATCGGCAATCTCTTCTCACTATTCTTCGTACAGTAACAGCAGTTCCCGCAATAATAGGACAACCTCCATGAATTTTGGGATCGCTTTTTATAAAAGTGCCAATATTTATCTCTGTTAACATAACTTTCTCTGATTCAGTTTCAACTAATTAAACTAAATAGGATTCTATGCTTTTATCACCATTTTAGCATAGCCTAAACATTGGTCGGGGTAGGGGCGAAGCATTCGGATAGGAAATCTAGGATTTTAGCGATAGGTTATGCCCAAATGCTTCGCCCGTACAGTGATTTTCTGCAATTGAGGAATAACTGTTGCACAAGGCGGTTCAAAGTGTAATTCCAAAGCTTCTTGAAGATTTATTACTTTCTTCTGGTGTCCCCTAGGTCTGCATACTGTAATTCTTGGGCTGCCCATTTCTCCATTTTTTTTGCTCACCTCCACCTTGATTCCTTCTTTCAAAACTATACCTATCAATCGTTTCCCCTTTTTTTAAGTTTCTTCTCTTTTTGTTAAGAAAGCTCTGACTAATGGATAGGATGACCGGACATTCAAGATAAATTTTCACAACTCGATCGCTACAACTATCCAGCCAAGAACTACAATAACCCTAGAATCTGTCTAAAAAAAGGCCTATCTATGCAACTTTCGCCCCAAGAAAAAGATAAATTACTCATTTTCACGGCGGCACTGCTCGCCGAAAGACGCAAAAATCGCGGGATCAAGTTAAATTATCCCGAAGCGATCGCCTATATTAGCGCCGCCATCCTCGAAGGTGCCAGGGAAGGTCGTAGCGTCGCTGAATTGATGAGTTACGGCACTACTTTATTAACTTGCGAGGAGGTAATGGAAGGTATCCCCGAAATGATTACGGAAGTGCAGATCGAAGCGACTTTTCCCGATGGTACTAAATTAGTTACCGTTCACAATCCCATTCACTAACAGGAGATTTTTAGCAGTTATGATTCCGGGAGAAATTATCACACCATCCGGGGAGATCGAGATTAATGTCGGTCGCGACACCCTGCGTATTTCTGTGGCTAATACAGGCGATCGACCGATTCAAGTGGGTTCCCACTATCATTTTTATGAAGTTAATCAGGCCCTGGAGTTTCAGCGCGAATTAACCAAAGGAACCCATCTGAATATTCCCGCGGGTACATCAGTTCGATTTGAACCGGGAGACACGAAAGAGGTGGAATTAGTTACCATCGCGGGAACTGAAGAAATTTATGGCTTTAATGGTTTAATTAATGGTTCCCTCAAGGGCAAGAAAAAGAAAAAGTAAGGCCTTAACGGAATCGCTCAATTATGGTAAAATCAAGGCAACGATAACTAATTCTTTCCAAGACTATGACGACGGTAAAAATTGGCATCATTGGCGGCAGTGGTTTGTATAAAATGGATGCCCTCAAGGATGTGCGGGAAGTATCCCTCGATACTCCTTTTGGTTCTCCTTCCGACGCTTTAATTCTCGGGACTTTAGAGGGAACAGAAGTTGCCTTTTTAGCGCGTCATGGCAGAAATCACCATTTTTTACCGACCGAATTACCCTTTCGAGCTAACATTCACGCTCTCAAACAATTAGGGGTTGAATATATTATTTCCGCTTCGGCAGTTGGTTCCCTCAAAGCCGAAGTTAAACCCCTAGATTTAGTCATTCCCGATCAATTTATTGACAGAACTAAAGAGAGAATAGCGACTTTTTTTGGGGAAGGAATTGTTGCCCACGTGGCCTTTGGTGATCCCGTTTGTCCCCAATTAGCCAACATTTTAGGGGATGCCGTCGCTAGTTTAAACCTACCGGAAGTTACCTTGCATCGCGGCGGTACATACCTCTGTATGGAGGGGCCGGCTTTTTCTACTAAAGCGGAATCAAATCTCTATAGAAGTTGGGGGGCAACCGTCATCGGTATGACCAATTTAACTGAGGCCAAATTAGCCCGAGAAGCGGAAATTGCCTACGCTACCTTAGCTCTAGTTACCGATTACGATTGTTGGCATCCCGATCACGATCATGTCACGGTAGAAATGGTGATCGAAAATCTACACCATAACGCTATTAATGCCCAAAAAGTCATCCAAGAAACGGTGCGCCGTCTGGCAGCTAATCCTCCCGTTTCTGCCGCTCATTCTGCCCTTAAATACGCTATTCTTACCCGTCTAGATTCTGTTCCCGTCGCCACTAAAGAAAAATTAGCTCTCTTTTTGAAAAAATATCTTGAAGAAGTAGAGAAATAGTCGAGAAAAGTCGCCGATGAATCTAGAAATGGGTCATTTTTCTCCCTGTGATCCAGACGATCAATTTGACCCTTAACGAAGGCAGGGGGCAGGAGTCAGGAGATAGGAGATTATTTTATTTATTCTCCCCACACCCTGTCCCCACGAAAAACTTTTTGTCGCAAACCCTAACTAGCTAGATATTCTCTGATGTTGGCCTTGCGTTTTCTTAATTTAGCGATCGCTTCTCGTTCGATCTGACGGACGCGTTCACGACTGATATTGAGTCGAACGCCAATTTTTGCTAGGGTGAGGGGCTGCCCATTATCTAAACCAAAACGCAGACAAATCACTTCTTTTTGTTGAGGGGTGAGGTCTGCCATCAGTTTTTCCAAATCTACTTGGAGGGAAGAATGGGCAGTGTAATCTTCCGGGGAAAGTCCCGTATCTTCCAAGAGTTCTCCTAATTCCGTGTCTTGATTGTCCCCCACCTTTAAGTCAAGGGAAAGAGGTTGACGGGACCTTTCCAAGTAGTCTCGCACCTGTTTGGGAGTTAGGTCTAATTCCTCGGCTAATTCGGCAATGGTGGCAGCGCGACCTTTATCTTGAGCTAGTTGACGCTGGGCTTTTTTGATTTTATTCAGTTTTTCGGTGATGTGGATGGGCAGACGGATGGTGCGACTTTTTTCTGCGATCGCTCGGGTGATAGCTTGGCGAATCCACCAATAGGCATAGGTGGAAAAGCGATAGCCTTTGGTGGGATCGAATTTTTCCACACCTCTTTGCATCCCAATGGTTCCCTCTTGGATCAGATCTAATAGATCTAGATTGCGTTTTAGGTATTTTTTGGCGACGGAAACCACTAGACGCAGGTTCGCTTCTACCATCTTGCGTTTGGCGAAATCCCCTGCCCCTAATTCTCGACGCAGTTGTTCTTCACTAATTTCCGCCGCTTCTGACCACTGGCGATCGCTGGGATCGCTGCCGAGTTTAGCCCTTAGGGATTCTTTGATTTTTTCCAGAAAAATTAATCTTTGTACCTGTTTTGCGTAGAGAATTTCTTCTTCATGGCTGAGAAGGGGAACTCGGCCAATTTCTCTGAGATAGGCGCGAACTGGATCGGTGTGGTTTTTCGAGGTTTTCATGAGTGCGCGTCGGTTGAGGGTTGATATTCAGGGATTGATGGCGTTTTTCCGATTGCTTCCCCAGGGGCAGTTAAGGAGATGCTATCAGGGTTTCTTCTCGTTTTGTAAAGAGACAAGTAAGTGGTTACTCAAGGATAGAGAGAAATCCAATTGAGGATTTAATTGCCTCTATAGTTCTTTTTTTGGCTATATATAGATTTTATGGGCATAAATGGCGAGTAGTGACAAGCTTGTTTATTTAACTAATATTACAACAATTATTAAATATTGTAAAGTTTATGAGAAAAAAAAATATCCCTCTCAGGAACGCACCGATGAAGAGTAGGTTTGAGTATCCCTACTCATAGATTACCCAGAGGTTTCCAATCAGGATGCAATCTAGATGACAAAATGAGCAATTTGCTCCCCTCACCGATCGCTCTGCGATCGGTGAGGGGAGCAGGGAGTAGTCATACTAAATCCGTTGAGCAATTTTCGCCGGTATTGAACCCCTCAATGGTTCCGCTCCCCGCACTTTCCCCACCGGTGCGTTGCTGACGCTTAAGTGCTATTTTGGTTTAGTTTGGACGCTAATCGGACCATTAACCATGGTTTGACAGGCTAAACGATAATTTTCGGGTTTTTTCTTCAGACAGCGCTGCTCAAAGTCGGTTTTGGCTGAGAGATTTTCCAGACCCTCGACAATTGCCACTATACAAGTACCACACTGACCGTAACCGCCACAATTCATCAATTTACCGCCAAAAGTGTAGATATCAACGCCATTCTGGATTGCTTTCTCTCGTAAGTTCGCCCCATCTGCCGCTACCACGATCTTATTCTCTTTGACGAAGTTGATGTTACCCATGACTGTCTTACCCTAAATTTTTGCAAATTAATATTAAAAAATATTAAATTTTTTTGATTGTAACATTTTTGGCTCGCTGTTCTAAATATTCGGCGATGGCAATAGCGATCGCTTTTTTACCGATAAATTTCCCCAATGCCGCTTTTGTGACCAAATAAGCCACCTGTTCCCCGTGATCGCCCTTTTCCTCGCCCCGATTAGCAATAACAGCCTGATAGCCCTTTTCTAGGCGTTTACGGGCGATTTCCAGTAACTCCTCCTGACTAACTCCCTCCTGATACTTGAAAGTCACCATCTCTAAATCGGGAAATTTTTCTCTCACCTTGTCAATCACTTTTTCCGTCGGCACAAAATTAAGATTTAACTGCCCTCCACTGGGAATTTTGCCGTAAAAAGGGCTTTCTAAGCGATAATCTGCCACTGCTGCCGAGAAAATCCCAAATTTATAATCTTTACTCTCTAATTCTCCCATCACCTTCCCTAGATACTCGTCATAAGTTTCAATAATTTCGTGGGGTAAATAAGCGGGGGGTGTATAGCTGCCGCGTCCGTGGATTAACTGCACCTTTGCCCCGCGCAGGTATAATTCTTCTGCAATAGCGACTCCTAACTGTCCGGTAAAACGATTGGTTAAACGACGGATATTATCGATAATCACGGGTGTGGGTCCACCAGTGACTAAAATCGGCATATTTTTCAGCACAGAATTACTGAGAATCCCACAGGCTGCCACAGTGATCTCTTTTTCCCCGGGGAGATTGTGTTTACCGTAATCATCCCGGGGTGACATAATCTGGACTCCCCAGCGATCGAGCGTTTGCAAAGATTCGGTCAGAATAGCATTATGTAAACTGCCGTGCATGGTGGGGACGAGCAGAATTTTAGTTTTTCCCTTTTCCTGTCGTCCTAAGGCCGAGGCCAAGCATGAAGTGATCACTCCGTCAGCAATTCCGTAACGAAACTTATTAATCGTGTTATAGGTAGCGGGGGCGACTAAATAAAGATCAAAGGGAGATTGATCGCTTAAATGTTCTGCTTTTGCCGTTAATTGACTAACTACGGGATTAACCGTACTCCATTCCAAAGCTTCCTTAGTGACGTATCTTAAAGCTTCTTCTGAGACAAAAGCCACGACTGTGGCCCCGAATTTCCGCAAAGATCGGGCAATTAGCGGCGCTTTCATGGCCGCAATCCCTCCCGTTACCAGTAAAGCAATCCGTTTACCCCAGAGATGATGACTCTCTAAGGGTACTTCGCGATCGCCTAAGTCCGAATCCGTGGGAGAGGAGAAATTCCAAGTCATAAATTTGGGGAAATGGGGAAATGGGGAAATGGGGACATGGGGAAATGGGGACATGGGGACATGGGGGAATTCAACTAAAAAACCCCAAAACCCCAAAACCCTAAAATCTCAATACCCAACACCTTCTAACTGATAACTGATAACTGATCACTGATAACTGATCACTGATCACTGATTTGAAGATTTGTCTATCCCTGACCGAGAAACTGGTTATGCTAGTAAATAAAGGGTTGCTTCAGTGTTCTTATGATTGACAAAATTTTAACTAAAGTTCGATCGCTTGCCAAGCCGATATTAGTTCTAGGATTAGTGACAACGCTGATTTTAGGTTCTATTCCCAGTGCTTTAGCGGCATCGGGGGGTAGAATGGGTGGCGGTAGTTTTCGCGCCCCTAGTCGCAGTATTAGCCCTTCTAGGGGTGGTGGTTACAGTTCCCCCGGTTACGGTGGAGGTATTGGTTTTCCCTTCCTCTTACCCTTCTTTTGGGGTGGTGGTGGCGGGGGCTTAATTTCTCTGTTAATCTTTTTTGCTATCGCCAATTTCCTCGTTAATGCTTTCCGTAATGGTGGAGGCAGTGATGAGAATGGTATGGCTGTTGAACCGGGATATGAAACCGTCTCCGTGGCGAAAGTACAGGTGGGTTTGTTGGCTAATGCCCGTTATCTGCAACAAGAATTAAATCAAATCGCCCTAACAGTCGATACTAGCACCTCCGAGGGACGCGTCGAAGTCTTACAAGAATCGGCCCTGGCCCTGTTACGTCATCCGGAATACTGGGTTTATGGTAACGTCGATTCTCAACAAACCAGCCTCAGCAGTGCAGAAGCGAAGTTTAATCAGTGGTCCCTCAACGAACGCGGTAAACTAACGGCGGAAACCTTAACTAATTACAATAATCAACTGCGTCAAGGTTCTAGAGACAATATTTTACCCGAATCGGCTGGGGAATTAGCTAAAAGCGCACCGGAAGGCTATATTTTGGTGACTATTTTAGCCGGCATCGTCGGTAAATTTTCCCTACCGAAAATTAATGATTCCCAAGATTTGAAACAGGCCCTGCAAGAAATTGGTAGTATGGGAGGCGATCGACTTTTAGCGGTAGAAGTGATTTGGACTCCCCAAAGCGAGGGTGATATTCTCAGTCAAGACGACATTCTCGCCAATTATCCCGATCTGAAATTAGTGTAGTTTGTCGGGGGATAACCCTAGATATTGCCCAAAATCTCCCTTTTACAGGGAGATTTTTTGATTATTAAGGATATTGCCGCCGTTAACAATATAATTCCTGAATCCACTGCCATTCTTGGGCTAATCCTTCGGCTAAAGAAACTTGGGGATTATAACCTAGAATAGTACGGGCTTTGGTGACATCGGCGGCGGTGTGACGGGCATCTCCTCGGGCGAGTCCTTGATGCGATCGCTCGATCGGTTTACCGATGACTTTTTCCATAGTATCCAAGACATCCAGCAAAACCACGCGACTACCACCACCAATATTAAACACCTCCCCCACCGCTTCCGGTACGACGGCAGCGGCTAAATTAGCGGCTACAGCATCGCTAATAAAGGTAAAATCGCGGGTTTGTTTGCCATCCCCGTAGATGCCGATGGCTTGACCTGCGATCGCTGCTTGAAAAAACTTATGAAAAGCCATATCGGGACGTTGCCGCGGTCCATAAACGGTGAAATAACGCAAGGCAGTGACGGGAACGTGAAAATTCTGGTGATATAGCCAACAGAGTCTTTCTGCCGCTAATTTGGTGATGCCGTAGGGTGAAACTGGTTGGGGACAAAGGGTTTCGGGAGTCGGCATCGTTTCCGCATTGCCATACACCGAGGAAGTGGAAGCAAAAACCATCCGTTGTAAAGACGGGGTTTCCTTAGCGGCCTCAAGAATAATTTGAGTAGCATTTATATTCCTTTCGGTATATTGACGAAATCCATCACCCCAGCTTGCTCTGACTCCTGCTTGGGCTGCCTGATGGAATAATACTTCTACTCCTTGCAACAGTTGTCGCCAGTCGAGGGCTTGTATATCCGCTTCGATTAACTTAAATTCGGGATATTTGGCTAGAATATGGGCATTTTTGCGCTTTAAACTGGGGTCGTAATAATCGTTAAATTGATCGATACCGATCACCTGATCTCCTTGTTCTAAAAGCTTTTCTGCCAAGTTAGAACCGATAAAACCCGCGACACCAGTAACAATATGAGTAGCCATTTAATCCTAGTCGTTGATATTTTGTATCGATTGTAAGCTAAGACGCATTTAAGTAGGGTTTGCGGCAAAAAGTTTTTCGGTGGGGGCAGGGTGTGACCCCCCCAACCCCCACCCCCCCTGCCCCCCCGACATCGGGGGGATCGGGGGGGCGTGTGGGGTGTGGGGTGTGGGGTGTGGGGTGTGGGGTTTTGTCGATTTTGAGGGGGTCAATTACCTAATTTTCAGGGAAAAAGTGCCTAAATTTCCCCCAATCCCTTTACTATTGCCTCTTGTCTCGTCTCAACAAGCAATTTATACTAAATCCGTTGAGTAACGCACAGAAAACGGGTTTCTCGGAGAAACCCGTTTTCTACTCATATAATTCTCTCAATCCCTTTATAGTACATATATAGTACATTTACCCAAAAAAATCGAACAAGGGTAAAAAGAGAAAAAAGAGGAAAAGGGTTACACAGTCCCCCCAGCACCGCACACCACCCGAAAACCGTCGTTGCTGAGGCTGATGTCGCGGCGGTTGACGAAGTCGCGGTAAGCGGAACGGCAGTTATCTGGATTGATGTACCAAGAACCGCCCCGCAGTACTTTGGTAGTAGATTTGTTCTTGCTAATCCAAGCACTCCCATCAGTGGGTGCGCCTTGATAATTAGGGTGATAATCGTCCTCGCACCATTCCCAAACGTTTCCGTGCATATCGTACAGACCAAAGGCATTAGCTACCTTAAAATAGCCTACTGGTGTCGTCTGTTCTCGATAGATGCCTTTTGATCCCCTTCCATAATTCCCTGGATAAACTTTTTTGTCTCTTTCCCAATCAGTTCCGCTGTAATTAGCCAAATCTGTGGTAATCGTCTCCCCAAAATGAAAGGCGGTTGTTGTCCCCGCTCTACAGGCATATTCCCATTCTGCCTCACTCGGTAGCCGATATTCCCCTGTTGTTTCCCTTGATAGTCGTTTACAGAATTCCCTTGCTTGCTCCCAGTTGACTCGTTCTACGGGTCTTGTCCATCTATCCTGCTCTTGATATGGCTTTTTGAAGTAGGAAGGCTCTAGTTCTAGATCGATGTCTATTTTAGCAGTTGCGGCGATCGCTCGCCACTGTGCTTGGGTGATGGGATAGCGTCCCATGAAAAAAGCTGAAATATTAACGGTGTGTTGAGGACTTTCTCTTTGGAAATAGTCTAGATCGTATTCTTTACAGAGTCTTTCTATTTCTTGATCTGGGGTTCCCATCTGGAAGGAACCGCTAGGGATAAGCATCATGTCGAGATTAATCCCTTCCCCTAAATTCTCGCTGTAATATTGTGCTTCTCGCTGCTGTAGTCGAGTGATTAATTTAGTCATTTTTAATGGAGTCAGGTAACGTCTCAAGTTGTCATTTCTGACCCTGACTATAGCATTTCCCAGTATGAGAATTGCTAAGTAGGGAGGCACAATTATTTGTAGGATGGGTTAGCGGTGGCTTAACATGAGCGGGCGTTGGGTTTCATGCTTCAACCCAACCTACGTTCTATAGCGTTTCTCAGTATGAGAATTGCTAGATCGTCGTCAGACCAAAGATTGACATTGACTGTATAATGTCAGAAAATAGGCACATGAAAACAATTCGGTGGAGTCAAGAAAAAAATAGGCAACTTCAAGCAGAACGAGGACTAAAGTTTGAGATGGTGCTGGCGGCAATAGAGCGAGGGGATGTACTTGACGATATTGTGCATCCCAATTTCACTAGATATCCTCATCAAAGAATAATGGTGGTGAGAATTGGTGAATATGCTTTTTTAGTTCCCTATGTCGATTCCTCCTCGGAACTCTTTCTTAAGACTATCATCCCTTCTAGAAAAGCAACTAAAAAATATCTCGGAGATAAAAATAATCATGACTAAGTTAACTCCTGAAGAAAAAGATATCCTCGAATCCTATAACAATGATGAGTGGGTTTCTGTGGCAACGCCGGCTAGAATGGCTGAGTTGAAGTCCTATGCTAAGGAGACGCTGACTCAAGATAAAAAAATTACTTTACTTCTGTCTTCCCTAGATTTGGAAGCGCTTCAAGCTAAGGCAATAGAGGAAGGTATTCCCTATCAAACACTTATCTCTAGCATCCTACACAAATATGTTACCGGTCGCCTCGTGGAAAGTTCGAGTTAGTTTTTGTTGTTGGTAAAATGAATCTCCCCAACTTAATAAGGGGAGTGTTGCTGAATATAGATGTTTTTTACTTCCCGGTGATGGGAATCCTGAGAATGTATCAGTGCAACAATGAATCCTGTATCAGCAAGAGAATTCATTCTTTCCATGTCCATCCCGATGGAGGTTTAATGGCTGTTTCTAAAATTTCTTCCGCTCGCTCCGAAAGATTAGGAATTACACCAGAACACATTCCTATAATTGGATCATCTTCTAAATAAGTGTTTGTTGAAGCTGGAGATTCTAGGGCAGAATCTATATTTTTTGAGGTTTCTGGTAAATGGCTTTCTAAACTTTCGATCAGCTTTTCTACAACGAGAAGTTTTTCAAAACTCAGCCGATCAATTTGGTTGATTAGTTTTTGCCGCAATTCGATCGATGTCATTGTCCTGTCTCCTGTTTTTTTAAGATGAGAAAAGGCAACACCCCCCCTTATCAAGGAAGGCAGGGGGGATCCCCCCTTATCAAGGGGGGATTAAGGGGGGATCCCCCCTTATCAAGGAAGGCAGGGGGATCGACACCCTCCTTATCAAGGGGGACAGGGGGGATCGAACCAATCCATTTTTAATTTAATTATAACCAACTACTTAGGGCTTGCTGAATAAATGTGAAATGTAGGCAAAGTAAGGGTTTTGGGGGCCTGTCTCGCCAAACAGGTGCAAGATTTTGAGAGAATCGTCGTTCAAAACCTCGCGTCTTCATCGGCCCGCGTCCTGTAGGGGCGAAGCATTCGGGCAATAACCTATCGGTGAAACCGGAGATTTTCTATCCGAATGCTTCACGGGTTTCTCCGAGAAACCCGTTTTCTGCTCATGGACACCCCCCTTATCAAGGGGGGCAGGGGGGATCGACACCCCCCTTATCAAGGGGAGCAGGGGGGAGAACCCAAATAACCAGATTTAGTATAACCCCTAAACTAATACACTTGTGCTATAGCTTGCCCAAAAAAATTCCAGAAAAGGGAATGAGGGTAAAAAGGGAAAAAAAGGGAAAAACGGTTACAAAGTCCCCCCAGCACCGCACACCACCCGAAATCCGTTGCTGTCGTCGAAGTTGATGCTGCCGCGGCGGAGGTTGTAGCTGCGGCAAGCGGAACGGCAGTAATACGGATGTATGCACCAAGAACCGCCCCGCAATGGAGAACGATTTTCTATCCAAGGACTGCCATCCGTCGGTGCGCCATCATAATAATTATCGTGCCAGGCATCGGCACACCATTCCCAAACGTTTCCGTGCATATCGTACAACCCGAAGGCATTAGCTACCTGAAAATAGCCCACTGGGGTTGTTTTACGTCGATATTTTCCTTTGGGTTCATCGGCATAAGTTTTAGTACCAGTACCTCGATAGTTAGCTAAATCTGCCGTTATCGTTTCCCCAAAGTGAAAAGCAGTTGTTGTCCCCGCTCTACAGGCATATTCCCATTCTGCCTCACTCGGTAGCCGATATTCCCGTTTTGTTTCCCTTGATAGTCGTTTACAGAATTCCGTTGCTTGATACCAGTTGACTCTTTCTACGGGTAGCTCATCCCCTTTAAAGTGAGAAGGGTTTGTCTCTAGGTCGATGTCTATTTTAGCGGTTGCGGCGATAGCTTGCCACTGAGCTTGGGTGATGGGATAACGCCCCATGTAGAAAGAGGAAACGGTTACTCGGTGTGAGGGTTTTTCTCGTCTAAATCCATCCCAACCAAATTTTTTCACCAGTCTTGCAATTTCCCCGTCTTCGGTTCCCATCATAAATGTGCCGCCGGGGATTTCCATCAATTCCAATTCGACTCCCTCGGCTAGTTTTTCGACAATGCCTTCTGCTTGCCTTTTTTCCTTTTTAATTACCCATTTTTCTGGTTCAAAACGACTTTGAGACTGACGTTCTATGGTTGCCAGGGTAAATTCAAAGGTACGGGTTTTTAAGGGAGGTGGCGAGGATTGAGGGATTGGAGGGGGATTAGAAATATTAACGGCGATTTCTTCGGCAAATTCTGCGTATTCTCCCCCCAGATTGCGTAAGACTTCGATGCTGACTTGAGCAAAGGGAAGAATTTTTTCTCTTTGTTCTGGGGGATAGGTGGGTAATAGGGTTAATAAAGCGGCAAAACTGCGGATAGGACTTTTAATTTCCCCGGCAATATATTGGGAAATAGCATCGAGTACCTTGATAGTTTGTCGCTTACCGATAGCATCATTTAAGACTTGACGTACCCCGGGTAAAAAGTCATAGACTCGATACTGTCCTTCTTCATTTTCTACAATCGGTTTTAATAAACCTCCCATATAAAATTCTGCCACATGAACGGGACGCACTTCGTTTAAAAGAGTTTTACGAATAAGATTGACCACCTGCATACTTACCGGAGCAGCTGCCATCATTTTTGCTAATTTTTTGGCTGGTTCGGAAGCGGTGGCAAAAAATCGCTCGACTATTGCCTCGGCCTTATTTTTAATGGTGTTTTTATCCTCGCTGTCTTGCTTATTTTCCTCTCTGGATATAGGGGTAATTTCGATAATTTGTTGTTTAATAAATTCTAAATCAAATAAAAAGGCGGAAATCTGAGCATTACCTGACCCGGCGACAACTTTTGCCCATTGTTTGAGGACTTCTGTTTCTAACGTGATTACGGGAATAAGAAGGGTATTTTGCCAGTTAATCGGTAGCCATTGGGGATAATTTTTTAAGATTAATTTCGGATTGGGAACACCAGCAGTTAAAGCAGTGGTAAAAAGTTTACGTCCCCGTCCTAGTTGGGTACTATTCCATAATCTTTCGGGGAAAAGTTGCAGAATAGCGGTGGGTTGTTTTTCTGACCAATCTTTTAACCAAGGATGAATTAAGGCTTTTTGCCAGAGAGGAGAAACACAATCACTTACTAGCAAAACTAATCCCCGTCCCCTGGGATGAATAAGTTCTTTATGGGGGTAATAACGTTGTCCCGGTTTACCTTTTTTTCTGCGTCTTACTAACTGTAATTCTTGATTATTTGAGGTTGATAGTTGCCAAACTCTGACGGTTTTAAATGCTCCTTGATTTTCTAAGAGATTTTGTAACTCATTAATTAATTCTCGCCAAATGAAAGAGGATCTAGATTCTTCTACTACTAATTCGAGGGTTAACCAGCGTTCCGGTTGGGGTTTAGTCACGGGTAGCCAAATATCCCTTTCTGCAATAAAAGAAGCGGTTGCTTCTTCATCTAAAATCGTTTTAGTTGCTGAGGAAACTTTTCCCATGAAAGGACGCAAAGCGCGACTAATAAAGAGTGCTGTCTGTAGTGATGCAGCAGCAGGAACTTGAAAAGGAAAGTCTTGGATTGGGGTGGGTTTTTCTATTTCTTTGGGGAGAGATTCTTCGGTAATAACATCGACAATTGGCTGAGATTTTGATAGGGTATCTTCTGGAATATCTTCTAAGTTTTCCTCTATTTGATTAGAAGTTGATGAATCTATTGGCCCTGTATTTTCTGGATTTTCTGGGGGTGGTTGGAAGTCTTCAACTCCCATTTGTAGGGCCAACCAGATACTATCAGCTACATCTTCATCACTGAGTTGTAACCGTTCTAGTAGTCCTGTTTGCTCTAGATAATCTAATAGTTTTTTAACTGATGAATTGGATGGGGATTCACTCATCTTCTACCCTCCCCAAATCTTTCAAAAGTTGATTAATGAGGTCATCTTCAGTTGGTATAGCTCCTTTTTTGACCATAAAAATAGCATTAAGTAATTGATCCGTGGCTAGGGTTTGTGAATTGCGCTTTTGAATGAAGTTATCAATCAGTTTATCGATGTCTGGATTATTAGCAATTGTTTCTTCTAAATGTGCCTCAATTATTTTAATTAAGTCGGGTTTTTCCGGCTCTTTCATGGTTAAACGGAGACAACGACGCAAAAAAGGTGGGGGAAAGTCTCGTTCTCCATTGCTAGTTAAAATCACAAAAGGAAAAGCCTTACAGATAACTAAACCATCTTTTATAGGTGTTTTTATATCTTTCTGGGTAACGTCGGTTGTATCGGTATAAGCAGTGCGGACATTAACCTCATCCACTTCTTCTTTTAGCCTAACTAATTCGGGAATTTCAAAGCGTCCTTCTTCAAATAAGGTGAGTAAATCATTGGGTAAATCGATATCACTCTTATCAATTTCATCAATTAACAGTATTCTTGGTTTTTCCGACTCTAATAGTGCGGTTCCCAAGGGTCCAAGGGTAATATATTTTTCAATCTGTTTTAATTGGTCTTTTCGTTCTTCTGGGGTTAATTCTTTTTGCTCTCGTTCCAGTAATTTAACTTCCTGTAATCGACCGATCGCATCATAGTTATAAAGTCCGTCTTTTAGGGTAGTATGGGTGGTAATCGGCCAGTATAATACTTCTCCTAATTTTAATTCCTGGGCGACTTTATAGGCAAGAGATGACTTTCCCGTTCCGGGTTTGCCAGTTACTAATAAAGGTCGCCGTAAATACAAGGCTGCATTGACCATTTTAATTTCTTCGTCGCGCACTAGAAAGGTTTCTCCCCGATGCTTACGACGACTTTCTCCCGGTTGCTCTTCTTTGCCAAAAGGTCGCCAGCTGGGGGGGTCTGGTAATGTCCAAGCGTCTGTGGGTTGTTGATTTCCTGTAAAAATTTTCCAGTCTTTCATAGTTCAATTTATGGCATCAAAAGTGGATAGTTGGGGGGAACAAGCTGATAGTCATCCCAAAGTAATGATAGATGATTCCCAATATGATTATCTTCTAACCAAGCAGCAGAACGTTTATTTTTAATTATTTCTGGTAATTTCTCTAGTGGACATTGACAGATAGGGTCTAATTTTTCCTGACAGTTAAGTTCTTGGTTAGCATCGGGTCGTATCCACAGAGATAAAGGGATTCCAGTTTCGTATAAAATGGCTAGAATATTTTTTAACTCTAAGGAGTTTTCTTGACTGAGATTAGTTAACCTTGAACCGATAACATTGTTAAATTTATGATATTTGAGTATTTTATTCGGATGGTCATTATTTGCCAGAGTTTTTTTAAAAATAACTGTTTGCTGATTGTTTGATTCGATCAGTTTTTGTATTTCTTCTTCACACTTTAAGATTTGGGTCAAATTTTGTTGCTGTATATTCCGAAAAAGTTGGCATTTTTTCATCCATAAATAGCTTTGTTGATTGTTGATATTTTCGGCTGTTATTCGTTCTGAAAATCTCATGATTATCTCATGATCGACTCCCCAATGATGAGGATCGCAGCCTGTAGCTGTTGCCACTTCATCAATTAAAAATAAATCAATCGGTTTAATCTCTTTTTCAATAAATCTATAGGGAAGAAAAAATTGAACTTTTTCTAGGGAAGATTGACAGATATTTTCTGATTCTCGTTTAATTTTTTTTAGGTGATTAATCAATTCATTTTCTTGGAGATGATTACCCAGACTTATTCCTTCATTGGGGGTTAAAGATTGATATTCTCCACGTTTTTGAGGTTCTTTTTCTGTGGGATGATAATTGTTTATATCTTTAACAATCCAAGCTCTCAGCATTAAAGATTTGTTTTCTTCTGTAAGGGTAACAAATAAGCAGGGATTTTTGTCTGTTGATTTTTGAGCGATATTTTGTGAGCGATGATTAAGATTATTTTCTAAAGTATTGATTAAAACTTCCCATTTTGTTTGATATTTTTTTAGCCATTCTTTTAATAACTTTGCCAGAGCATCTGTTGAGGTTAACTGAATGATTAAATAGCCAATAAATATTTCTAACCAAGAAAATTCTGATTGAGAAGCATAGGTGAAATATCTTTCATCTAATTGATAGATTATTTCTATAAAATCAGACCAAGAGGAAGGAATTGCTCCAGGTAAATCAACTAAATGATCCCTCACTTCAATTTTTAAATTTTCATAAGCTGTATTAATTTGATCTTGATAACTTTTGTTTTCAAATATACATTTAATCGAGGAGATAATCTCAGGAATTTTTCCTTCTATTTGTGCTATATCTAGCAACTTATTCCAAGCTTTTAAAAGAACATCAGTAGGAATAAAAAATGCAGATTTTGCAAACATTTTTTCCTTATCAGCACTTACTGCCATCCCCACTACTCCCCCCAATTGCTCATCCCAGATAGCTGTCCCACTAAACCCAGCTTCTACAGCATATCCTGTGCTTTTAGTATCTTCTATCTGAATTTTGTTGTTAGCAATATGACCTTTTATCTTACCATCAGACCAGACACCTTCGTTTCTGGAAAAACCATAAGCTTTATAATTATGATCAGATAAATCTCCTATTTTAGAGGTAATTAAAGAAACTGGTTGAGCTTGTGAAGGAACTGAATCTTTTAATTTTAAGATAGCAATATCTTGAGGATCGTTGCTTTTAAATTTAACTGGATACCAAACCTCTACGGTTGCTTCTAAAGATGCACCCGATGCAATGATAGGAAAATCACACTCAATAATGTCAGGGGGTTTCTCAGCAGATGTTAATACTAATCCTAAAGATTCATTGACAACATGAGCGCAGGTAATCAAGTATTCTGATGATATTAGAAATCCTGCCCCAACAATTTCTATTTTATCATCTTTATTTTGTCGTTGCTTATAAATTCTGACCACAGAAAATTCTAGAGATGCAACCATTATTTTTATCTAAGTCCTTATTGAGTAGATGATTGCTTATTTTTTTCCTTGTTATCCCATTTTAGGGTAATTTCATAATTAACATCGGCGCTGCCAGATGCAATAATAGCCCCTAGTCCAACAGTCATTTTTATCCCAAACTTGACCTCTACCTGATCAGCAGGTTCATTCAAACTTTTGACCTTATTAATTATGGCATTTGCCACGGGTTTTATGCCATTTAATGCGTCTTCAAAAGACTGAGCGGCTTTAACAGCTATTTCATCTGTTAGACTAATAAGTTCATCTTCTGGTTTCGGTTTGGGTAAGGGTAACTTTTCATCCACCTCGATGTAAATAGTTCCCTCATCTGAGGTAAATTCCACTAAACGAGTCATAAAAATTCTCCTGTTTATTTTATTGCGGTTGCCCAGACTTAATCAATCACAACTCCATCTTTTTGCTCTCCTACCTAATTATATCTCTTTACCAAGTGTTCGGTTGAAAGTCAGCATCATTAATAATTGCCACCGTATCCCCAGAGGGTTTAATCACAAATAAACCTTTTTTATAAGCATAGCGATCTACACCTTTGTTAATTTCAATTCCTGCCACTGCACCGTAAGCTCGATAGTTTTTGTAATGGGGAAAAGCGATTTTAAAACGAGTCAATTTTTCAATAAATTCATCCACATCATCTTGAGATAATCTCGATTTACATTCCACCACCACAAGATCGGTATCATCCACCCCTAGGATATCAATTTCCATGGCGATACCTTGACGCTTGACTCTAGCGCGGGGATAAACTTCCTTAATATCAATGCCTTTTTCCTGAAAAAGCCGTAAAACCGCCGGTTCTACCAATTCCTCCACAAATCGACCCCAGCGAGTGGTCAAACTATCTACCGCTTTGCTGGTTCGTTCTACGGTGCGTTTCAGTTCTGCCATCGAGCGATCGGCTTCGGCAGCCCGGCGATCGCTTTCTAATTTCGCTTCGGCAGCTTGGCGCTCGTTTTCTAGTTTCGCTTCGGCAGCTTGGCGCTCAAGTTCGGCAGCCCGGCGATCGCTTTCTAATTTCGCTTCGGCAAAGATACGTTCCATTTCGGCTCGACGAAGATCGCTTTCCCTTAAACGGCGATCAAACTCCTCGGCGGAAGCGCGGAATAGCTGGTAAATATCCTCAAGGGTTACAGGTTCACTCATGGACTGACAGGGGGTGTCGATAGACGGGGGGATTTAACCCCTACCTATTTAATGCCTAATTATATCTCTTCACCAAGTGTTCGGTTGAAAGTCAGCATCATTAATAATTGCCACCGTATCCCCAAGATGGTTTAATCACAAATAGACCTTCTATCCATTAGTCAGATCTTTCTTAACATTTCAAACCTTTGTAGCACAAGGCTTTCAATACTCGGTTAACAATTTGTAATATTCCTTGTTGACACCCTTACTGACAAAGAAAAAACTGAAATCAAGTCAGGATCAGGGTTGGAGTGCTTACTGACAAAATTGTTAAGAAAGATTCCTATCAGTAATCATACTAAATCCGTTGAGTATAGGCTACATATCAGGATAGGCAAGAGGCAAGAGGCAAGAGGCAAAAGGAGGAATAGATAATCAGTCTTTAATCACTGGATTTAGAATCAGTGATCAATCAACCTTTAACCATGAGTCAGTTATGATGATGAAATTATTAAGATCTGTAGTCATTTTTGCAAGTTTACTGAATGTTACACCTGGGATGGCAAATCATCCACCCCGACAAGTTGCTCAAGCGTCTAGCGCTTATTCGATTCAAGGTTATTGTTTTTCAGTCGCTAATGATGATCTGGATTCTACGGCGAGGATTTATATTCAGGGAAATCAAGTCACGGGTCGGGTAGAAGCTACGATTCATAATGAACAAGAATCTTATTATAGTTCCTATACTCAAACCTTACAAGGAAGGAAAAATGGGAATCAGTTAAACTTAAATATCAAGACAAAAATTGAGTTAGATACTCAAACAACTCAAGAAAAATGGACGTTAACTTCAGATTCTTTGAATACGGGACGAGTCGTTTATCAAAAACAACCTTGTTTAGTGTCTCAAATTCGGTTTGCACCAGGAACTAATACCACTACAGTTAATCAATCGGTTGTTCGAGGGAGTCGAAATATTTATTTATTAAGAGCGAATCAAGGACAGAGAATGGATCTGAAAATTACAGCATTAGAAAATAATGCCGTATTCGATGTGATTGCACCGAATGGGCAAATTTTGAAAACAGAAGCTACCCAATCTAGTTTAAAATTACCGGCTACTGGAAATTATGAAATAATTGTAGGGGGAACTCGTGGCAATGCCACCTATAAATTAAATGTTAAAATTCAATAAATAGAAGGAAACATGGAACAGCCTTGTAGCCTTGTAATAACTGGACTTCCCCCATACATAAATACTAGAAAATTAACAAAACCCTTACTGCAGGTCGCTTCTAAGAAAAAATTGAAAAGAGGCCACTGGGTACATTTTTCACTTGAAAATGGCTGTACCGTTGACTGTATCTGGAGTAGAGCGATTCCGTAGAGTTGGCTGTATAGTGATCGCTAACCTTATTGTAACAGATTGTGTCATTAATCTCTAGAGTCAGCGATTTCCTCTGTAGCCATGTTTTTGATGGTTTTCTGCCCCGAAACAAGCTATAATGGTCGAAAGGTCAAATTTGAAAAATTTTGCCTCAAACCCTATCAGCGTAAGGACTTCAGGATTTTGTGTCCATTAGTCCATTAGTATTATATGGCTTTAACTCAGGCTCTGTAAGACTTTTGTCCATAGCTAGTATGTTTATACGGGGGAAGTCCAGATATATCAAGGAAAATCATAAATCGAGGTTAACCCTTTGTCCCGTAATGGTTTGAGCCTTTTTTGCTGACCGAAAACGCCTAAGTCCCATTACTTAACCTGCTTTATTGATGAAGATTTGGGAAGATACTTAAAAGTCTTGCTAGGAAAGTCTTTCAGCGATCTGGCTAAAAAAAGGCCAGCAATTGGTGAATAATTCAGGCTAATAGACATCTCCAAAAATTATCACCTAATCACAGCTTGCTTTGCTCTTTTGTACTAATTGAATAGTTCGATGATGGGTCAATTAAAATCATTTTTGTTTGGTAAGTTTCTTAACCAGAAAAAATTTTGGTCCCAAGATAATATTAGGTCGAGGTCTAATGTTCTGGGAGATTCTTCGTCTCGCTACGCTCCACTCAGAATGACATTTACCTTTGCGCTTCACTCAGATAGCTGAGGTGTTGTCTTAAGGTTTAGCAAAACAATAATTTCCTAATTCATCTCGCTTGAGAGATAATTTTCCAGTTTCATATTCATATACTGGTGACTGAAATTGAGGGAGTCCATCCCTCTCAATAATTTCTCCTTTTTTATTCCGCAATACAGGACATAGGACTAACTTTCCTGTTTGATCAAATACCCATTTGTGTGTCTGAGGATCTCGCAAGGGAAGGGGATAAATAGGTAAGCCGCGAGAACTTTTTAATATTTTGCCTGTTTCATCTTGTAGGGGTTCTAAATAAATCGTTTCACCTTGCAGATTTTTGGCTATTTCATTGGTCAGCGGGTCTCGTAAAGGAATGGCTTGGTTGGTAGCAAGATCAAGCCGCTGATATTCCCCAAAAGCAGGATGTAAACTCGGTAAATTGTCTCCAGTAACTTGAAAGTGTTTAGTATATTGAATAGCCGATTCGGTGAAGCCGTATCTTTTTAATAAAGCGTGAATTCCTGTCTGCTCAATAGAAACTAATAGATCTATATCAGTTACTTGTAATTCTTCTGCTTTCTTTAATGCTGAATCAATTAACAGCTTAATTGTTGGCGGCTGCCGGTGCTGTTCCTCCACATATAACCCCAATACTGCTCCAACTCGACGCGGTATAAATGGATTTTCTAGCATCTCTAATTCTGTCTTAAGTTGCGGTGGAGGTGCTTCATCATAAAAGTAAATAGAGAGGAATCCCACTAACTCCTGTTCGTACTGTAAAACAAAACAGAATGAGAGCGGTTTGCTCAACTGATAGCCGACATATCTGGCAAAATCAAAATCAGATTTGATTCGCATTGACGGATCAACTTTTTCTCGTTCAACAGCAAAAAAACGCCAGAGAGAAACGAGTGCGTTTTTATCATCAGGAGTAGCAAGTCGTTGGATGTAAGACATAAAACTCTAGCAATATGTTCAGAACAAGCCTGGGATTATTTTTATAGTTTACCAGAGAGGCGGCAAATGGGGCAACCTCGTTAGCTTGTAGGGTGTTTTAGTGATAGCGTAACTAATAAAAACCACAGAGACACAGAGAACACAGAGTTTTTTTAATTGCGCTCAATTATCCCAATCTGATCTGGTTACGGCGGCTTGTTAATTTTGGTTTTTTGACCGAATTGATAGCCGAAAATACGCCCCCTATGCCTACTTAATTAAACAAAGAAGTTACCTACTGGAATGTTCCCTAAAGCCGGTAAAGTACCAGTAAATCCAGTGATATTTATTAATAAATCATTGCTGGATTGGAAGCCAGCCGTGCTATCATTAATAACGAGGTAAGTTCCAGCTATTGCAACGGTTGTTACTTGCACTAAGGCGGCACTATTAACCGCTAATCCTTGATTACCTGTAGTGGCTCCATTGGCATCAGTAAATACCTGATTGACTAAATTCTGTAAAGTAGTAGCAGTGCTATTAGCAGCGCGACTAAAACTACTAGGTGCATTCATGACGAGTCCGCCTTGAGTTAATAAGTCGATTTTATCACTATTGATGGCAAAATCTGTGATACGGTCACTTGTTGATATGGTAGATTGTCCAAATTGGAAGATGAAAGTATCTGCACCTAAACCACCGATTAGAGTATCGATTCCCGCACCACCATTGAGGGTATTGTTACCACTATTACCAGTAATAATATTATTTAATGCGTTACCAGTTCCGTTAATGGCTGTCGTACCAGTTAGGGTGAGGTTTTCTAGGTTGTTTCCGAGGGTATAAGTTACGGAAGATTCAACTGTGTCTGTACCTTGGTTGGCGTTTTCGGTAATGGTATCGGTAGTAGTATCAATTTGATAGGTGTCATTTCCTAAACCACCGATTAGAGTATCGATTCCCGCACCACCATTGAGGGTATCATTCCCAACACCTCCTGTGAGGATATCATTGCCATCTTTTCCTTCAAGATACTCATCGGCTGCTGTACCTACAAGATTGTTATCTTTATTGTCACCAGTAATTTTACTAACAACAATACCATTATAGCTAACAATGTTGCTGAGAGATTGCCAATTAAATTCAGAGACATTTTCTAAGGCATTTTTCACCTCTTGGTCTGATTTCCAAATTGAGAGGACACCTTTTAAGTTATTAACCCAGGCTTTTAAACCATTTGGCTCTAAGGCAATAATTTGGCCAGATTGAACACTATTACTAATATCCTGCCAAGATAACTTAATATTTTGTTCGAGATAGGTTTGCCAGGTTGTCTCATTTTTCCACAAATCGATAACCTTATTAGTTGCAGTTAACCAAGCTTGCGGATCATTGTTATTTTTGACTTGATTGATTAGATCATTAGTTTGTTGCAGTTTGGTTGTTTGTTGGGAGTTCAATGTAACTGTTGCTGACCAAATATTGAGGATATTTTGTAAGGCACTCCCCCAGCTTTGAACAGTATTATCTTTAATTGCTTGAGCAATATTTTGACCAGATTTAACGCTTGCTTCTATATTTTTCCAGTCAATTTTATATTGATCTTTAAGAATCTGGCGTAATTCAGTATCTTTTTGCCAAATGTCTAAGATAGCGTTACTCGATTTAATCCATTGGTCAGTTGTATTAGACTCAATAGCCTTGAAAATAATTTCACCAGATTTGGCAATTGCTTTTACTTGTGACCATGACAAGCCGATGGCACTTTCTAGTTTTTGTTGAATCGTACTTTCTACACTATCTACTGTTTTCTGAATTGCTGCTTCAACTGTTGCTGCTTTATCTTGTTGTGCTAAGGTATCTTCAACCTTAAAGATGCCTTCTACTTCGCTCCAAATAATTTTTCCAGCATCAGTAACTTTTTTGCGTAAAATAGGATCATCTTTCCAAAGTTTATAAACATCTTTTACGCCTTTAAGCCAATCTTTATAACTATCACTAGCGGCGGCTTCATCAACTATTTGTTTAACTTTATCATAAGTATGATAAAGCGCATCACTCGCCTGTCCAATTTTATCAAGTTGCTCCCAGTTTAAGCCAGTTAAACTTTCCAGATTTTTATTTAATTTTTGATCGCTAACCCAGAAATTAATAGTTTGTTTAAGGGCATTTCGCCACGCTTCATAAGTTTTTTGATCAATCGCTGTATTAATGGTTTTACCCACTGCTACCAAATCTTTAAGTCCTTGCCAATCTAATCCGGTCAAGTTTTTGACTTTATTTTTAAGAGTAGCATCTTTTTCCCATAAGGTTAAAGTCTGATCTGCCGCTTGCAACCAACTGGCGGTATCTCCCTTTTTATCCGCTTTGCGAATGGCTTCATAAGTGCTTCCGATGCGGGTAAGTTGTTCCCACTTTAATTCTGTTGTAGTCTCAATTTTTTGTTGGAGGGTGGCATCGTCAACCCAAATATTTAAGGTAGTTTTAAGGGCATCTCGCCAATTAGTAAATTTGCCGTCTTCAATGGCGGTAGCAATCGCCTGTCCTGAATTAATAACTTGTTTGAAGTCTTCCCATTTTACTCCTGTGATTCCTCCCAGTTTATTGCGTAAAGCGGTGGCATCTTTGGCGACTCCTAACAGTTCATCAACTGCTTTTACCCAACTTGCTGTATCATTTTTTTGGTTGGCAAGATTGATAATTTGCTTGACTTTATTGTTATCAAAAGAGTTTTCTTTTAATGCCCAATCAAGCGTAGTTTTGAGGGCATCAACCCAACTATTAATGCTGGATTGATCAACAGCAGTTGCTACGGTTTGTCCAATGGCAACCAGTTGTTTAAATTCTGTCCATTCCAGTTTGGCTTTGTCTTTTAACTGTTGCTGTAAGCTGGGATTTTTTTCCCAGATATTTAAGAGTTTATCGGTGGCATTTACCCAATTTTCGGTGTTGCCATCTCGAATTGCAGGGATGACAGTATCTATGGTCTGGGCAATATCTGTTAAATCTTGCCAGTCTAAGCTTAAGTTACTAACCAGTTTCTGATTGAGAGTTTTGTCATCAATCCAAACGTTAGCTATTTGGTTCAAGGAGGCAGAAATATCGGCAATATTTTTGGTTTTAATAGCCACCCTGAGAGATTGTGATGCTTTTGTCAGTGTCTCAAAGTCATCCCAGGTTAATCCGGTTAAGTCTTGCAGGGCTTTCCTTCCCTGTTGTTCAGCTTCTGAGGCGAAATCTTCATCAATAATCTTAATCGTGCCGCCAATGGCTTTTACCAAATCACTCCAATCTTATTAGGGGTCGAGAAAATCGTCACCGACCTCCCCTCCCATTCAGAACCGTGCATGAGACTTTCACCTCACACGGCTCCTAGTCTGATTGTTCCCTTGTTAAGGATACAACTT
>VYKR01000149.1_pt1 | contig 27330 bp, 27 predicted proteins | sample 5109561 | NCBI WGS metagenome assembly VYKR01 (sample SAMN12291799, study PRJNA351875) | freshwater metagenome | isolation source: freshwater lake | place: USA: Michigan, Ford Lake | collected 2015-08-15
TTGTCATCTGCTGAGGATTAAAGTGCGTACTCAACCCAGTTAGGGTTACTCAACAGAAGCCAGTCATCCCCCTATTTCTAGGTTTCGACTGAACGAATCGCACTTAATTGCGGCATTGATGTCTCTATCGTGGGTTTCTCCACACTTAGGACATTGCCAACTAAGTACCTAGGCAAAATTAATTACACATATCTAACCCCGCTCTTGCCTCTTGCCTCTTGCCTCTTGCCTATCTTCACTAGGAAATTAATTTTGCACGACTACTTACGAATATCTAAACAATTAGTCCCCCCATAGAACCCCCTTGAGCCATCTTGCACACTTTTCTCTTTTTGTCAAATTTTATGTTAAGAAAGATGTGACTAATGGATAGCTTTCAAGGGGGGCAGGGGGGATCAAAGACAAAATTTATCTTCCGACTAAGCCAATATTTCCCAGACAAGTAGATAAATTGGCTCCTGTGACTCCACCGATGGCAGGAATAACAAAATCGAGCTTTTTAGCCATATTTTTGCGAAATAATCAATTTAGTCATCGGGTTTCTCCTATAGAGTGTAGCCTAGTTTGTTATCGACGACTGACTCCCCAAAGTGGTAGTTTTCCCTCCTGCCCCCTGCCCCCTGCCGACCGCCTCTTTCAAGTCAGTCCCGATGAAAAAATTTTCACCCCCACAGATGAAAGAGGTTTCCTTCCCCACACCCCCAGGGTTGATTCAAGGTAGGGTTGATTCAAGGTAGGGTTGATTCATGAATCAACCCTACCCACGCACCACACCCCACACCCTCTTTCCAGTCAGAGGCAATCAGGAAAAATGATAAGTATTTTATATATAAATACATTCAATACTTAAAAATATTTAAATTTACAATCGGTAATATTTATTTTTACTTAAGAATTTATTGAGAATAATTTTTATTTATTTACGAGATTGCAATACTTTCAGCGATTCTGGTATAATTTTGCATTATGCTATGATGGCTTTTATTGTAATTTTTAGGGTTTTAATGGTCTGAGTTGTCTTAAAACCCTTGCTAAATCTAGATTTTTCCCTTGAGCAAAACCAAACACTTCCGCCAATTATCCCTTTTTTCCCGAACAACGTTGATCTAATTTTTGTGTAGTTTTGTTGCAAAGTCAAAATTTTTTTGACAAAATGGCTAAATTGTGCTAAGGAGATAGATTGTTGATAGGTGGCCATTCAAACCGAGGCAATCAATAATTAGGACTTGCTGAATAAGTTTGTTGGTGGGGTTAGGAGTCGGTGGTCGGGAGGGGAAGTGAGAAGATCAGACAGAATTTGACATCCTCGCCGCCCTAAAAGTGCGGCGATTCCTAAACCTCACGATTTAAGTTTCTGCTTCCACCACCGTCGCATACCACAGTTAAAAAACCATGTACTGTCTTACACGCCTATAGCTTCTTGTACTTGTTGCGCGCGACTTTTTACCCGGCCAAGCTTTTCTGGTCGGAACCCCCTAAGCCGAGTTTTCCAGGCTTCGGCCGTGAGCTCAGCCGAACGGTGCTGCGCCGTCCACTTGGTTTTCGAGACTGGCCTTTTAATTCTAACGTAAAGCCAACCTAGAACGGCGGGGTTTCAGACCCAAAATTTCCGATGAAGAATGAATGGCGACACAAGGAAAGCCCTGCTCTCAAAGCGTTTTCAATGCTGCTCCGATACGCAATCATCTTCAAACTTGACAACGCCGCCGATCGCGCATCAACCTTGAATCGACTCTGGTATGAGTGGAAATCGATATACTAGAATTATTATGGTCAAGATGTCCAACTTAAGATCAATGACAAAAATCCTCTCGACAGCCGAAGTGAAAGCGCGTCTTTCCGAATCGATCGATCTTGCTCTCCAAGAGGGCTACGTTGTCATCACCCGCTACGGCAAACCCGTGGCTGCCCTAGTGAGTTACGAAGATATCCGACAATTGCAACGACTGAGAAGCGCTCGTCAGAGGGGAGGGTTAGCGAATTTAAGCGAAAATTGGGAAGATTCAGAAGAATTAGCCGAAGAACTGCATAATATCTTGGACGAGAGAACCTGATGGCTTATCTCTTTGATACTGATGCTATTTCAGAGATGTTACGCAAGCGCCCGCTACTGGACTATCTGCAATGGTTACGATCGCTCGATCGAGAAAATCAATATACTAGCAGTATCACGATCGCCGAACTATATAAAGGTGCGTTCCGTTCCCCCAAGCGCAATCATTTTCTGGAAAAAATCGAAACGAGAATTATCCCCGAATTCACGATCCTGCCATTCGATCGCTTGACAGCGAAAATTTACGGAGAAATTCAAGCGCAACTAGAACAACAGGGAAATATTCTCGCCCATGCCGATTTACAGATCGCATCCACGGCGATTCAATCTAATCTAGAACTGGTTACGGGTAATATTCAACATTTCGCCCGTGTAGAAGCTTTACGGATTAATTACACTCTCGTCCACGCCAGGGCATCTTCAGAAAATGTTCAGAGTTGAGGCAACTTCGGCATCAACCATGGCAGCTGGATCGCAAATATAGGATAACTTTCCCAAAAATCAGCGATAAAAACCCTTTTTTACCAATCTAGCCTGGCTCTAACCCTTGGCAAGATCGGAAAAATCCTCAATTGAGCCGCAATTAGCTTAATCAAAAAATGTGCTATAATCAGAATGTAAGCACAAGGGGCCGCAACGGTTTCGACAGGTTAGCGAAAGCTCCCCCGTGATACAGGTCGAGAGTGAGTCTCCTCTCGTAAATCAAAGGCTCAAACAAAAAGTAAATGCGAACAACATCGTTCCTTTCGCTCGTAAAGCCGCTCCTGTAGCTGCCTAATAGTCTCTAATCGACTCGAGCATTCATAGTTTGACTCCGTTAAGGACTATGGATAAACCCCCAACGGATGCCACGTTTAACTTTCTCTAGTTAGTTAACCGTCTAAGCTTTAACTAGAGCATCCCACTGTCCGGGATAAGTGACAGTCCCCGTTTCGAGGGTAATCGAAACTAAACCTGTGAATGAGCGGACAGTCAATACCTAATTTGGACAGCAGTTCGACTCTGCTCGGCTCCATTGATTAGTTTAATGAAAAACCTTCTCTCCCGCATGGACGGGGTACAAACACCGATCATTCCCGTGGTCGGTCAATTAATTAAAGCGAACCCCGGCACTATTTCCCTAGGTCAAGGGGTTGTTTCCTATGATCCACCCCAGCAGGCGATCGAATCTCTATCTTTATTCTTAGCTAATCCCAAAAATCATCAATATCAATCTGTGGCGGGAATTCCCCCCTTATTAACAGTAATTCGGCAAAAACTAGCCGAAGATAATCGGGTAGAAATCAGCGATAAGCAGGCAATTTTTGTGACGGCGGGCAGTAATATGGCTTTTATGAATGCCATTTTAGCCATTACTTCCCCGGGGGATGAAATTATTCTCAACACTCCCTTTTATTTCAATCATGAAATGGCCATAAAAATGGCTAATTGTCAAGTAATTTTGGTCGCCACAGACAAAAATTATCAATTGTGTCCGGCTGCCATTGAAGAGGCAATCACGGAAAAAACTAAGGCAGTGGTAACGATTTCTCCTAATAACCCCACCGGAGTAGTTTATCCAGAAAATACCCTAAGAGAAGTCAATCGAATTTGTCAAAAAAAGGGCATCTATCACATTCACGATGAGGCTTATGAGTATTTTACCTATAACCATGCCCGTCACTTTTCTCCGGCGGCAATTTTTGGTAGTGAATCCTGGACTATTTCCTTATTTAGTCTCTCAAAAGCCTACGGTTTTGCCAGTTGGCGCATTGGTTATATGGTAGTACCGGAACATTTATCTGAGGCGATTAATAAGATTCAGGATACTATTTTAATCTGTCCGCCGGTGGTTTCGCAATACGCGGCCCTAGGAGCGTTGCAGGTGGGTAAAAGCTATCCTTTAGAACAGTTAAAAACCATCAGTCAAGTTAGAGAAATTTGCCTGAATGCTCTAGAATCGATTAGGGATATTTGTGATGTTGCCACTGCGGAAGGTGCTTTTTATTTCTTCCTGAAAATTCCCACAGACAAGAATGATTTTCAGTTAGTTAAAAGTTTAATTGAGCGGCAGCGGGTGGCGGTGTTACCCGGTTCAACTTTTGGGACAACAGAAGGCTGTTATTTGCGTCTTGCCTACGGTGCTTTATCTCCAGAAACAGCTTTAGCGGCAGTGGAAAGATTGGTAAAAGGACTGCGTTATTTTAGTCAATGATTTTTAAGAATAAATACTGGCTTTCTTTCTTGGTTTTTACTTTACCACAGCCTTTCTCATCAAGATGAAGTGTAACCTAATTTGGGTTTGCGGCAAAAAGTACGGGCGAAGCATTCGGATAGAAAATCTACGGTTTCACCGATAGGTTATTGCCCGAATGCTTCGCCCCTACAGGACGCAATCGCCGCTCAAGATGCCAGGTTTTGAAGCATGATTCTCTCAAAATCTTACACCTGTTTCGGAAGAAAAGCCACAAAACCCTTACCTTGCCTACATTTCACATTTATTCAGCAATCCCTAATTTGGTATTGACAAACGACTCCCCAAAACCAGAGACTTTGTACCTCACCATTAAGATAACTGCTATCAGATAACCTCTGATTCGATCTTTTGGGCTATTCTTAGTTTAGCCGAACGAGAACGGGGATTTTTAGCTTGTTCTTCCCGGCTGGGAATAATCGGCTTTTTCGTGATAATTTTCAAGGAATGATCTTCGCGAAAGCCATACTTGATCAGACGATCTTCTAGACTATGAAAACTGATCATAGCGATAATTCCCCCAGATTTTAGCCAGTGGGGGGCTTGATTTAACAATTGTTGCAGAGAATCTAATTCTTGATTAACAGCGATGCGTAGGGACTGAAAAACCCGCGTTGCCGGATGAATACGTCCATAACGGTAACTAGCGGGTACAGAACTAGCGATGACAGCCGCTAATTCAGTGGTGGTAGTAAAGGGACGTTTTTGGACGATCGAGCGAGCAATAGGACGAGATAAACGTTCTTCTCCGTATTGATAAAAAAGATCGGCTAATTCTTTTTCCTGCCAATGATTAATAATATCGGCTGCCGTCAGGGATTGACAGCGATCCATCCGCATATCTAAGGCTGCCGTGTGGCGAAAACTAAAGCCGCGCTCGCTCTGATCGAATTGGGGAGAACTGACCCCTAAATCGGCGATAATGCCATCAAAACTGCTATTTTGTCCATTATAATCGGCGAAGTTCCCCCACCAGAGGGTTAAACGGCTATCTAGATAGGGGGCAAGACTAATTTTAGCGGCTTCTAGGGCGCTTTGATCGCGATCAATCGCAGTTACTTTCGTTTCGGGATGGGCTTCTAAAAGCAAGCGGCTGTGTCCACCACCGCCTAGGGTAAGATCGAGATAATGCCCCCCGGGTTGAATATTTAAACCGGCGATTAATTCTTGACTCAAAACGGAAATATGGGTAAAATCTTGATTCATCTGTACTGATCACTTCCTGAAAATGGCGATTTAACCTAAAAATAACTGATAGGCTGGGTTTTGACTTTCATCCCAATAGCGATAGCCGAGAGTATCGAGAAAAGCTTGCCATTGATTCATTTCATCGGGGGGGACCTGTATGCCCACGACGATACGCCCGTAATCGGCCCCGTTATTGCGATAATGGAAAACGCTGATATTCCAGTGGGGACTCATGGAAGCGACAAATTTCATTAAAGCCCCCGGTCGTTCGGGAAACTCGAAGCGATAAAATAATTCATGATCGGCTAAATGCGATCGCCCTCCCACCATGTGGCGCAGATGCAATTTAGTCAATTCATCATCGCTAATATCGAGGGTTTTAAAGCCGCAAGCTTCAAAACTCTCGGCTAATTTCTTGGCATCGCTGCGATTTTCGATCTGGGCGCCGACAAAAATATGTGCTTCTTTTTCATCGGCAATGCGATAACTAAATTCGGTTAAATTGCGTTTGCCGACACATTCGCAAAAACGGCGTAAACTGCCCGGTTGTTCGGGAATAGTCACAGCATACAACGCCTCGCGCCGTTCCCCTAATTCCGCCCTTTCCGCCACAAACCGCAAACGATCAAAGTTCATATTCGCCCCACAAGCCACAGCAACGAGCGTTTTATCCTCAATTCCCTCTCTTTCTACATAAGCTTTCGCTCCTGCTACCGCCAACGCCCCCGCAGGTTCTAAAATCGAGCGTGTATCTTGAAAAACATCCTTAATCGCCGCACAAATATCGTCCGTATCCACGAGGATAATCTCATCCACATACTGCTGACAGAGACGAAAAGTCTCCTCTCCCACCTCCCGCACCGCCACCCCATCGGCAAATAATCCCACCTGGGACAAACGCACCCGATAACCGGCTTTTAGGGATTGATTCATCGCGTCTGAGTCCACAGGTTCCACCCCGATAATTTTAATTTCTGGACGTAAACGCTTGACATAGGCTGCAATACCTGATATTAGCCCACCGCCACCAATAGCGACAAAAATGGCCTCGATCGGTTGCTGATATTGTCGTAAAATTTCCATACCGATCGTACCCTGGCCAGCGATTACCTCTGGATCATCGAAGGGATGGATAAAAGTTAAGCCTTTTTCCGCTTCTAATTGTCGCGCGTAGGTGTAGGCATCATCGTAGGTGTCACCGTGCAGGACGACAATCCCACCCCGGGCTTTTACTGCGTCGATTTTGACTTGCGGAGTGGTGACAGGCATAACGATAATCGCTTGGGTTCCCAATTGCCGCGCTCCCAAAGCGACTCCCTGAGCATGATTTCCCGCCGAGGCAGCAATTACGCCTTTTTGTAACAAATCCCTTGACAAATGCGCCATTTTGTTGTAAGCACCGCGCAGTTTAAAAGAGAAAACCGACTGCATATCCTCGCGCTTGAGTAAAAGCTGATTGTGCAAGCGTTGGCAGAGATTGGGGGCAAATTCCAAGGGGGTTTCTTGGGCGACATCGTAAACCCGTGCGGTGAGGATTTGAACCAGGTAATCGCAGTACATTATTCTTTTTTGGCGGTGGGGATTCGCGAGTCAGGCCAGTATCCAGAATAGATCATCGTCAGTCCGGTTAGCAATAAAGAGCTATCAGCTGTCAGCCGTCAGCTTTTTGCTCTGTGTTCCCTACTTCCCACTTCCCACTGATGTAACCTCTCAATAACTGCTGGAAGCTGTCGCGAACAAAAATCAAGGTCGTGTAGGGGTTGCTATGAGGGAGAAAATCTGGTTTAACACAGATAGGAGGATTGCCACAGAGAGCCAAAGGAAAATTGAGAAAGCCCTCCGCCAAGAAGTAGATAGCTGACAAAACCTCCTGAGGAGCCTGACTGAGCAACTCCAACAACAACAAGCCATCATTGACCAACTCTCTCAACAGCTAAAAAAGCAGCAAGAACGAACCACCCAACTGGAAGCCCAACTCAGAGAACAGAAAAAGCTCAAAGGCCGACCGAAGATAAGAGCCAGCCAACTCAACGAAAAAACCCCGGCGTTGCTTAATCAAGGTATGAATGCTAATGAGTGCATATATCAAAAAGTCAGTTTGAGCCTGAGTTTTAAAAAATGTAGATGCAATGATTCATACCCAAAGTCAGCAACGCCGAGCATCTTTCAATTTGACAACGCCTAAACCCACAACTTCAATCAATCTGCATGGTGCGTTCCCCAAAATCGATCGCTGGAGCAGTAGGAGCCACATTAGGGAACGCACCCTACGGCGATGGCGTACTGCTACGCAGTGCCTTCGGCATCCCACTGCATTGGGGTTGTTGGACCGCACACCAGAAGCAAAACATTAATCGCCCCCAAAATCTCGATCGCAATACCAGCTAATGATGCATCCCACCCATTGGATTGCGATCACCAAACCAAGCCATCAACCAAGTTTGCATCTGCTGAATTTCCTGGCGCTGGCTAGTGGCAATGTTCTCAGCAAAGGGCTGGACAGCCTGATGCTTCACCAGATTATGATTCAGGAGCATTTGCGACATCATCACGGCTCCCATATGATGTTTAATCATATCTTGTAAAAAAGTTTGATCTAGGGCATCGCCCTGAAGTTGACTCAGATCGCGCATCATGGGAACGTAGGAGACGCTAATATTCTTTCCGGGATACCACTCGTTAAGCCAGTTTTTCATCTGAGCAATTTCAGCAGTTTGCACTTGAATGATCTTTTGAGCAAACTGCCTCATCTCAGGACGCCTAGTGCGTGCCAGAATAACCTGGGCGGTATCGATTGCCTCCTGATGGTGGGGAATCATTTGGGCAAGATAGTTAAACTCGCTACTGACCTGCATATGATGCATCATACCCATGCCGTTGGGAGAAAATTGAGCAGAGGCGGAATCTGGAGAATTTCCAGATGGACCGGTCAGAAGTAAAGTTGAGGTGGCAGCCAGTCCAAGAGCGGCAACGGCCCCTAGCACAATAATGGCTTTATTTTTCATGAGAAAAACCATGTAAAAACCTCACTATACTATAGCACTTACCCAAAAGTAACCAGAACTATCTTCACCAAGAAATTAGCAGTCTAACTACATAATATTATACGGAAAGTTTCCGTATCTCATACTAAATACACATTTAAAAAAAAATCTTTCCGTATATTACTCTCAAATGAAGAGAGCGCAAGAAACTTTCCCTAATAAAATTACAAGTAAGCGTGTTATTTTGAAAATCCCACAGGGTGGCCGATACAAAATTAAGTTATACTTCATCTTTATGAGAAACGATGCCATACTGGGAGCGAATTGGGGGGATTGATTACCATATTTAAGTTCATTTGTCAAGAAATTCGCTCATTTTTAGGTGCGCCATCGCACTTAAACCCACAGCTGCAATTAATGTGCATGGAGCGTTCCCCAAAATCGATCGCCGGATCAGTAGGAACCACATTAGGGAACGCACCCTAGGGAGATAGCGTACTGCTACGCAGTGCCTTCGGCATCGCACTATAGATTTAGCGGTTCCATTGAATGCTTTAGCAGGCGGTCGGGTGCAGTGATTTGTTAGACGCTCGCTTAATTGGCAACCTAACTAATCTATCTTTATGAGCCAGTTGCTTCTGCTTTAAGTCATTAAAAATAGCTCTTAAGTCATATTGAAACGATTGAGCGTATTCTTCTCTATACTTGTGAATTTCATCGAGAATTTCATTTTTATACATGACTAGACCTCTAGGTTATATCCAATAAGCTCATAAGGAGTGCAAATAACTGGCAATATATATCCGAGATCAGAACTAATCTGAGCCAGCTTACGCTGAATTTGGGCATTTGCCATGTGCTTGCAGTTCCATGTTAGCAAATAATCTAAGTTATAGACGGTTGCTAATGCCATATGTAAAGCGTCGTTAGATGCCTTTAGGGGCAGATTGCTTTGAGTCAGAAACGCTTGCGAAAGTTCAAACGCATCTTCCGTAAGTTCGAGAAGCATTAGGGATTGTAACAAGTTTAACCGTTGAGCGGCGATTATCGGCTCTCCCTTAGCTGCCTCATCTTCAACGATCTCTGATGCGTAAAGCGTAAATGAGCTACTATGTTCGTTCCACCAATCTTGGGTGATCTTGATATTAGCAGCAACGATCAGATTGTCAGTGGGTCTGGCGGTTAAATGCCCAAAAATACTTGTTTCAATATAGACGCTTCCATTCACGGCAACCTAGAAAATCTATCCAACGTCTATCCTACTGCATTTAATCTTGGTTTTGAGGGTGTTGGGTAACAGCCGTCAACCCAACCGACAGGATCAGCGTACTGCTACGCAGTGCCTTCGCCATCACACTTAAACCCACAGCTGCAATCAATCTGCATGGTGCGTTCCCCAAAATCGATCGCTGGAGCAGTAGGAGCCACTTTAGGGAACGCACCCTACAAGAGCAGCGATCGCACTGCAATCAATCTGCATGGTGCGTTCCCCAAAATCGATCGCTGGAGCAGTAGGAACCACATTAGGGAACGCACCCTACGGCTGGTGAGCAAGTTGTGACAAAAACATATTTTTCGTTTGTTGCGTTTGTTGCATTTATTTCGTATGTGGGCTACACTAGGCCGTAGTAACTCTGGACAAGAGTTCAATCAACAGTATGAGCGGGACAAGACAATGGCTACTGGAATCGCTGATTTTCAAGAGACAATTGCACCGACTGCGGCAGATACAGAGCTTGCGCGTGAGTCAAGCCGTCAGCTTTCAAGATTTCTAGGCAAACGCCCTGTTGGAAACCACTTGCCTGAATTCAGACTGCGTGTGCAGGCGGATAATGAGCCAGAAGAAGTGGTTGTTATTCCGATGTCTGCATTTCGCCTTTTAACTGATATTCTGACGCAAATGGCTCGTGGCAATGCAGTTACTTTGATGCCTGTATATGCTGAGTTAACGACACAACAAGCAGCAGACCTCTTGAATGTATCACGTCCATTCCTGATCAGTCTGATTGATGATGGCAAGATTCCATACCGAAAAGTGGGAACTCATCGCCGGATTCGATTTGACGACCTCATGACCTATAAGCATGACATAGACCAGAAAAGATTACAAACTCTTGAAGAACTTACGCGCGAAGCACAAGAGTTGGACATGGGCTATTGATTGTGAGCAACTTCACTGCATTATTCGACGCGTGTGTTTTATATGCAGCTCCTCTACGGGATTTTTTGATGCGTTTAGCATTGACAGATTTGTTCCGTGCCAAATGGACTGATGAAATTCATGATGAGTGGATTCGCAATCTTTTGAAGAATAGACCTGATCTCACGGAGGAGCGTCTTCACCGCACAAAAGCTCTGATGAACAGTAATGTGCGTGACTGTCTCGTTCAGGGTTATAAAGATCTAATTCCATCGCTAAACTTACCAGATGCCAATGACCGTCATGTACTAGCAGCTGCCATTTGTGCAGGAGCCGATGTGATTGTTACATACAATCTGTCAGATTTTCCGGCTACAACTCTTGATCAATATGGTATCGAGACTCAGCATCCCGATGAGTTTATTATTCATCTGATTGATTTAGCTCCTTCAGTGATCTGTGAAGCTGCTAAGCAACAGCGAATGAGTTTAAAAAATCCACCGCAAAGTGTTGATGAGTTACTTGCAGCTTATGAAAGGCAAGGTCTAGCCCAGACTGTAGCAGAACTCAGGCTGTACGATGGACTACTTTGAAATTCTCAAAACTTTGTCTATCCAACTACATAATATATGTAAACTTTCCATATCTCACGCCAAATACGCATTTCTAAAAAAAATCTTTCCGTATATTACTCTCATAGCGATCGCAAGAAACTTTCCCTAATAAAATTACAAGTAACCGTGTTATGCCGAATTAAATTATTATAGGCGTTCTCATGTTTTGAAAATCCCACAGGGTGGCCGATACAAAATTAAGTTATACTTCATCTTTATGAGAAAGAATGCCATACCGGAATCTAATTTTGGGGAGATTGACTACCATATTTAACTTCATTTGTCAAGAAATTCGCTCATTTTTAGGTGCGATCGCTTTTTACACGATTATTCCCGTTCCGATTGCCTGGCCTAATTTTGGCAGAATTGCCCGATGGATTCCCTTAGTGGGCTTATTTTTGGGTTTAATTCTAGTTTTGCTCGATATAACTCTAGCTGGTCTGGGAATGCCACCCCTGACTCGTGCAGTTGTCCTTGTGGGGGTTTGGGTTTATCTAACGGGAGGACTACACCTTGATGGAGTTAGTGACACGGCCGATGGTTTAGCTGTCACTGACCCCCAGCGTCGTTTAGCGGTCATGGCCGATAGTGTTACTGGGGCCTTTGGAGTCATGGCCGTGACGATGGTTTTGCTGCTCAAAATCGCCGCTTTGACCGATTTAAGCGATAATCGAGCCTTAGCCCTAATTTTAGCACCAATTTGGGGACGTTGGGGGCAAGTAATGGCGATCGCTCTTTATCCCTACCTCAAACCCACCGGTAAGGGAGCCTTTCATAAAGTGGCTTTTTGTCTGCCTTGGGACTGTGGGGGAGTAATTTGGGGGTTAATCGCCCTATTTGGTGGTCTAAGCTGGGGAATAATCGCCATTAGTGCCGGAATCGCCCTCGCTCTGCTTACTGGTTACTGGTTATATCGTCGTCTTCGCGGTCACACCGGCGATACCTACGGTGCGGTGGTAGAGTGGACAGAGGCTCTATTCTTGGTTTTTTTGACAATAATTAGCTAATTTTTGCCCTCCACGGCCCGTAAACGGGTTAATTTCAGGGTAAATTTTCCCCCACCGGTTTCTCCGAAAGCTCTCACCCGAATAATATATTTACCCGACTCGGTAATGCGTGCAAAGAGGAGAGCATTAGTGCCACCATCGGGACCATCATCATTTTCCGCTACAGTGGAACCATCGTCGGCCAGGAGAATTAAAACTCCATCAAAGTTTTCCGATTTGAGATCGATGGCCACCTGATCATCCTTGTCCAAATCTACGGTATAATCCCTAGCAAACCCTCCCTCCCCCGTGGGAATATCTTTGTCGGTGAGAGTATCGTTAATTTCTTTGTTGAGGATGAGGGGGACGGGATTATAGATTTTTTCTGCTCGCACCGGTAAAGATTGACCGCTTAACCAGAATAAAGTGAGCAAGACGCATAAACTAGAATAGCGACCAGTCAAAGGGAATCTTGTCATAGGGGCAGATGTTCGTTTTCTCAATCTCCCTATTCTACAAAAAACTGATAACTATCAGCAGTTCGACAAAATTAAATTCAGACTCCGGAAAGGGGGAACGCTGGAACTGCGGAACTGCGGAAGGGAAAAATATGTGTAATTAATTTTGCTTAGGTAGTTATTCCTTGTTGGCAAAACAAATAAAAAAATCCCCCTTTGAGCAAGGGAGCAAGAGGGAAGATACAACCCGTTTAAGGTAATTAATAAAATCATTAAGTAGGTAGGTGTTAAAAGTTGTCAGACACCCCCCTTATCAAGGGGGGATTAAGGGGGGATCGGCACCCCCCTTATCAAGGGGGATCCCCCCGCCTTCGGCTTCCCCCCTTATCAAGGGGGGCAGGGGGGATCGAACCTAAAATCTATTTTTAATTTAATTATAACCAGCTACTTAATTGACAATATTTAAAAGAGATTAATTGAAAAATGAACTAGAAGTTAAAAACTTAAAGAGGATCCTTCCGTGGGCAAAGAAGCTAAAGATTGAGTGATATGATAGGCTTGACCGCGATAGGTAACGGCTACCGGTTTCTGAATCGTTTGAACGACACCACGGTTTTTTAAATAGGGAACACCACGATAGCTTAAAATCATCGGACTGGAAGCAACGGTGGCAGTGGGGTTTTTGTCGTAAGGAATGCCGCGATAGGTTAATTTCATAGCTGTCTCTGGAGATAATTAGTGAGTTAGTAATATCTCCATCCGCAGGGAAATTAATTCCAGAAAAGCTCAACTTTTTTCTGGTTAAATATCCTACCAAGAAGACCCCCGATAGCGCATTTCTCGACGCAGAGCATAACGACGGGCAAAATTGGGAACATCGCCCCGATGACCTAATAAAATGACCGTATCGCCTTGCTGTAGAATGGTGGAATGGTCGGGATGGGTGGATGGGTGGATGGGTGAGTGTAAGGATTTTGAGTCTCTCGGATCGATTTCTCAACGTTTGTTTCTTGCACTTTTTTGGTTAAAAAAGTCCCAAAAACTCTTCCTAGCAAGGATTATACTGATATTCAGCAAACCCTACTTAATCAGTACAAAGTATAAAAGCAAGCTGTGATTGAGTTATAATTTTTGGAGATGTTTACTGTTTACTGTTTCACAGCGTTTTAATAAAGCTTGTCTTGCTTGTTTTTCATCTAACCAGTATTTCGGTAAAGCCTACCGATGGGTGAATTGATGAATCATTTTTCCTTCCCAGAGGGGCAATCTTCCCCTTGCGGGTTCAGTTTTAAATAAATGACTATCATTAGTCATCTGAAGTTCTTGAGTTAACTTGAGATTCCCTGTATCGGGAAGGGTTTCTCCTAGCAGAGGAAAACGAGACATTTTTTCAGCGATAGGAATATCTATATCTTGTTTAAATTCGATTACCGAGAGGTAATCTGGGGATAGTTTGCCGATTAAATCGACGCTAATTACTCAACTATCTTGATGGAAAAAACGTTGTAATTTCTCAAAATTGTGACGCATAAAATCCACAGAAAAGGAAAGAGTTTGTTTATTTTTTCAAAAGTTAAGATCACAAACTTAAAGCGACTATCTACACATTCAAAAATTATTTGACGATTTTCAAAACAAAATAATCCTGTCAGATTTGCCTGAGAAAATAACATTTATCGCAGTTGCTTGGTTCCTAAATCTGTATAAATTCCCCTGGGAATAATAATTCTACAATAACCCTGGGGATGGAGGATATTAAAACATTGTTCCACAAAAAGCTCATAGAGATTAAGAGCCGTCCATTGCTTTTTACCATTAACAATAGAGATTTGATTTTTATATGGTTCCGAGGAAGTAAAATAGAGACTAACGTGGGGTTATTGACTTTGATATTCTAACCATGCTTGGGCAATTTCGGGATTGGTTAACAGTTTTTTTTGTTCCTTTTCAAATGTCTTGATGTCCATTTTATTTTTAGTCACCAAGTCCCTAGGCTGAGAAAAAAATTCTTTTCCTTGGGGTTTAAAGACTTCCTAGGAGGGTTTCCTGCACTTCTTCCAACTGAAAAGCCTGTTCTTTGTCTAATTCAATACTGCGATTTTTTCGCAAGAATTGCTTGGTAATTTTGTTCGTTGAGGGTTGGCAGAATGTTTTCATCTCCCATGAGATTAAAACTTTTTTCGTCCAGGCAAATTAAACCGATGAGGGAATTTCCCGACATGATATTAAAATCAATATTCGGCAGCAACTAAAGCAAGAAATAAACGCAGTTTGGCGATTTCCGTTGCTTCCTCCATGATATCGACACCGTAGAGGTTATCGGAAATAATTCGTTTTTTGCTCTAATATCCGAGGGAGGGATGGGATTTTCTTACCTCTTTTTTGGTTCTTCTGGTTTCTGTGTGGGAACGAGGTCTATACTGATAAGTAGGGAGGCACAATTATTTGTAGGATGGGTTAGCGGTAGCGTAACATAATCGGGCGTTGGGTTTCATGCTTCAACCCAACCTACGTTCATCTTATATTTAATTCCACTCTATAAGCGCAAATTATCACACAAAGTCGAGAAGAGTCCTTTTTTTCTCCTCCTGTCTCCGAATCTCCTCACCTAACGGAAGATTTTTTATTTTTGCAGGAGAGCTTTTTAACTGGCTGTTAACTTAGTCATAACTTGGATACTGTATAATCCCTATGTCAAGTGTCCGTAATAAAATTTAACCTAATCAAGGTTCGAGTATAAGTTTTGACTTTATTTCCGAAAATATGAGTATTTCTCGCCGTAATTTCCTCACCTTTTTAACTGCCACTGCCGGTGTCTCTTTTTTCAGTCTGCAAGAGAAAAAATATTCCTCTCTGATTAGCAGTCCTGCGATCGCTGCTAATAGTTTTGGGTTAAACTTTTCTCCAGTCAAACTGCCGATTCCCTTAAAAATTGACGGGATGAGCGATGAAAGCCAAAAAAATGCCTATCAAACCTATAAAGTCCTAGATGATCTCGTTCTTCCTCAAGGATTCACCTACGATGTGCTGGCACAGTGGGGGGATAAAGTGGCTGATTCCCGTTTCGGTTATAACAATGATTATCTATCTTTTATCGAAACCAGTCCGGGTCAAGGTTATCTAACCGTTAATTTTGAATATATCAGTGGTCGTACTTGGCTACAAACCTTTGAACAAGTGATTGGTAAAACCCTACCCGTCAAGGAAGTACGGGAAAAAACGAATGAAAAGGGTGAAATTGCCGCCTATAACCTGCAAGATGCCAGCTTAAGGGCAAAAATCGAGGAAATATCCCTAGAAGGACTAATTGATCAGGGAATTGGCGTAATTTCCTTGGCTAAAGATCCAACGGGAAAATGGCAACGTACCTATAGTAAAGCCGATCGCCGCATTACCGGTATTTCTGGACTAAAAGACGGTCGTTACCTGAAAGCGACCGGCCCTGCTGTAGCAATTTTTACCAAAACCGATAAACTTGGCTACGATGACGGATTAGGGGCAAAAATTATCGGAACATTTCAAAATTGCGCCGGGGGAACAACTCCCTGGGGAACCGTATTTAGTGCCGAGGAAAACTTTCAAGACCAAGTGACGGAGGTAGTGTTAAAAGATGGTTCCTCTTTGCATCCCGATACTACCCCCTTTATTCTCAATAGTGGGGAAGTGGATGGCCGGGGTAACGTTTTTGGGTTAGCGGGAAATAAATACGGTTGGATGGTGGAGGTGGATCCGGCCAATCCTGACGATTATGGCACAAAACACACTTGGTTAGGGCGTTTTCGCCATGAAGCGGTCGCTTTTCTCGCTCAAACGGGGCAATACTTGGCGGTTTATTCAGGATGCGATCGCAGAGGCGGTCATGTCTATAAATTCGTTTCCGAGGGCAAAATTAGCGATATTAAGCAGAAAAATAACTCAAAACTCCTAGAAAAAGGAATGCTCTACGGGGCCAAATTCAACCCCGATAAAACCGGTTATTGGATACCCTTAAATCCCGACACGGAGATAAATCCCGTCCTACCGAGTCAAATTGCCGCTAGTCGCGGGGATGGGGTAGTAGCTTTACCGAATCCCGAAAGAACAGTCAATGAGACTAAATTACTGCTATTTAAGGACGATGAAGAGATTCTAGCCTACAAAGCTAAATATAAGACCCTCGCAGACCTGTATGAAGGTAATGGGACGGAAAAACAGGGAGCAATTCTCATCGATGCTCATTTTGCCGCTAACGCCATTGGGGTCACTTGTACTGGTCGGCCAGAAGATGCGGAAGTGGACGAGAATGGCACTTTATATATGACCTTTACTTCTGGTAGTCCCAGTGAAACGGAGGGAGGAGCCGATAGGGAGATATTTAAGGGGCCAAATGGCGAAATACCCTACGAATTTGGTTGGATTATCAGCTTAAGGGAAGATAATAACGATGCTGCTTCCTTAAGTTTTCGTTGGGATGTGGTCGCTTATGGAGGGGAACCGACAGAGAAGGGTGAGGGTTTTTCTAATCCCGATAACCTCGCTTTCGATAAACAGGGAAATCTCTGGATGGTTAGCGATATTTCCACGGGTGGGTTAAATCGAGAGATGAAAACGCGTTATCCCCAAGGGGTTCCGGTTAGTCAACGGGATTTATTGGGGATTTTTGGTAATAATAGCGCTTGGGTGTTGGCCAAGGGTCAAGAGCATCCCTATCCTTTTGCTATCGCTCCCATGGATGCGGAATTAACGGGATTGTACTTTACTCCCGACCAAGAGACGTTATTTTTGGCAGTACAACATCCGGGAGAAGCGGGGGGAATTCGTCGGGATTTGGCCTTTGAAAACCGAAAATTTGCCCTGAAAACCACTAATGGGCAGGAATTTGAACAAATACGACAAGTACCCCTAGGGTCGAATTGGCCCAGTGGTCAAGTTAATCAACCTCCCCGGCCGGCAGTGGTGGCGATTCGGCGAATTGAGTCAAAATCTGGTTAATACATTTGTTTTAAATGATTGGTTTCCTTTTGGGATTTCTGAAAAACAAAAAAGGGGTTTTAGCCCCTTTTTCCAGATTATTTAGTTATTTTTTCGGCGATAACATCATCATCATGTTACGACCTTCTTTTTTTGGTGCTTGCTGTACCTCAGCCACATCCTCTAAATCCTTGGCCATGCGCGCCAGTAATTCTTCCGCTAGGTTAGAGTGTTGAATTTCCCGACCTCGGAAGGTAATCGTCGCTTTTACCTTATCTCCCGCTTTTAAAAAACGTTGCGCTTGGTTGACTCGCACGTTGTAGTCATGCTCATCGATTTTATAGCGCATTTTAACTTCTTTTATATCGGCTGTATGCTGTTTTTTCTTGGCTTCGCGGGCCTTTTTCTCCTGTTCAAACTTGTACTTACCATAGTCCATAATCCGGCAAACGGGAGGACTTGCCGTTTCACTGACGAGGACGAGATCAAGTTCCTTTTCTTCGGCCACGCGCAAAGCTTCGGCAGGAGTAATAATGCCTAGCTGAGAGCCGTCGCTATCGATAACGCGGATTTCAGGAAAGCGGATTCTTTCGTTAATTTGGGGGAGATCGCGAGTAGTGCGTCTTTTATCTATCACAGGCGTTCTGGGTTATCTCTATTCTAGTTAGTTAATCGGGTGGAGTTTACAAAATGATTTACTTGTTATTCTACCTACTCGATCGAGTTTCTTGGCCAATTGTTAAGTTTTCTTGCAATGTTAATTTTTAGCCGCCAGTCGTCGGCCTCCGGCCGTCAGCCAGATAAGCTGTTGTTTATGGGCCTTGTTAGATCATTTTTCATGAGTAATAGCATAGATGGTTAATCGCCCTCACCCCCCCCGACGTCGGGGGGGGCAAGGGGGGGGGTAAGATACCTGGCAAGAATAAAGAAAAATGGCATAAGGTGCGTTCTGCAGCAGGGAACGCACCCAACAAAATCGGCGGCATCGCACTACCTCTGTAAGCCAATGTCTAGATTATAGTAGGACAGTATCGGGCGACAGTTGAGAAGATTATCCAGTATGGTTAAATGTTGCGCTGATGTTTTAATATTACCTATCGCCTAAAACTATGATTACTTATATTAAAATTCATGGCTTTAAATCCTTTCATAATTTTGAAATGGTATTCACGCCGCTTACTGTAGTTGCTGGGGTTAATGCTTCTGGTAAGAGTAATTTATTTGATGCTTTGCAATTGTTGGCGCGGTTGGCAGAAGTGGATCTGAAGACGGCTTTTAGCGAGCAACGAGGACATCCTAGCGAACTTTTTACCCAGTATGATGAGGACGACTACGCCACGGAAATGGAGTTTATAGTTGAAATGTTAGTCAATCGCAAGGTAAAGGATAATTGGGGTGGGGAAGTTGATCTTAAATATACAAGGTTGCGCTATCAATTAAAAATTAAACGAGAGTCTAATATAAGTGGATTTGAAAACTTGTATATTGTTGATGAACGTTTAGAAAATTTAAAGCACAATGAAGATAATTGGGTAAAAAATTATATTCCTAAGACAGTATTGGAAACTTGGCGACCAAAAGTAACGGGTAGGAGAGCGATTCCTTATATTCAGACTGAAGATATTAGTGGTATTGCTACCATTGTTGTACATCAAGATGGTCAACAAGGGAATAAAAAAGTATTTCCCGCAAAAAACGCATCACAAACTGTTTTAAGCAGCATTAATACTATAGATTTTCAACATATATTAGCCGCCAAACAAGAAATGCTGAGTTGGAAGTTTATGCAGCTTAATCCCGAAGATTTGCGAGAACCTACGGGAGCATCTCACTTACGCGATGAGTAATTATACTTAGCCTAAAAGCCACTCTTAATCGTGTCTTGGAACGAAATAGAGGCTTTTAAAGACCGCGTACATGGAGAATTAAAACAAGAATTACCCTCGAAAAGCCTATTTTTCTACTAAGTATTTATGCTTATTGCAAAGGTGAGATGCTCCCGAACCTACTCGTCAAGATATAGGCATCAGAGATACAATAACAGCAAGCGGAAAGAATTTAGCTGCTGCTTTATTTCGCATTAAACAAGATGATGAATATACCCTCACAGCAATTTCCCGTGATCTCAATAATCTGCTACCGAATCTTACAGAAGTTAATGTTTATGATGACAAAGCAAATCGACAATTTATTATCAAGGTAAAAGGCGATGATGGTCGGGAGTTTTCTTCGAGAGTGCTTTCCGAAGGAACCCTACGTTTATTAACATTATGTGTCCTGCAATACGACCGACAACACACAGGATTACTGTGTTTTGAAGAGCCAGAAAATGGCATTCATCCTTTTCGTATTGAAGCAATGGCAAGATTATTAAAAGAGCTAACTGTCGATTTTAAAGACACTGAAATGCCTTTACGCCAAGTAATAGTGAACACTCATTCTCCAGTTCTTGTGAGTCAATTAATTAATTGGCAAGATGATGAAAATGTCAGCATTTGGTTTTCTCAACTTACCACTATAATATCCACTATTGAAGGGAAGCGAATTAAGATGAAAAGCAGTAATTTTCACCCTGTTATCAAAGAGAATAAAAAGCAATTAACCTTATTTTTCTCCGAAAATGAGGCCAAGCTAACTCTCTCGGAAGTTGTCGAATATCTAAAAACTGCTGATGCTGAAAGTGCGATTAAAAATATTAAAAATCAACAAAACCAATTAACGTAAATCAATTAAGATGGCAAAAAAAATCAAACAAATAATTATTGCCTTAGCTGCAGAAGGCAATACCGATCTTAGATTTTTGTCGAGAAGATGCCGATATTTTTTCGGTGAAGCTGTCGAGCTATTTAGCTAGTACACAGACTGAAAGCAAGCTGTGAGTCGGTGATAATTTTTGGAGATGTCTATTTGTCAGCAGCCTGACTAGACCTTCCCAACAGCTTGGGTAATAGCAATCCGGAGTTCGCTTTGTAAGCATCAAATTCAGGATAGCGGGAGAGGGACTGGTCTTTTTTACGCATATTGGGGATGAAGATCCCGGCGACAAATCCCCCTAAAATCAGAAAAGGTAGCCAATGTTGCGCTAACAGAGCAAAACTCAGATAAATCAAAATCTCTCCTAAATAGTTGGGATTACGACTACGACTAAAGAAACCTTCGGTAATTAATCCCTCCCTATATTTAAGGGTAAAATACTTTTGAGCATCGCTACCGTAATGGAGCAATACCCCTATAATATTGATGGCGATCGCAACAGATATTAAAGGGGCGGTAGCCGTGACATTCCCACTAATAATAATAAAAGGAGCAACCCAGTATAAACCGAGAACAATAAAAGTAAATATTCCCATGGCCACCGATATTTCTTTTTCCCACTGTTGATCGGGATACAGTCTATCTTTGATTAACCACATAAGACCGTAGGTTCCGTGGAGGGCAAGGTATATCCAAGCAAGCAGGGCAAAATTGTTATAAAAAGCCATTAAGCCCAATATAATTAGAAAAGTCAGGAATTTATGCCAATTAATTGCGTGTTTTATCTTCATTTTCTTCAAAGTAGAAAGCGATCTGGTCGATCAAATGGTAAACAATAAATACTAGCGTTTGAATCTAACCTCAAGAATTAAGTGGGTGGGTGGAATTACATATAAGATGAACGTAGGTTGGGTTGAAGCATGAAACCCAACGCCCGATTATGTTACGCTACCGCTAACCCATCCTACAAATAATTGTGCCTCCCTACTTAAGAGATATTTGACATCGCTTGAGAATAAAAAAGAAAGGCTTAGGAAAGTTTTTAAAATCCATAATTCCCAGCACCGTATTATCATCTACTTTCCTAAAGGAGTCATTAATCGGCAAATAATCATAAATCATCGTGGCGCTGACTTTGCCCCGATATTCCATCATTCGCATTCTGGCCTGACTTGTCTCTGTTTTCAGCAAGGAGTTGGCCAGCATCAGCAAAGGTTTCAGAGAATTATTTTTGAGCATTGGCAGCTTCAAAATCCAGTTCATGGCCGTGGGATTGGGTGCTACCTTAAAAATTTTTCCCTGACCATCTAAAAATAACAGGGGGTGGACATTCTCAGTATCGACAAATTCTTTACCATACCAATTAGATGCTTCTAATAAACCATCCATAGGGTTATTTGTCTGAAGTCCAGAACCTTGCCAACGACCGAGCATAAAGTCTAAACTCACGGGTTCGAGAGCGTCAAACAATTGTAAAGCTCTTTCTGTCGTTGTTTGGCCGGCCTTAAGAATTGACTGGCAGCTTTCTAATCCTAATGTTTCCATTGTTTCGCTCTGGTTGTGTCCTGACTATAGTAGTATAGCTTCTCAGCCAATCGGCCGCTACCCAGTGCCTTCGGCATCCCACTACATCGGAGCGCTCGGATTCGGCAACAGTAGTGGTCGCTTCGGTTCCTTAGACAACCGCACTAAAACCCGAAGTTGGTAAAGTTTATTGCGGAGCCATTTATATATAGATTTCTCTACACCTATTTTTTATACTAACTATTGATTAGGCGACTTACCATCTCTACCATTCGACATAGGTTTAAATTTTTAATCTCTTCCTGAATTTGATCGATTGAACTTTGAGAATCATCACTACAGTAAGCCAATTGAACTTTCTTTCCCTGCGGATCGGTTAATAGGGTGATCCAGTCTTGATCGCTCGACACCTGATAATCTATATAGATGCCTTGTCTATCTTTGGCGGGAGTGAATTTACATGAATAATAGTTATCCTGTTTACGTTTGTCCGATGCTTGTCTAGCCAACAAGTTTTCGATTAACAAACAATCGGATTCTTTATGTTGCTCGTCGTGACTATGCTTTATTTTGCTTAAATCCGCTTTACTGTAAGTCTTGGAAACATAACGATAAAGCTCCGCTTTAGAATCATACTGGATAGGTAAAATAATAAATCCTTTCTCCGCTTCCTCTTTGATCGCCTTTCGAGGAATATCGGCATTATAGGGAGTTAATAGGATAGCTTGTAATTTATATTGGAGTTTACTGGTGACATGATCGGCAATTTCTTGTTTTAAAATATCTCTAAAAGTTGTAATTTGTTCGATACCTGTACTCGTGGAATTTTTATTAGTTCCCTTCATCTCGATAATTGTCAGCAGAAGTAAGCCATTCTGAATAAAAAGAGATAAATAATCAGGTCTTTTCTGCTTTTGATTTCTAACAAGAGGATCCTCCCGACGATCAGTTTTAAATAAAATACAAACGGAATCTTTTTCTGGCTTGGTAATCCGAAAGCTGACACCGCTTTCGGGTGGAGCGATCCGATCGGGTACGGTACAGAAAATAAGCAAATTTTCTAAAAAGTTAAATTTTTGCCAATCGAGTTTATTCTTCTTCTGAGGAACATCCTTCTTCGGTTTCTTGGTTTTGTTGTCCTGCTTCATAAATTGCAAAAAACTTTTGTTGAATATCAACTGATACATCGCTGAGAGTATCCCAACGAATACCGTATTCAGGATCGTGTAAAGAAAGTAATTGATTATTTTTCATTTCATAGGCGCTAACCTGTTCCATTTTAAGAAAAGCTCGGCTATCTTGCAGATAAAGCAATTTAGCTTGTTCGGCTAAAAGTTCTGGATTTTGGTGATTACCATTAACGATATTGTTAAGATGAGCCATCAAATAGGGGCTATGAGTCGTCAATAAAATTCTAACTCCTAAATTGACTAAAATCGCTAAAGATTCTAACAATTTTACCTGAGATTCTGGATGTAAGTTCATTTCAGGCTCATCGATCACCAGAAAATCCCCGGATTTTGCTCGATAGCGTAAATAGAGTAAAAGCGGGGCTAATTGTTTAATAGACGAGGAAGCATTATAAAGATCGATCTCTAAACTTCTTTTTACCGAAACTTTAATTTCTCTGCCTCCGAATTTAGTCTTTTTAAAGATTGTTTTATTGTTATTTTGAATATACTTTTCAATTTGATCGGCTAATTTTTGAAAATCATTTTTGTTTTTGGCAATGGGATCGGGCTTATTTTCTAGTTCTATGTCAGTTAAAAAATCTAAAAAATCCTCTACTGGTTGAGGATAGCGAATATCTCCCTGTTCTTTCAGTAACTCTAACTGCTTATCTCGATTAATAAGTCCTTGTATCAATGGCTCTCGATTAATACGTCCTTGTATCAATAGCTCTCTCTGATTCTCTTTAAGTAGCTTATATCTTCTATTAGCCAGCACTTTATAGGTATTTATAAAAACGTTTCTTTCGGCGGGTAAAGGAAGTGCGTCGGAAAATGAAAATGTTACAACACCAGCAACAAAATCAAGAAGAACCATGTTTTTATAATCATAAATTTCAGCTTCTTTTTCTGGATAAAATAAAATCTCATTATTGTTGTCGCTTCGCTCGATTTTCTTGATTCCGAATGAAGCTAATGACTGGCGATACTCAATTATATGCGCTAAAACTTTTTCTATAGCTGTTTTAATATCATCTTCGGAAATTTCGATACTGAATTTCGTTTTTTCAAAAATCTTGCCGCTAGAATCTTGGAAAAAAGATTGTAGTTTTATCCCGCTAAATTCAGATGCGGACTTTTGAACAATTTCGGATATAACATCATAAAAACGTCGGTCTATTTTTAAAGACCAATGATCGGCTTGATTTGTAAATTCTATTTTTTCTAAAATTTCACTAGAAAAAAAAAGGCCGTCACGATGATTAATCCATAACCCATAAATCGAGTAGGCGATATAAGTTTTATTAGAATTATTCGGGCCAATAATAACGGTTAGAGGCCGAAGATCCACTTCTGCCTCTTTAATACTACCTAAATTCAAGAGTTTGATTTTCATCATAAAAACGAACACTCCGAATACAGACCCTTATTTTACCCGATTCGTACTCGCTTGCGCCGATTCTTTAGTTTTATCTTCAAACGCGACCATGATCGAGAAACGAATAGCGATCGCTTTCTGAGAAAAGATCGATCGCCAACCGACAATCCAAAACGCTGTCATTACCTTTCTAAAGCAACAAGCTAGTGGTTAGCTGATCACTGAAAGCTCCTTAGATATCTAACCTTTGGTAGATGCTATTAAGATGATTTAGGTGCTGCTGGGGATCAAAGCAACTTTCGATCTCGTCGGGGGATAAAATGCCAGTAACTCGCTCATCTTGGCTGATAAAAGCTTGAAAATTGCCGTTATCAGTGTTCCAAGCGCGATGGGCGTTTTCTTGGACGATTTTATAGGCAGATTCCCGGCTAATTCCCTTACTTACCAAAGTTAAAAGAACTCTTTGACTGAAAATCACGCCACCATAGACATTCATCGGAAATTTTGGGTCTGAAACCCCGCCGTTCTAGGTTGGCTTTACGTTAGAATTAAAAGGCCAGTCTCGAAAACCAAGTGGACGACGCAGCACCTTGAAAACTCGGCTTAGGGGGTTCCGACCAGAAAAGCTTGGCCGGGTAAAAAGTCGCGCGCAACAAGTACAAGAAGCTATAGGCGGTCAACGTACCGTGGGACACGGTGGTGGAAGCAGAAACTTAAATCGTGAGGTTTAGGAATCGCCGCACTTTTAGGGCGGCGAGGATGTCAAATTTCGCTCCCCTCTCCCAAAAAGGTAGAGGGGAGTAGAATGTCTGCCACGAATAAAGAAAAATGGCATAAGGTGCGTTCCCCCTCGTTGCAGCAAGAAACGCACTCGACAAAATCTCATTATAATTATTATCGATATCGCAGTAACGTTATTATTCTCCTTAACGGCTAATTTATCCGATAAGATCAATGATGACACTGTAGTTATAATATTGTTACGGCGGATTCATGTTTGTTCTGGTAAATTCTCCACCCTGAAAGGTTTATCCAATAAGGAATTGGCTGTACCAGAGGAATAAATTAACTGCTGTATGCCATCAACAACCATCCTCAACCAATGATCCCTAAACTACCCTTTTCTAGGAAAAACAATCAGCAAAAAAGTCATCAATCCGAACAGCCCTCTGTAAATTCTACCAAACCAGAGACAAAATCAAAACAATCGATCATTACAAGGATCGGTCAACTATTACCTTTCTGGACAAACAATCAGAAAAAAAGTCATCCATCCGAACAGCCCTCTGTAAATTCTACCAAACCAGAGAAAAAAAACACGATCCTTTCATGGCTAATGGAATTCGGGCAAAAAAATTTACCGATAGCTGTATTGGGTTCGGTTATGGTTACTTTTATCACTAATCCCGATAAAGTTCAACTCTGGCTAACTATGTTATTGCCAAAACCTGTTTCCTTCTCTTGCGAGGGTATCACTGTTCAAATCCCGCAGAATTGGCAAAAACTTGGATGTCAATCTGTTGCAATTCCTGATGTTCCTGATGCTACCATCATCCCCAAGTCTTTTGTTGGTAATGAAAGCAATTCTCCTAAAATACGCTTGATTGTCGAAGAGCTTTATGACAACGATATTACTTTGCAAAAATTTTACCAAAAAGAAAAAGAACAAGCAAAATTATTTATAGATAACAAGAAAAATACTTATTTTAGAGGTAATGAAAAATTTCAATTTAAGGGTAATTCAGATAACTACGAATTAGTTTATGATGCAGACAATATTAAACGAAGAGATATTGGTTTTTTATACAGTAAAAAACAATATACGATTCGTTATGAAGCCAGTACCCAAGACTTTGATAAGTATGAAAAGGAAGCGAGAGAGATAATCAACTCTTTAGAGTTAGATTCGATTAAAGAAGCGAAATAGTCTATGATTAAAAGTTTTCGCTGTCAAGACACAGAAACCCTGTCATGTTGAAATTGTTGATTATCATTAAGGGAGGTTGATGATGAATAATTGGAAAAGCTCCATTCACCCCAGTGAAATTCTCGCGGATGAATTAGAAGAAATTGATCTTACTATCTCTCAGCTTGCCCAAAAAATTCATGTTTCGCAAGAAACTCTCTATCACATCCTACAAAAAGACGCGAATCTCACGGGAGATATTGCTTTAAAATTAGGACGTTTCTTTAATACTGGTGTAGAATTGTGGATGAATTTACAAAAGGCTTATGAGTTGGATGTAGCCAGAGAAAATTTAGGCAATAGGCTAGAAGAAATCATTCCCTATCAATCTATTTCTTCTCTATAAATTGATTAAATTCTCATCAAAATAATACGATTTACTGGGCAATGCTTCAAATATAATGATCTGTGCTACGATCTCGGCTATAATAGCATCATTCGGTTTTCTTTATTGTCTGAGGAGTCACCTGATATGGTTTACAGAACATCGGCTTTTGGTTTACTCGCTTTGGCTTTATTGGTTTCGGGGGTTAGCGTGTCGGCATCTCAGAGAATGACAGGGGTAAGGGAAAGCCAAGTCAACGAGGGAATCAATAGCCGTAGGGACACGCTACTACTGGCACAAGCCAATGTTAATGAGGATGAACGGTTTGAGGGAACTCTTCAAGGTTGTAAACGCACCGGTCCAAGCGTGCAATGTTCGGTGGCGGTTAGAAGCAAGAAAGATTATGGTGCTTATGTGCAATGTCAAAAGGACAACGTTACTCGATTATTTGATACATCTGGCACTGTTTATCCCTGCGCTAAAATAAAGATTGGTGTGCGAAACGTTTAGGCAAGAAATAAGGAACCGAATGCCTGAAATAACCGCCTAGTAAGGTCTTCAGTCCCCTGACTGAATCTAACAGGTCAACCCTGACCAACCTTATAACT
>VYKR01000052.1_pt1 | contig 26911 bp, 28 predicted proteins | sample 5109561 | NCBI WGS metagenome assembly VYKR01 (sample SAMN12291799, study PRJNA351875) | freshwater metagenome | isolation source: freshwater lake | place: USA: Michigan, Ford Lake | collected 2015-08-15
GGTGCTGCGCGCCGACGTGGTCGCCGCCGCGCTCGACGGCGTCGCGGACGCCAAAGAACCTAGGCGTCCCGTCCTCGCCATGACGCCGCGCGGCCGCCCGCTCACGCAAGCGCGCGTCCGCGAGCTCGCGGCCGGCCCGGGCGCGATCGTCCTGTGCGGCCGGTTCGAGGGCTTTGACGAACGCCTGTTCGATGCTCGCCAGATCGAGGAGGTCTCGATCGGCGACTATGTCCTTTCGGGCGGCGAGATGGGCGCGCTGGTCCTGCTCGACGCTTGCGTCCGCCTGCTCCCCGGCGTAATGGGCGCGGCTTCCAGTGGGGTGGAGGAGAGCTTCGAAAGCGGCCTTCTCGAATATCCCCACTATACCCGACCGCAGATGTGGGAAGGGCGCGCGATCCCCGAAGTGCTGCGATCGGGGGATCACGCGAAGGTCGCCGCCTGGCGTCAAGCCAAGGCGGAGGCCGATACACGGCTAAGGCGGCCGGACCTTTGGGAGCGTCATGTCGGCGCTCGGGTCAGGTCGCCCTCTGGCGCGCGGCGACACGAGGACGACGACGCATGAACATCATCCAGCAGCTCGAAGCCGAGCAGATCGCCAAGTTCAACGCCACCAAGACCCACCCCGAGTTCCGCCCGGGCGACACGTTGCGCGTCGGCGTGAAGGTCGTCGAGGGCGAGCGCACCCGCGTCCAGAATTACGAGGGCGTGTGCATCGCCCGCGCGAACCGCGGCATGGGTTCCAGCTTCACCGTCCGGAAGATCAGCTTCGGCGAGGGCGTCGAGCGCGTGTTCCCGCTCTATTCGCCGAACATCGATTCGATCGAGGTCGTCCGCAAGGGCGCCGTCCGTCGCGCCAAGCTCTATTACCTGCGCGGCCGCACCGGCAAGTCGGCTCGCATCGCCGAGCGTCGCGACAACCGCCCTGCGAAGGGCAGCGTCGCCGCCGAGTAATCGCGACCGCGCCGAATGTGGAAAAGGCGGGGCGACCTAGGTCGCCGCGCCTTTTCTCGTTTCAGGCGGGCAGGAACTTACCGTCCCGGTCCATCACGCGCAGCTCGCCGCTCGCGATCTCGAACCACGCGCCGCGGAGTGCCAGCGACCCCGCCTCGACCCGCTCGCGCACGAACGGGAACGTCATCAGGTTGCCGAGCGACTGGCGCACGCCCTCCCATTCCAGCTCACGCTGCGCATGGTCGTTGTCGACGCCGAGCCGCGCGATCACCCGGTCGCGCGCCGAGGACAGGATACCGACCCAGCTCGACACGAACCCGCCCGCGCCCATCTCCGCGCCGTCGAACGCACGGGTCAGCGACGCCTTGCACCCGCCGCACGACGCGTGGCCCAGCACCAGGATTTCCGGCACTTCCAGCTGCGTCACCGCGAACTCCAGCGCCGCCGACACGCCGTGCAATCCGCCGCCGGTTTCAAAGGGCGGCACGAGATTGGCGACGTTGCGGATCACGAAGATTTCGCCCGGTCCAGCGTCGAATACCTGCGCCGGATCAACACGGCTGTCCGCGCAGGCGATCACCATCACCTTGGGGCTCTGACCCTCGCCCAGCGTGGCCCAACGCTCGCGCTCCTGCGCCCAACGCTGCTGGTGAAAGCGGCGATATCCCTCCACCATGTTGCTGAAATCGACCATAGCGTTCTCCTCGGTTGCGCCGCGCCCTTTAGCGCGCGCTCCGCGAGTTGTGGAGCGGCCACGCGCTCGCTATCTCGCGGTCATGAATGACATGACTCCGCTTGCCCGTCCGCCGCGTGAGCGCAAGCCCGACTGGATCAGGGTCAAGGCCCCGACCAGCGTGGGCTTCGCCGAGACAAAGTCGCTGATGCGCCGCCTAGGCCTTGCCACTGTTTGCGAGGAGGCGGCCTGCCCCAACATCGGCGAGTGCTGGACCAAGAAGCACGCCACCGTCATGATCCTGGGGGATACCTGCACCCGCGCCTGCGCCTTTTGCAACGTGAAGACCGGGATGCCGCGCGCGGTTGATCCGCTCGAGCCGATGCATACGGCGACCGCCGCCGCAGAGCTCGGACTTGAGCATATCGTGATTACCTCCGTGGACCGTGACGACCTGCCCGATGGCGGCGCGTCGCAGTTCGTGAAGGTGATCGAGGCGCTTCGCCGCACCACGCCCAACACCACCATCGAGATCCTGACCCCCGACTTCCGCAACAAGGCGCAGGCCGCCGTGGAGTCGATCGTCGAGGCTGGCCCGGATGTGTATAACCATAATCTGGAGACGGTGCCGCGCCTCTACCCGACCATTCGTCCGGGCGCGCGCTACTATGCTTCGCTCCGTTTGCTGGAGAGCGTGAAGCGCCACGACCCGTCCATCTTTACCAAGTCGGGCGTGATGACCGGTTTGGGCGAGGAGCGGATGGAGGTGCATCAGGTTATGGACGATATGCGCTCCGCCGACATCGATTTCCTGACCATGGGGCAGTATCTCCAGCCGACCCCGCGCCACGCGAAGGTCATGGAGTTCACCGCCCCCAAGGCGTTCGACGCCTATGCGGCGATCGCCCGCGCCAAGGGGTTCCTGCTCGTCGCCGCCTCACCGCTGACGCGGTCGAGCTATCACGCGGGCGCGGACTTCGCGAGGCTGAAGGCGGCGCGGGCGGCTAAGCTGGGCAGGGTCGCTGCGGCATGATCCTTGTCGCTCCGCAGGTACGCCTCCCCGGCGAAGGGCGGAGCCCAGCCAAGCGGGTCGTCTCGAAAGCCGACAACGTCCGCGAACGTCGTTACCGCTGGGCCCCGGCCTTCGCCGGGGAAGCGCGGTAGGGTAGAGGCTGTCCATGCCCGCCCACGAAGAGACCCGCATCCTCCCCTACACCCCCGAACAGATGTTCGACCTGGTCGCCGACATTCGCGACTATCCTAACTTCCTTCCTTGGGTGATTGCGCTCCGCGTCCGTCAGGATAACGCCACGGACACGCTTGCTGACATGATCGTCGGCTTCAAGGGCCTGCGCGAGACCTTCACCTCTCGCGTGAGCAAGCAGCGGCCCGATCACATCCATGTCGATTACGTCGATGGCCCGTTGAAGCACCTGCGCAACGAATGGCGCTTCCGCCCCGACCCCGCAGGCTGCGCGGTCGACTTCTCGGTCGATTTCGCTTTCAAGAGCCGCATTTTCGAGAAGCTCGCGGGCAAGGTGTTCGACACCGCGCTCCGCCGCATGATCGGGGCGTTCGAAACGCGCGCCGCCCAGCGCTACGGGCCGTCCGGCGATCCCGGCAGGAGCAGCTCCAGCGCGCACAGCGCAGCCTGAAGACGAATTCCCCCCCGGCCCAAATCGCCGAAGTCGCGGCGCAACGCATGGACGTCCGCCGGATCGCCGCCTTTCTCCGCCCGGGCGAATACGACGGTGCCGACCGGCTTCTTCGCCGACCCGCCGCCCGGCCCGGCGACCCCGGTCACCGCCACCGCCACGTCTGCGCCGCTCGCCTTTAGCGCGCCCTGCGCCATGGCCCAGGCGACCGCGATCGACACCGCGCCGAACGTCTCGATCAGCTCGCCGCGCACGCCCAGCGCCGCCATCTTTGCTTCGTTCGAATAGGTGACGTATCCCGCCTCGATCACGTCCGAACAGCCCGCGATCTCCGTCAGCGCGGCGCAAACCAGCCCGCCCGTGCAACTTTCCGCGACCGCAACCCGCCGCCCGGCCGCGCGGTTGAGTTCGACCACGCGCCGCGCCGCCGCGACGAGCTCGTCGGGCAGGATCGTATCCGCGTTCACTGCGCCCCCTCCGGGCATAGCGGCAGGTCGGGTACGTCGACTCGCTGCCCTTTTGCCCGTTGCGCCTTCAGGTAGGACAGCGACGTCACCACTACTCCCGCCACGTTGCGCGGCGGGAGCGGCTCCAGTTGCGTCACCAGCCGGTCGATCGTCCCGCAGTCCTCCACCGCTATGCGCCCGACGAGCTGCGGCACGATTAGCGATACGATCACCGGCCGTGCGAAGTCCGACTCGAGCAGCATGTCCGCCATGCCGAGCGACAATTTGCCCAACGCCGCCCGCGCGCGCGGCCAAGCCGCGTCGGCGGCCGCGTCGTACTTGGCCAGGAACGGCCCCGACGTGCGTCGCACCAGGCTCCCCGCCGGCAACCGCGCGGAGCAGACCCGCCCCGTCTCCCGAACGATCTGCGGCATCGCGACCAGCGCGAACGCCTCGGCCTCCGCCGTCGTCACGCATGCCCGCTGGGCTGGGGCAGGGGACGCGAGCAGCGCCGTAGCCGCGAGTACCGCCACCAACCTCACGCTGGCACCCGCACGGTCGCCACCGCCTGCGCCGCGATCCCCTCTCCACGCCCGGTGAAGCCCAGCCGCTCGGTCGTCGTCGCTTTCACGCTTACCCGCTCGGCCGGGAGCGACAGCAGCTCCGCGATACGTACTGTCATGGCGGCGCGGTGAGGGCCGATCTTGGGTGCCTCACAGATGATCGTCAGGTCGACGAAGTCGATCTCGCCTCCCTGGGCACGGATCAGATCGGCTGCGTGGCGCAGGAATTGCCCAGACTCCGCGCCGCGCCACCTCGGATCACTCGGCGGGAAGTGCGTCCCGATATCCCCCGCCGCGATCGTGCCGAGCAGGGCGTCGGTCAGCGCATGAAGTGCCACGTCCGCGTCGCTGTGACCCGACAGCCCCTGCGGGTGCGGGACCAGCACGCCACCCAGCCACAGCTCCTCGCCGTCCTCCAACCGGTGAACGTCGAACCCCGTCGCGGTCCGCGTTCGCAATGTCGCGCTCGCGCGCGCCTCCGCCAGCGCGAAATCGGACGGGTATGTCACCTTGTCGAGCACCGGATCACCCTGCACCAGCGCGACGGAGCCGCCAAGCCGCCTGACCATCTGCGCGTCGTCCGTCGCCTCCTCGTCCGCAGGCCAGGCCGCATGTGCCACAACGATCGCGTCCAGCCGGAACGCCTGAGGGGTCTGCACCCGCCACAACCCGTCACGCGAGACCACCTCGCCCAACTCGCCGTCGCCCCGCGCCAGCGTATCGGCGACCGGCAGGGCGGGGAGGGCGCCCTTATGCTCCCTAAGCGCGTCAAGCACCGCAGAGATCACCCGACCCGGTACGAACGGTCGTGCTGCGTCGTGGATCAGCACGCGCGTTGCCCGCCGGGCCGCAGCCGCCGCCAGCCCGTGCGCCACCGACTCGCGCCTCGTCGCGCCGCCAACGACGGTTGCTATCTCCGTCCCGATCGCCTGGCGCGTTGCGCCCTCCATACCCGGCGAGACCACGATCAGCACTTCGTCGATCGACGAATGCCCGGCAAAGGCGTGATAAGCATGCGCGACCAGCGCGCGGTCACCTACCCGCCGGAACTGCTTGGGCACTGCCCCGCCCGCGCGCGTGCCTCCGCCGGCCGCCACGATGATCGCGATTGTCCGTTCCGTGTCGTCCATCTCCGCCGCCTAGCCGAGGCCCGCCCGCCTTGCCAGCGCGAGGCCCGGTGCGTATCTCGCCGTCCAGTCATTATGCGTATGCTCAAGCCCCTTCAGGTCGGCGCCGTCCGGATCGAGTCGCCCGTTATCCTAGCGCCTATGACCGGCGTGACCGACCGGCCGTTTCGCACGCTCGTCCGCCGCTACGGATCGGGGCTGAACGTGACCGAGATGATCGCCAGCCAGGCGATGATCCGCGAGACGCGCCAGTCTTTGCAAAAAGCAGCGTGGGACCCGGTCGAGGAGCCGGTCTCGATGCAACTCGCCGGCTGCTCCCCGCGCGAGATGGCAGAAGCCGCGAAGCTCAACGCCGACCGGGGTGCGGCAATCATCGACATCAACATGGGCTGTCCGGTCAAGAAGATCGTCAACGGCGACGCCGGATCCGCGCTGATGCGTGACCTGAAGCTCGCCGCCGCGATCATCGATGCCACCGTCAGGGCGGTGAACGTGCCGGTCACGCTCAAGATGCGGATGGGATGGTGCCATGACAGCCTGAACGCCCCCGAACTCGCCCGCATCGCCGAGGATTTGGGCGTCCGGATGATCGTCGTCCACGGCCGCACTCGCAACCAGATGTACAAGGGATCGGCCGACTGGGGCTTCGTGCGCCGGGTCAAAGACGCCGTGACGGTGCCCGTGATCGTCAACGGTGACATCTGCTCCGTCGAGGACGCCGACGCCGCGCTCGACCAATCGGGCGCGGACGGGGTGATGATCGGACGCGGTGCCTATGGCCGCCCGTGGCTGCTCGGCCAAGTCATGACCTGGTTCGCCACCGGACGACGCGTACCCGATCCCTCGCTGGACGAGCAATATCAGGCGATCTCTGGGCATTACGAGGCGATGCTCGACCATTACGGCACCGAGACCGGGGTCAACATGGCGCGAAAGCATATCGGCTGGTACACGCGCGGGCTGCACGGCTCGGCCGAGTTCCGCAACAGCGTAAACCAGCAGGCCGACCCGCGCCGAGTCCAGGCGATGCTCGCCGACTTCTACGCCCCGTACCGCGACCGCGCTGCAGCCTGAGCCGATCAAAGATAGGCGGCCAGGTCGTTAGGCTCACTCTTAGGCGCAACAGCCCTGTATCTGACGAACCCAGGCACGGAAACGTCGACCGGGCTAAACCGACCTCGGCCATCTACTTTTCACGAAATTTGTGCCGTTGCCCACGATCGTAAGTCGCACGTTGGTGGATTTAGCGTTCACGCTCGGGTGGTGCTTTTCGGACCATATAGGTCCTACGCAATGAACGTGCACATTGTGGTTTCCTGGCAACACGCCAAGCGGTAGGACGGGATCAATGAATGCCGCGGCGGTGCCCATTGTAGAACCCGACGAGCTTCCCGCTCGATTGCACGTCACACGGGCGGTCGAAATCGCGGTGTTGGCTGGCGCGATCGCGATCGCGGTGGCCAGCTACGGGATCGTCATCTCGGCCGCAGCGCCGGGTCGCCTTCTCAGCCCCTTGTTGATCGCCGCTTTGCTCATAGCGAACCTGCTACCGGGCGTGCTGCTGATGATGCTGTTCGGTCGACGCGTCGCTCGACGTCGCGCGGCCGCTTCGCCGGTCGGGGGAACCGGTCGGCTTCACGTTCGGCTCGTCGCCTTGTTCTCCTTCATGGCGGCCGTGCCGATGTTGCTGGTCACGATCGTGGCCTCGCTGCTTTTCCAGTACGGTGTTCAGTTCTGGTATTCCGATCGGGCAAGCGGGATGCTGGAAAACGCGACCGACCTAGCGCGCACCTCCTACCTACAACAGCTTGACCGTTGGCGTGAAGCGACGCTGACCATGGCCGACGACATGAGTGCTCAGCTCGACGCCGAGCCGATCGACTCGCCTGTTTTCCCGAATTTCTTCGTTCAACAAGTATACTATCGCAGTCTTTCCGAAGCGGCGCTTTTCAGCGTTTCATCGCGAGGCGAGATCCGTACGTTGGCATTGGTCAACCCCTATGAAGTAGAGCTCGCGAAGCGTGTCACCCCACAGTCGGTTTCCCGCATTAGGAACGGTGAACGCAGTGTCGTCACGGTGACCGGCGATCGCATTCAGACGATAACCAGCGTAGCTGGCCGAGAACCACTATTTCTATATACCGCTCGCGTCGGCGATACCAAGCTCATGCTGGAGCAGAATGCGCGCGCCGAGGCAGTCACGACTGATTATCGTGCGCTGCTGGCACGTGCGCGCAGTCTACAACTTCAATTCAATGCTGCTCTCCTTCTTATATCACTGCTAATCGTTGGGATTGCGGTTTGGATCGCTCTCAAGGTCGCTGATCGACTGGTAGCACCGGTCGGTGAACTAGTGGGCGCAGCGCGTCAGGTTGCAAGCGGCGACCTGACCGCACGCGTGTCCGACCCGCGGAGTCGCGACGAGGTCGGAACGCTTGCACGTGTGTTCAACCAGATGACCGGACAGCTCGAACAGCAGAACACGGCGCTGGTTTCCGCGAATACTCAACTTGAAAACCGCCGCGCACTGATCGAGGCGGTGATGGCGGGTGTCTCCGCCGGTGTAATCGCGACGGCGCCGAACCGAACAATCCAGATCGCCAACAACTCGGCTGGCGCGCTGCTCGGTGTAGAAAATTTAGTCGGACGTGAATTGGGCCAAGTCTCGCCCGAACTCGACGGCCTGATTGGCAGCGGCTGCCGCGATGGTGTCGTGCAGATCGGTCATGGACTCGACGCACGTACGTTGGCGGTGCGCATCGCTCGTGCTCCGGCCGGGCCGATCCTGACGTTCGACGATATTAGTCAGCAACTCGCCGATCAGCGTCGAGCCGCCTGGTCCGACGTGGCGCGTCGGATCGCGCATGAAATCAAGAACCCCCTGACTCCGATCCAACTCGCCGCCGAACGACTTCAGCGGCGCTATGGGGCTAAGGTGGACGCGGGTGACACGACCTTCGAGCGGCTGACCGAAACGATCGTGCGGCAGGTCGGCGATCTACGTCGTATGGTCGATGAGTTCTCTTCGTTTGCCCGTATGCCCAAGCCGGAGTTCCACGAGGAACGATTGTTGGACATCATCCGTCAGACGTTGTTCCTGCACGAGGTAGCACATCCGTCCATAACATTCCGTCTGACCTGCGAAGAACCTGATCCTGCCCTGGTATGTGATCGACGTCAGATTGGTCAGGCGTTGACCAACATCATCAAGAACGGTGTCGAAGCGATCGAGGCGAAGGCTCCGACTGTGGGCGCGATCACGATATTGGTGCAGCACAGCGAACATGAGCTCAAGATCGTGATCGAGGATAACGGGATCGGCCTTCCCGCCGATCACGAGCGGATCGTCGAGCCCTATGTGACCACCCGTTCCCGCGGTACTGGGCTAGGCTTGGCTATCGTGAAGAAAGTCATCGAGGAACACCATGGTTCCTTGACCTTTGGTAATCGCCACGGTGGCGGAGCGACTGTCGTGATCACGTTCGATGTCGTCGCGCTAGCGGCGCTGGATCCTGATCAAGGTCCGGGGGACGGCACCCTCGACCCGGCGGCCGATGAGCGAAGACCCATCCTACCCTCACTCGATCGGACCTGATCTTCATGGCGCTCGACATACTCGTAGTCGATGACGAACTGGACATACGCGAACTGGTCGCGGGTGTGTTGGAGGACGAAGGCTATAACACTCGTTCTGCGGCGGACAGCGATCTAGCGCTGGAGGCGATCGCCGCTCGACGCCCTTCGCTCGTTCTACTCGACGTCTGGCTTCAGGGCTCCAAGCTCGACGGGTTGGAACTGCTCGACGAGATCAAGCGCCGTGACCCGTCCATCCCGGTGCTTGTCATATCCGGGCATGGAAGCCTGGATACAGCGGTCGCCGCGATCCGAAAGGGCGCTGTCGACTTCATCGAGAAGCCCTTCGAGGCGGAGCGCCTCCTGCTCATGGTCGCGAGGGCGACGGAAACAGAGAGCTTGCGGCGCGAGGTCGCTTCGTTGCGCATCTCGGCCGGTCGAGAGACCGATCTGACCGGTAGTTCCTCCACGATCAACGGCGTGCGCGCGACGCTGAAGCGCGTCGCCGGGACGGGTAGCCGTGTGCTGATCATGGGTCCGGCCGGCGTCGGCAAGGAGGTCGCGGCGCGGCTACTCCATAGCTGGAGCCCACGCGCCGACGCACCTTTCATCATCGTGAGCGCCGCCCGTATGACCCCTGAACGCGTCGAGGAGGAGCTGTTCGGAATAGAGGAAAGCGGAGACCTAATCCGCCCCGGTCACCTGGAACGTGCCCATGGCGGCACCTTGTTCCTGGACGAGATCGCCGACATGCCGGTAGCCACGCAGGCGCGTATCCTTCGGGTACTGACGGATCAGAGCTTTACACGCGTCGGAGGCACGCGGATCATCAAGGTCGACGTTCGTGTAGTCTCGGCCACGGCACGAGATCTGGTTCGTGAAATCGCCGAGTCACGATTTCGCGAAGACCTATACTATCGGCTGAATGTGGTTCCTGTGATGATCTCTCCGTTGAGGGAACGGCGCGAGGACATACCAGCGTTGGTCGAGCACTTCCTGGCGCATTACGCCAACGATCGTCGCGTTCCCACGCCGGAGATCGCGGCCGATGCGATGGTCGCGCTGCAAAGCTACGACTGGCCCGGGAATGTCCGGCAATTGCGTAACATCGTCGAGCGGACGATCATCATGGCCCCCGGGGACCGTGTCGGACATATCGACCTCGATCTCCTGCCTGCGGAAGTGCTCGGCGGCCAGGGCGACGTAGGAGGCACGGGCACAGGAGCGATCATGGGAGCGCCGCTCCGCGAGGCGCGTGAAACGTTCGAGCGAGAATATCTACGCGTTCAAATTCGGCGGTTCTCCGGCAATATTTCACGTACCGCCAGCTTCATCGGCATGGAACGTTCGGCCTTACATCGAAAGCTGAAGCTACTTGGAATTACCGAGACACGCGACGAATGAGGTTGGCACCTCAGTACTGATTGCGTCCGACAAGGAGAGGCGAGCGAGACGGAAAACGACACATGTCGGTCTCATGACGCAACGAATTTAGCCACCGGTCTTTTTAGCTGCTATCGAGATTGCAGAGCTGGCATGGTGTATCACCGCGTGTGCCGGATTGATCAACGAAAAACAGGAGCCAGATCATGGCCGATAAACCGACTACGTTGCAGGACCTGTTCCTCAATATGCTACGACGGTCGAAGACACCCGTCACCTTATTCCTTGTCAAAGGCGTAAAGCTGCAAGGCATCGTCACATGGTTTGACAACTTTTCGGTTCTGCTGCGTCGCGACGGTCAATCTCAGCTAATCTACAAGCATGCCATCTCAACGATCGTACCAGCGGGACAGATAGACGGCAGTATGCTCATCTCGGCCAACCCGGACGGTGGCCGTAAACAGCCATTACTACAAGACACCTTTCTGAATGCTGCCCGAGACTCGAATGACAGCGTCACGATGTTTCTAGTAAACGGAGTCATGTTACAAGGTCAGGTCGCGTCGTTCGATCTGTTCTGCCTACTTCTTCAGCGCGACGGCTTGACCCAGCTTGTCTATAAACATGCTGTTTCGACCATCCAACCCGCACGCCCTTTGAACCTGTATGGTGAAGGCGGAGAAGAAGTGGAGGGCGATACGTGACCCAAGGTTTCGAACGCGACCGGGACGATTTCGCGCGCGGCGCGCGTGCGATAATCGTTTTGCCCGATCAGGGCGGCTCCAACCGTGATCCGGAGGCACGTCTGGCCGAGACCGCGGGGCTGGCAGCTGCGATCGGTGTCGTCGTTGCGGATCTCGTCCACCTGCGCGTCCGCGCGCCCAGGCCCGCCACCCTGATCGGATCGGGCCAGGCGGAGGAGCTCGCCACCCGTGTCCGGATGGAGGAAGCACAGCTCGTCGTGTTCGATGCGGCGCTCACTCCCGTCCAGCAACGCAATCTCGAGACCGCGCTGGAGGCCAAGGTCATCGACCGCACTGGCTTGATCCTGGAGATTTTCGGCGAGCGCGCCGCGACCGCCGAGGGACGATTACAGGTCGAACTCGCCCATCTCGATTATCAGGCCGGCCGGCTCGTACGCAGCTGGACGCATCTGGAGCGCCAGCGGGGCGGCTTCGGCTTTCTCGGCGGCCCCGGCGAGACGCAGATCGAGGCCGACCGCCGCCTGATCCGCGACCGCATGGCCCGGCTCAAGCGCGAGCTCGACCAGGTCACCCGGACGCGCGGCCTTCACCGTGAGCGTCGCCAGCGGGCGCCCTGGCCGGTCATCGCGCTTGTCGGTTACACCAATGCGGGAAAATCGACGCTGTTCAACCGCCTCACGGGTGCCGACGTCATGGCGGAAGATCTACTCTTCGCCACGCTTGACCCGACGTTGCGCCAGATCTCGCTGCCCGGGATCGACAAGGCGATCCTATCCGACACGGTGGGCTTCGTGTCCGACCTACCGACCCAGCTCGTCGCCGCGTTCAAGGCAACGCTGGAGGAGGTGGTCTCGGCCGACCTGCTGATCCATGTCCGCGACATCGCGCATCCCGATACCGAGGCGCAACGCTCGGACGTCGAGGCGGTGCTCGAGGAACTGGGGGTAGGGGAGACCACCCCGCGTTTCGAGGTCTGGAACAAGCTCGATCTCGTACCGCCAAGCCGGCGCGACGACCTGCTCGATCAGGCCGACCGCCGCGACGATGTGGTCGCGATCTCGGCGTTGGGCGGGGAGGGGATCGACACCCTCTTGGAGCAAGTCGCGGCCAAGCTGACCGCCGGCCATCGCCGCTATCAAGTCACGGTGGAAGATGCCGACGGGGCGGGCGCGGCCTGGCTTTATGCACACGGCGAGGTGCTGGAGCAAAAAGCGGAGGAGGGGCGAACGACCTATGGCGTCCGGCTGTCCCCGACCGACTATGAGCGGTTCAACCAGCGCCCGAACTGACCGATGTCTTGACCCGCGACCAGAGCGCTTCCTTTTCCTTGAGCGACAGCGCGGCGAAGCCGTCACCCGCGATGGCCTCCATGCCCGCGAAACGCCGTTCGAACTTTGCGTTCGCGGACCGGAGCGCCGCTTCGGGATCGACGCCTAAATGTCGCGCCCAGTTCGCGACGGAAAAGAGCAGGTCGCCGATCTCCTCCGCGATCTGCTCGGGCGGCGCGGCCTCGATCTCTGCCAGTTCTTCATCCACCTTTGCGCGCGGACCTTCGGCGTCGGGCCAGTCGAACCCGACCCGGGCGGCGCGGCGCTGGAGCTTCTCTGCTCGCGATAGCGACGGCAGACCGAGTGCTACGCCCGCCAGGACACCCCCATACTGGCCATCATCCTTAACGGCACGTTCACCCGCTTTTATGCTTTCCCAACCCGGCGAAATAGTCGCATCGCCGAAGATGTGTGGGTGGCGCCGCTCCATCTTATCCGAAATCGCGGCGACCACGTCAGGCAGCGCGAACAGGCCGGCTTCCTCGGCGATGCGCGAGTGGAACACGACCTGAAGCAGCAGGTCGCCAAGCTCGTCGCGAAGATCGACGGGATGGCCGCGCTCGATCGCGTCGGCAACCTCATATGCTTCTTCGATCGTGTAAGGCGCGATGGTCGCGAATGTCTGTGCGCGGTCCCACTCGCATCCATGCTCCGGGTCACGGAGGCGGGCCATGATCACGACCAGTCGTTCAATCATCAAGCGTCTCTACCATATCGATAATATATATTATGTAAAATCAGGCGGCATTCGTGGGTGTCATGATAAGAGTACGCCCCTCGACTCGCCACGATGCCAGTCGGGACAGGAAGTTCATTCCGATCACGTCCACATCGCCAAATGCCGATGACACGACGACGCGCAGCTTCTCCGTCCTCACCGATCCGACCTGGACCTGGTCAGCCAGACCACGACGCGCGGCAACGGTACCGTTCGCGGTCCGGAGCAGGATCGGCATGCCGCCACTCTCCGCATCGATCCCGGCCTCACGCGCGGTCTCCTCCGAGATCGCGGTCAACGTCGCGCCGCTGTCGATCAGCATGCGACGACCGACGCCGTTGACCGTCACGCGCGCCCAGAAATGCCCGTCCGGGCTCATCCGGATGCGCGTCTCGCGGCCGACCACTTCCTGATCATCGAGCAGTCGGCCCACATCCGGCAACCGGTCGCGATACTGCATCGCCGCCAGTCCGACGCCGAAAATTGCCACCCAGGCGACAATCGACCGGAGCGTCTGCCGTAGCGGCGGCCGACGGGCGATCAGCGCCGATAACGGCAGGAGCAGTAACAGCCCGTAAAATGCTATATCAATGGCCCGGTCGCTCATGCCGAGACCGTCAGCCCGTCATATCCGGGCTCGACGCCGTCCGGCAGTTCGTCAACCAGCGACGCGTAATCCATACTGTGGTCCATATGGATCAAGATAGTGCGCCTGGGCCGTAATTCCTCTACCCAGCCCAGCACGGTCGACAGATGTGCATGGCTGGGGTGTGGCGCCTTGCGCAGCGCGTCGACGATCCAGACATCCAGATCCTGGTAGAGCTGTCGAACTTCGTCGGTCATACCGCTGATATCGGTAGCGTATCCGATCGATAGTCCGTCGGCCTCGAACCGCAACCCGGCCGACGTCGCCCGACCGTGCGGCTGGTCGACTACGTCGATACTGATGGCGCCCACTGTCAGCTGATCGGGTAGCAGGCTCACCTCGGCGGTCGCTGGATATCCAGTCTTGCCCTCGAACACGTAGGCGAAGCGCGTCCGCAGCGAGTGCAACGTCGGCTCGCGGGCATAGCCGAGGACCGGCTGGCCAATGGCGTGGTAGACTTGCCGGAGATCGTCGATCCCATGGCAATGATCGGCATGGTCGTGCGTCCAGATTACCGCGTCCAGCCGGCCCACATCGGCCGCCAGCAGCTGTTCGCGCATGTCGGGGCTGGTATCGACCAATACGCGTACGCCATCATGTTCGACCAGCAGCGATGCACGCGTGCGCCGGTTACGCGGCTCGGTCGGATCACACGCACCCCAGTCGTTGCCGATCCGCGGCACACCCGACGATGTGCCCGACCCCAGGACGCGCGCCCTCACCCGCCGATTGGGCCCGATAAAGTCTTGGCGAATAGCGCATGGAAGTTGCGCGTGGTTCGTTCGCGCAATTTTATCTCTTCTTCGCCGCGCAGCTTCGCCAGGAAAGCGGCGGTGTCCGCGACATAGGCGGGCTCCCCTGGCCTGCCCCGGTGCGGCACCGGCGCCAGGAACGGCGCGTCGGTCTCGATCAGCAGCCGGTCAGCCGGGATACGTGCTGCCGTCTCCTGCAGGTCGCTGGCGTTCTTGAACGTCACGATGCCGGAAATGGAGATGAAGAAGCCGAGTTCCAGGGCGATGTCGGCGAAAGCTCCCGTTCCGGTGAAGCAGTGGATGACGCCAGCATAGGCCCCCTTCCCCAGTTCCTCGGCCATGATCAGCGCCGTGTCCTCCTCCGCCTCGCGCGTGTGCACCACGATCGGCAGCCCCGTCTCGCGAGCGGCGGCGATGTGCGCGCGGAAGCTCGCTTGCTGTCGACCCCGGTCCGACTTGTCGTAATGATAATCGAGGCCGCTCTCCCCCAGCCCGACCACGCGCGGATGCCGCGCGCGCTCGACCAGCTTGGCCGTGTCGACGTGCGCGTGCGCGTCCGCCTCGTGCGGATGGACGCCCACCGTCGCCCACACGTCCGGCTCGCGCTCGGCGGTGGCGAGGACGGCGTCCCACTCGCTCTCGCGCGTCGCGATGTTGAGCATCGCGGTTACGCCGCGCGCCCGCGCCCGTTCGAGCACCGCGGCCTGATCCTCCGCCAAGCCCTTGTAGTTCAAATGACAGTGGCTGTCGGCGAGCATCAGGCAGCCTCCGCCGGTAGCTCAAGCCTCGGGAACACAGGCGCGGGCGCGGCGAGGCGGAATCCGCTTGCGGCATGACCATCATACCAGCTTTCATCATCGATCGCGGCATGATCACGCGCCGCCGCGCCGATCTGGTCGAGCACCTTGCCCGCGCCCTCAGGCACGACCGGCAGTATCGCGATCGCCAACATGCGGATCGCCCGCACCAACGTCCGCAGCACCGCATGCATCCGCTCGGGATCGGTCTTGCGAAGCGCCCAGGGCGCCTGCGCATCGATATACTGATTGCACGCGAACACCCCACGCATCCACGCCTCGATGCCCTGGCTCAGCAGCAGGTCCTCGAAAGCGGTCTTCAGGCCGGCGCAGGCTACGACGACCTCCTCGATCAGCATGCCGTCCGCCGGATCGGCCCTGCCATGTCCGGGAAGTTCGCCGTCCAGGTTCTTCGCGATGAACGAAAAGGTCCGCTGCGCCAGATTGCCGAAGCTGTTCGCCAGCTCGGCATTTACCCGCGCCACGATCGCCTCGGCCGAATAGCTGCCATCCTGCCCGAAACTGACGTCGCGCAGCAGAAAGTAACGAAGCGCGTCGACCCCGAAGGCACGCGACAGGTCACCCGGATCGACGACGTTGCCGACCGATTTGGACATCTTCTCGCCCCGGTGGAGCAGGAAGCCGTGCCCGAACACCGATTTGGGCAGCGGCACCCCCGCCGACAGGAGGAACGCGGGCCAATACACCGTGTGGAAGCGGACGATGTCCTTGCCGATCAGATGCAGGTCGGCTGGCCAGTAACGCCAATCGTCGCCCCGCTCGGGATAACCCAGTCCGGATATATAGTTGGTGAGCGCGTCCACCCAGACGTACATCACGTGGTCGGGCGACCCCGGCACCTTCACGCCCCAATCGAAGCTGGTGCGGGAGACCGACAGGTCGGACAGCCCGCCCTCGACGAAGCGCGCCACCTCATTGAGTCGCGACTCCGGTCGCACGAAGTCCGGGTTCGACGCATACAGATCGAGCAACGGCTGTTGATAGGCGGACAGCCGGAAGAACCAGCTTTCCTCGACCGTCCACTCGACCGGGGTGCCCTGCGGCGACAGCTTGGCCCCGCCCTCGCCCATGACGAGTTCCTTCTCGTCGTAATAGGCTTCGTCGCGGACCGAGTACCAACCCTCGTATCGATCGAGGTACAGATCGCCCTTCGCCTTCATCGCCTCCCAGAGTGCCTGGCTAGCGGCGTGGTGGGTGGACTCGGTCGTGCGGATGAATCGATCATACGAAATGCGTAAATCGTCACACATCGCCTTAAACAGGCTCGACATCTCGTCCGCCAAGTCGGCCACCTCGCGCCCATCCGCGCGCGCTGCCTGAACCATTTTCAGCCCATGCTCGTCGGTCCCGGTCTGAAACCGCACGTCCCGCCCCGCCTGGCGCTGGAAGCGGGCGATCGCATCGGCGGCGATCGCCTCATAGGCATGGCCGATATGCGGTCGCCCGTTCGGATAGCTGATCGCAGTCGTGATATAGAAGGGTTCGCCCATGGCCGCGCTCCCTAGAGCATCGGGTCAGGCCCGTGAAGCCAGCCGCGCCAGGATGCTCGCCATCTCGAACACGGTCGCTTGCGGATCGAGCGAAAGCCCCGTCGCCGCCCCCGCCAGCTCACGCGCCTCCCGCTGCGCGTCGAGTGCCAGCGCCAAGTCGGCTCCAGCTCGTATTCTGGCTGCGACCGCAATAGCGGCGGGCGCGCGCTCCAGGAACGCCGCGTAACGCGGCTGCGCCGATTTGCCCGACAATGCCTGTGCCAACCGGCTCCGCTCGGCGTTGCCCGGATCGCCCGTCCGGATCAGCCGGTCAATCGTGGCATCGAGCGCGGTCACATCCAGCCCGACGAACCGCAATGCTTGCCCAGGCGCGCCTGCTCCAGCCTCGATCGCGCCGCATAGATCGGCTTCGTCTGTCTCGGGCAGCATCGGGGAGAGCACATCCCTCATCTCCTCATCGCTCAGGCCGCCGAACCGAAGCTGCCGACAGCGTGATCGGATCGTTGGAAGCAGTCGCCCGGGAGCATGGCTGACCAGCAGGAAGATCGTGCCCGCCGGCGGTTCTTCCAAATTCTTTAGGAGCGCATTGGCCCCACCCCGTTCGAGGTCGTCGATCGCATCGATGACAACCACGCGTCGGGGCCCAAGCGCGGGCGTGGTGGCGAACATTGGCTGGAGCGAACGGACCTGCTCGATCGTGATCGACCGTGCGGTGGTCTCCTGCCCCGTGTCGCCGACCTTGGTCAGGCGGCCGAGCACCCGTAGGTCGGGATGCGCGCCGGCGTCGATCAACCGACGTGTGGGATGGTCGTCGGATATGTCCAGCGCCGCACCGGGCAGAGCGTCCCCGCTCGCGTCGGCGAGCACACGCGCCGCGACGGTGTGCGCGAACCGAGCTTTACCTACGCCTTCGGGCCCGGCGAGCAGCCAGGCATGGTGCAGCGACCCGCCATTCAGTGCTCCCAAAAATGCCGCGCTCGGTCCGGCGTGGCCGACGAGCGGTGTCATGGCAGCAGGTCGGCCAGTTCCGTCATGATCGCTTTCGTGACCTGTTCGGGCGTACCGTCGGCGGCGATCCGCCGTACCCGTGCCGACTCGCGTTTTGCGATCTCCTCGAAAGCAGCAGCGACGCGCATGTGGAACCCGGCATCGCGACGGACGAACCGGTCCGCATCTACGCCGTCGCGCTCGGTCGCACGCCCGACGCCGCGCTCCGGCGACAGCGCGAGCAGGATAGTACGGTCAGGTAGCAGTCCGTGCGAGCCGAAGGCGTGGAGCGTCGTAATGTCGGCATCGGCGATCCCGCTCGCGCCCTGATAGGCGCGGGTCGAGTCGATGAAGCGGTCGCAGATCACCCATGCGCCGGAAGCTAGAGCGGGCTCGATCAGCTTCTCGACGTGATCGGCACGTGCCGCCGCGAAGAGCAGAGCCTCAGCGCGCGCACCCCAGCGACCCTGTTCTCCTTGCATCAACAGGCCACGCACAGCCTCAGCTCCTTCGCTGCCGCCCGGTTCGCGCGTGGAAACGACGCGAAGTCCCAGCCCGTCCAGCGCGGCCGCGACCTGGTGTGCTTGGGTCGATTTACCCGCCCCCTCCCCGCCCTCGAGCGAGACAAAGCGGCCCCTCATCCGAAGAAAGAGGTGAGCCCCGCCCAGGCACGACCGAAAAAGCCCGCCTCGCCCACATTCGCGTCCGCGACCAGGGGCAGGCGTTGAGCCGGCATGTCGGGCGAACTCACCACGAGGTCGGCGATATGCTGACCGGCCTTGATCGGCGCCTTGATCGGACCGGCATAGACGACCTTGGCCGTGATCTCCGGCGCGGCGCCGGCCGGTAGCGTGACGGTCAGGTCGCGGGGAGCCACAAGGCCGACCTCGCCGGCATCGCCGAGCTGGACATCGGCCGTCTCGACCCGCCGGCCCTTCGTAACGACGGGCTTTGCCTGCCAGGCACGGTAGCCCCAATCCATGAAGCGGACCGACTCCTCCGCGCGGTCGCCCGAGCTGGTCAGCCCGGCCATGACCATCACCAGGCGACGCCCGTTCTGGTCGGCGGAGCCGGTGAAGCCGTAGCCAGCCTCCTCCGTATGCCCGGTCTTCAGCCCATCGGCGCCCGCGACGCGGCCGAGCAGCGGATCGCGATTGCCCTGCGTGATCGCGCTGCCGCCCATGGTCTGACCCCAGGTGAAGTCGCGACGCGAATAGAACTGCTTGTAGAGCTTGGGATGATCGCGGATCGTCGCGGTCGCCAGCTTGGCGAGATCGCGCGCGGTGACATAGGTCACGCCGTTATCGGGCCAGCCGTTCGAAGTGCCGAAATTGCTGCTGTTCAGTCCGAGCTGTTTCGCGACGCGGTTCATGCGCTCCGTGAAGGCCTGTTCGGAGCCGGAGATCCCCTCGGCAAGGACGACGCAGGCGTCGTTCCCCGACAGCACGACGATACCATAGAGCAGGTTCGCCAGGCTGACATTCTCGTTCGCCGACAGGAACATGGTGGAGCCGGCCGCCGGGCCATGCCAACGCCGCCACGTCTCCGGGCGTACCGTGAACTGCTGGTCGAGAGGTAGCTCGCCTTTCTTGATCAGGTCGAACGCGACGTAGACCGTCATCATCTTGGCCATGGAAGCAGGCGGCATGCGGCGATCGGCATCGCGCTCGAACAGCACCGCGCCCGAGGACAGGTCCTCGAGATAGGCGACGGGTGCCGGCGTCTGGAACTGCGGCGCGGCCGCGGCGGTCGGGTGAGCCAGCGCGATGGCGGCGAAGGGAGCTAGAGCGACGATCTTCATGGGCGATGGTCCGACGGTAAGATGGATCTGGTGTTGGGGACCTTAGCGGTCCCGCAGGCGGGTCGCTAGCGGCCGATCGCGTCCGCGAGCAGTCCGACCGACAAGGCGTAATGGTTCGAGCAATTATAATCGAGGATGACGCGATAGTTGCCGGTCAGAAGGTACGCGGTCGCGCCGGGACCGTCCGGCTCGATCAGCGTCGCCTGCACGTCGTCGGAGGGCCAGGCACGGTCTTGCGGCGTGATCCCGAGGGCGCGCCACTCGGCGACCGACCGCCAGCTGCTATGCCGGTCGAACACGCGCGGGCAGCGGGGCGAAACCAGGCGATTACGCATAGCCTGCCGGTCGAAGCCCGTGGGCACGGATACGGCCAATCCCCAGGGCTGGCCGGGCCGCCACCCTGCATTGACGAAATAGTTGGCGATCGAGGCGAGCGTATCGGCAGGGCTGGCCCAGATGTCGGCGCGGCCGTCTCCGTCGCCGTCCTTCGCGAGGCGGAGATAGACGGAGGGCAGGAACTGGGGGTTGCCCGTCGCCCCGGCCCAACTGCCGAGCAGCTGGTCGCGCCGAACGCCCCGATCCATCATCTTGAGCGCGGCGATCAGTTCACCCTCGAACAGGGCACGCCGCCGCCCTTCATAACCGAGGCTGGCGAGGCTGCGGACCAGATCGAAATTGCCGGTGTAGCTGCCGTAATTGGTCTCATGCCCCCAGATCGCCATCATGACCGGGCCGGGCACGCCCGTGTCGCGGGCGATCCGGTCGAGGCGGTAACGCTGGGCGGCGTAGTTGGTGCGGCCACGGCCGATGCGCGCGGCATCGACATGGGTGGCGCGGTACGGGGCGAAGCGCGAGGGCGGGCCGCCCGGGCTGGCGCCGGGCTGGGCGCGGTCAAGCTCGACGACGCGAGCGTTGAAGGTCAGCCCCGATAGCGCGGTGGCGATCGTCGAGGATCGGACGCCTTGCGCCGCCGCACGATCACCGACCTGGCGGAGATAGGTCTGGAACCCGTCCTCGTCCTGCGCGTGGACCGGACCGACGCCAAGCGCGAGCGCCAAGCTCGCCCAGGCCATATGCTTGAAAGACTTACGCAACCGAACGCACCCCCACATGCGAACGAGCATGGCACGAGGCGGGCGCGGCGTGAACCTTGGTTCGTCCCAGGCTTTGCACATGCCGTCGCCCGCGATAGGAGCGTCGCGCCTGTGGAGCGGTGGCCGAGTGGTTTAAGGCAGCGGTCTTGAAAACCGCCGTGGGTTCACGCCCACCGTGGGTTCGAATCCCACCCGCTCCGCCGGTCAGCCGGCCGCGAGAAGGACGTCCAGATCGGCCTGGATCAGCGGCTCGCGAAACGCGCAACCGGCCGCGAAGTCGTCGGCCCATACGATGTCGGCCGCGCGAGCGCCGAGATGGGGCAAGGTGAGCCAGATCGTCGCGCCCTTTTTCAGGGCGGTGTAGGTCTGGAGACGCGCGCCGTGGACCGAGACGTTCACGACCTTGCACAGCGCCCTGCCCAGCCCGCCGCGCCCCAGCGTCGCGTCGAGGGACACGGGCGCACGGACCGAGCGACGGCGGTCGAGCTGGGCGGGTTCCATTTCGGCGGCGAACATCCGGGGATGATACGCCGCCGTAGTTAGAGCCGCGTTAACGCTTGAGCGTGAGGCCGCCGAAACGCTTGTTGAAGCGGGCGACCTGGCCGCCGGCGTCGAGCATCGTGCCGCGGCCACCGGTCCAGGCGGGGTGCGCGAGCGGGTCGATGTCGAGCGTCATCGTGTCGCCCTCCTTGCCCCAGGTGGAGCGGGTCTCGAACACGGTACCATCGGTCATCTGGACCTTGATGGTGTGATAGTCGGGATGAGTGTCTTTCTTCACGGGTAAGCTCCTGATGCGGCTGATCCGACCAGCCTTGAGGACGGCGCGCTCTATGCGAGGCGCCTCCTCAAGTCAAAACACACCAAGTACAGTGTGAAAACACTATGCGGGATCGGCGATCATCGCGGTGAACGCAGCCTCGGCAACGACTTGCCCGTCGACCTTGGCGCGGCCCGCGAACTTGCAAACCTTGGCGCGTTTCTGGACGAACTCGGCCTCCAGATGAAGGAGAACGCCCGGCTCGACGGGCTTGCGGAACTTCGCGCCCTCGATCGCCATGAAATAGACGAGCTTTCCCGTCCCGGCGAGGCCGAGCGACTCCACCGCCAGGACGCCGGCGGCCTGCGCCAGCGCCTCGACGATGAGGACGCCGGGCATGATCGGTCGGCCGGGAAAGTGACCCTGGAAGAACGGCTCGTTGATCGACACCGCCTTGATCGCGACGATCGACCGGTCGGGAACGAGTTCCGCGACACGGTCGACGAGCAGCATCGGATAGCGATGCGGGATCGCCGCCATCACCCGCCCGATATCGAGCGTGTGACCGGCGGACGCGACCGGCTGCTCGGTCACCGGCCCTGGGGACGCCGAGCCGGCGTGGTCGCGGGCGCAGGGGTGGCCGTGGCCGGACGCGCGCCGGTCGCGACCGACGGCTGCGCCTGACCGGGCTGCCAGTTCGCCGGGACGTTGGTGCTCACGGTCGGCACCAGCCGGTCGAGTTCGGTGGTGATCGCGGCGGTGATGTCGGCGGCCGGCTGGGAGAAGACGAGCGCCTCGGGCCGCAGCAGCAACTGGACGTTGCGCTGGCGGATGACGTTCTGGGCGGCTTCGGCGTAGCGAAGCGCCACCTGCTCGACCGCATAGCCCTGGGCGCGCTGGACGGGTTGAAGCAACCGGGCCAGTTCCTGATTGGCGGCGTTCTCGCGCGTCTGAATCGCCTGGGCCTGCGCCTGGAGGCTCGCGGGCGTGGCGTTGGGCTGGCGCGCCGCGTTCTGATACGAGGTGACCAGCGGCTGCAGCTCGCGCGTCACGGCCTGGCGACGTGCCTCGGCCTGGTCGATCTGCGTCTTGTAGGTGGTGCGGATCTGGTTGGCGGCGGCCTGGAACGCGCGCGTGGCACGGATCGCGCCTTCCTGGTCGACGACGGCGACGCCGGCCACCTGTGCCTGGGCGCCGGTCGCGGCGATCACGCCCGGAACCGCCAGCGCGGCCGCGAGCAGAAGAGTCTTGGTGCTGGTCATCAGAACTGTGTTCCTACGTTGAAGGTGATGAGCTTGTCGTCGTCGCCGCGTTGCTTGAGCAGGGCTCGCGCGACGTCGATGCGCAACGGGCCGAAGGGCGAATTCCAGTTCACGCCGAAGCCGACCGACAGGCGCGGCTTGGCCGAGTTACCCAAGAAACGCTCGTTGAAGAAGTCGGAATTGGTGAAGGCGAGATTGGGCGTGGTGCCGTCGCATCCGCCGGCCGCGTTGGGCACGCCCTGGGCACAGGTCGTGGTCGACTGCGCGGTCCCGGTCGCGGGCGTGTACAGATACAGCAGCTGGCCGGCCGTGTTCCTGTTCTGGACGGGCAGCAGGGTGGGCGACCCGTCGCTGTTGAACTGGAGATTGCCGTTGGCGTCGCGCGCCTGCGGGAACACGGTGTTCAGCACCGGCTCGGTCAGCTTGAACAGGCTGCCGACCTGGAGATAGATCGACGGGCGCAGGCCGAGCTCGCGCGCGCCGGAGCCGAGCGGGATCTCCAGCTCGGCGCGGCCCAGATAATATGCACGGCCGCCGAGCGCGTCGTCCTGCCGCTGATTCCGCTCGGTGGAGAGGATCTGCGCGCCGGTGGCGTCGACCGTGTAGAGCGTGCGCTGGACACGCGGGCCGACGCCGCGAATGTCGAAGCCACGGAACTGCGGCTCGCCCAGATAGAAGCGGTCGGTGATGCGGACCTTGTCGATGCCGGGGCCCCGGCTGTCCTCGAGCGAGTGGATGTACCCGCCCTCACCCAGGACCGAGAAGATGAAGCCGCTGCCGACGTTCCAGAACTTCGATCCGCGCACGCTGCCGCGAATGTACTTCACGTCGCCGCCGAGGCCGGCAAAATCGCCGCTCAACGTCAGGCTCTGGCCGGAGGTCGGGCGAAGGCGGCTGTTCAGGCTGTCATAGATGAGCGAGAAACCGGTCGAGGAGGTGTAGCGATTGCCCACCTGCTCGCAGAGGTAGCGACCCGCGACCGTGAGGTCGCAGACGCCGTTTCTGAAGAACTGGTCGCCTAGGCTGATCTCGTCGTACGAAAGCCCGTAGCGGCCCGAAAGCGACCAGAACTCCGTCAGCGGAACACCCGCGCGCACCTGAAAGCCGGTCGAGATCTGGCTATAGGTCGTCCGGCGATCATTGTCATTCGGGTTGAACGAGTTGTAATCGCGGCGGAACACGTCGACGCCGACCGCGATGTTCCGGTCGAACAGATACGGCTCGGTAAAGCCGAGCTCGATCGACTTGGAAAAGCTCGAATAGTTCACGCCCGCCCGCAGCTCCTGGCCCTTGCCGCGGAAATTACGCTGGGTGATGTTCGCCTGGAGGATGAACCGCTCGAGGCTGGAGAAGCCGGCGGACAGCTGCAACTCGCCGGTCGACTTCTCCTCGACCGTGGTCTCCAGAACGACGCGATCGGGGCTGGATCCCGGCGTCTGCTTGATCTCGAGCTTGTCCTGGAAATAGCCGAGCGAGTTCAGGCGATCCTGCGACCGCTTCACCTGGAAGCTGTTGAACGCGTCGCCCTCGTTCAGGCGGATCTCGCGGCGGATCACCTTGTCCTGCGTCTGGGTGTTGCCGTTGATCTCGATCCGCTCGACATAGGAGCGCTGTTGCTGCGCGATGTTGAAGTTCAACGTCATGGTCAGCGATTCGCGGTCGCGCTGGAACTCGGGGCTCACCTCGGTGAAGGCATAGCCGAACAGGCCCGCCGACTGGCTGAGCTGGTCGATCGAGTCCTCGACGAGCTTGGCGTTGTAGAAGTCGCCCTTCTTCATCGGCAACGAGCGGGCCAGCGCCTCGTTGTTGAAGTCGCGGATGTCGGAGTCGACGGTCACGTCGCCGAATTTATAGCGCGGACCCTCCTCGACGACATAGGTGATGATGAAGTCCTGCTTGTCCGGCGTCAGCTCGGCGACGGCGGAAGTTACGCGGAAATCGGCATAGCCCTCGGAGAGGTAGAATTGCCGGAGCTTCTGCTGGTCATAGGCCAGCCGGTCCTGGTCGTAGCTGGTGTTCGACGAGAAAAAGCGGAACAGGCGCGACTGCTTGGTCGCCATCTGGCCGCGCAGGTCGTCGTCGGAGAACTGGTCGTTGCCGATGATGTTGATCTGGCGGACCTTGGACTTGGGCCCTTCCGCGACCTCGAAGACGATGTCGACGCGGTTCTGGTCGAGGGCGACCATCTTGGGCTCGACCGTGGCGCCGAAGCGGCCCTGGCGGCGGTACAGCTCGACGATGCGGGCCACGTCCTGGCGCACGGCGGTGCGCGAGAATACCTGGCGCGGCGCCAGCTTGATCTCCTTGGTGATCTTGTCGGATTTCAGGCGCTTGTTGCCCTCGACGATCACGCGGTTGATGATCGGGTTCTCGCGGACGCGGATCACCAGGTCGCCGGTCTCGACGCCGGCGATTGTCACGTCGGCGAACAGGTCGGACTCGAGCAGGTCGCTGATCGCCTGGTCGACGGTCTCGTTCGTGTAGGGCTGGCCGGCCCGCAGCTTGGTATAGGAGAGCGCGGTCTCGGGTTCGATGCGCTGCGAACCCTCGACGCGGAGCGTGCGGATCAGGCGCTGCGCGGGCGCGGGCTGCTGGACCGCCGTCGCCGTGGGCGCCTGGACGGCATCGGCCGGCGGCGGTGGGCCGACAGTCTGGGCGGCCGCGGGCACGCCCGACAACATGGTACCCGCCAGGAGCAGGGCGCCGATGCGCGCACTCTTGCTATCGTTCAACGTCACTCACCCACCCCAACCAAACACGGATAGCCCCGTTCGCGCCCTGCCCCACAATAGTTAATCGATCAACCGGGCTTGATCGATCAGGCGGACGTCAGCCGATCAACCCGGCCAGATTGCGCCACAATCCGAACGCGCCCAGATCGTTGAACGTCACCAGCAACATCAGCGCGAGCAGCGCCATCAACCCGCCGCGAAACGCCCATTCCTGCACGCGCGGCTCGAGCGGGCGGCGGCGTACCGCCTCGATCGCGTAGAAGAACAGGTGCCCGCCGTCGAGCATGGGGACTGGCAGAAGGTTGATGAACCCCAGATTGATGGAAACGAGCGCCAGCAGGAAGACAAAGGCGCCGACGCCGAGCGACATCTGCTCGCCCGACACCTTGGCGATCTGGAGCGGCCCGCCCAGTTCCGCGACCGACCGGCGGCCGGTGATGACCTGACCGAGCGTCTCGACCATCAACGACACGATATCGCCCGTGCGCCGGATCGCGACGGCGGGCGCCTCCAGCAGCGACACGGGCTCGATCACCGGCGCGGCAGCGCCGACGCCCAGGCGACCGAAGCGATACTCGTTGCCGAAGCGGTCGCGCTCCTGCCGGGTGCCGATCACCAGATCGGCCGAGCGTGGGCTGGCATCGCGCAGATACTCGACGCGGACGCGCTCGCCCGCGCGGATCTTGACGATGCCGACCATGTCCTCGAACGTCTCGACCTCGCGCCCGGCGAGGCGGAGGATGCGATCGCCGGGCTGCAGACCGGCGACGGCGGCGGCGCTGCCCGGCTGGACCACGCCGACGGTCGGCGGGGTGCGCGGGTCGCCATAGGCCAGCGCGAAGCCGCCGAGGATAAGGCCGGCGACCAGGAAGTTGACGGCCGGTCCCGCGGCGACGACGATCGCGCGCTGCCAGACTGGCTTGGCCTGAAAGGTGCGCGCGCGCTCGGCGGCGGGGAGCGCGAGCCAGGCGGCGTCGGGCTGGCTTGCCGGGTTCATGTCGCCCGCGAACTTGACGTACCCGCCGAGCGGCAGCCAGCCGAACTTCCAGCGGGTGCCACGCCGGTCGGTGAAGCCCGCCACCTCGCGGCCGAAGCCGACCGCGAACACTTCGGAATGGATGCCGAACATGCGACCGGCGAGATAATGGCCCAGCTCGTGGACGAAGACGAGCGGCCCGATCACGAGAACGAAAGCGATGATGGTCAGGAGAATGCCGGGCGTTTCAATCAAGCGGTGAGATCCTTGCACAATGCCGCCGCGAGCACCCTCGCCTCCCCGTCGATCGCAAGCACCGCTTCGAGCGTGGTGGGAGGGGGCGGATCGTAGCGGTCGAGCGTGTCGGCTACGACCGCCGCTATGTCCAGGAACTGAACGCGGCCGTCCAGAAAGGCGGCGACCGCGACTTCGTTGGCGGCGTTGAGGATGGCGGGACGCGCGCCGCCCGCGTCGA
>VYKR01000053.1_pt1 | contig 26626 bp, 22 predicted proteins | sample 5109561 | NCBI WGS metagenome assembly VYKR01 (sample SAMN12291799, study PRJNA351875) | freshwater metagenome | isolation source: freshwater lake | place: USA: Michigan, Ford Lake | collected 2015-08-15
CCCGCGCGCTGGAAGTCGTCCGCTCGACCGGCCGCCCCTTGCGCGATTGGCAGGCCGAACGCACGGGCGGGATCGCGGCGGCGCACCGCGTCGCCGGCGCCGTCATCATCCCCGACCGCGATACCCTCGCCGAGCGCATCGACACGCGCCTCCATACTATGTTCGACGCCGGCGCCGTCGAGGAGGTCGCCGCCCTACTCGCGCGCGACCTCGATCCCGACCTGCCCGTCATGCGCGCGATCGGCGTGCCCCCGATCGCGGCCTATCTGCGCGGGGAAGTAACCCGCGACGCGGCCATCACCGCCACCCGTCTCGCCACAGTCCGCTATGCCAAGCGCCAGCGCACCTGGTTCCGCCATCAATCCCCCGCCGACTGGACTCAGGTCGCCACGATCGATGCTGTCCTGCAACATCTAGCAACAAAGTTACGTCCGACACCATTGACGTGAATTGTTATTGCGTTTAGCTCGGCCGTCGGACAAGCCCATCGGCTTGGCGGAGGCCGTATGACCGAACGAAGCGGAGCCGACATCCTCGTCCAGGCGCTATCCGACCTCGGCGTCGAACTCGTCTTCGGCTATCCCGGCGGCGCGGTTCTCCCCATCTACGACGCGCTGTTCCGTCACGGCGCGGCGGGCGGCCGCATCCGCCACATCCTCGTCCGCCACGAACAGGCCGCCACCCACGCGGCGGAGGGCTATGCCCGCTCGACCGGCAAGCCCGGCGTCGTGCTCGTCACCTCGGGGCCGGGCGCGACCAACGCGGTGACGGGGATCACCGACGCGCTGATGGATTCGATCCCGATGGTCGTCATCACCGGCCAGGTGCCGACCACGCTGATCGGCAGCGACGCGTTCCAGGAGGCGGACACGGTCGGCATCACCCGCCACTGCACCAAGCATAACTACCTGGTGAAGGACCCCGCCCGGCTGGGCGACGTGATTCACGAGGCGTTCCACATCGCCACCACCGGACGCCCCGGCCCCGTCGTCGTCGACATCCCCAAGGACGTCCAGGTGGCGTCCGCGCGCTACGTCCGCCCCGGCCCGATCCGCCACAAGACGTACCGCCCGCAGCTCAAAGCCCCGCGCGCCGATGTCGAGGCCGCAGTCGAGATGCTCGCCGCCGCCGAGCGCCCCGTCCTCTACACCGGCGGCGGCGTCATCAACGCCGGCCCGGCCGCGTCCCAGCTCCTGCGCGAGCTTCAGCGCGTGTCGGGCGCGCCCGTCACCTCGACATTGATGGGCCTGGGCGCATTTCCCGCGTCGCACGACGCCTGGCTCGGCATGCTCGGGATGCACGGGACCGTGGAGGCCAACATGGCGATGAACAGGGCCGACCTGCTCGTCGCGATCGGCAGCCGCTTCGACGACCGCGTGACCGGCCGCCTCGACGCGTTCAGCCCCCATAGCCGCAAGATCCACATCGATATCGACCGATCGAGCGTCAACAAGACCGTCCGCGTCGACCTGTCGGTGATCGGCGACGCGGGCCACGTGCTCGAGGACATGGTCCATCTGTGGAAGGCGCGTCAGACCCCGAAGCCGGAACTGTCCGACTGGTGGCGCCGCATCGCCGGCTGGCGCGCGGGCCGCTGCCTCGATTTCGACGAGACGGACGAGGCGATCATGCCCCAGCGCGCGGTGCGGGCGCTCCACGCCGCCACCGCGCACCGCCAGCCGATCATCACCACCGAGGTCGGCCAGCATCAGATGTGGGCCGCCCAGCATTTCGGGTTCGAACTGCCGAACAAGTGGCTGACCTCGGGCGGGCTCGGCACGATGGGCTATGGCCTTCCCGCCGCGATCGGCGCGCAGCTCGGCCATCCGGGGGCGCTCGTCATCGACATCGCCGGCGAGGCGTCGATCCAGATGAATATCCAGGAACTGGCGACCGCGACCCAGTACCGGCTGCCAGTCAAGGTCTTCATCCTCAACAACGAATATATGGGCATGGTGCGCCAGTGGCAGGAGCTGAACTACGAATCCCGCTACGCCGAAAGCTACTCGGACAGCCTCCCCGACTTCGTCCGCCTGGCCGAGGCTTATGGCTGGAAAGGCATCCGGATCGAGCACCGCGCCGACCTCGACGACGGCATCGCCGCGATGCTCGACCATGACGGCCCGGTCATGGTCGACTGCCGCGTGTCGAAGCTCGCCAACTGCTTCCCGATGATCCCGTCGGGCGCGGCGCATGACGAGATGATCCTGTGGGCGAACGAGGTCTCCGGCGAGATGACCGACGAAGCACGGGCGCTGGTGTGATGGCCGACCTCCTTGATCCTCCCCGAGCTTCGCTTGGGGAGGGGGACCGTTCGCCCCCTTGGACGAATGGTGGAGGGGCGGTCGCGCCGAACTCCGCCCGTTCGATGATGGCCCGCCGTCGCAGCCGCCCCTCCACCATCGCGCCAAGCGGCGCGACGGTCCCCCTCCCCGTGCCGGGGAGGAATTGAGTGCACCTCAACCCCGACCCCACCGAGCGCCACACGCTCTCCATCCTCGTCGACAACGAGCCCGGCATCCTCGCCCGCATCGCCGGGCTGTTCACGGCGCGCGGCTACAACATCGAATCGCTGACCGTCTCCGACGTCTCGGCCGACCACGCGCTCAGCCGCATTACCGTCGTCACCGCCGCCAGTGCCGCGACGATGGAGCAGATCCTGGCGCAGCTCGACCGGCTCGTCCCCGTCCACTCGGTCACCGACCTGACCACGCTCGGCCCGCATGTCGAACGCGAGCTCGCGCTGGTGAAGGTGGCCGGCGTCGGCGAGCACCGGATCGAGGCGCTGCGCCTGGCCGAGGTCTATCGCGCGCGCGTCGTCGACGCGACCACCGCGTCGTTCATCTTCGAGGTGACGGGCGGCCGCGACAAGGTCGACACCTTCGTCGCGCTCATGGGCGAGATCGGCCTGGTCGAGATCGCCCGCACCGGCATCGCCGCCATCGCCCGGGGGCGGACGGCCGTCTGACACCACCGACACACATCCGTCACCCCAGCGAAGGCTGGAGTCGCTCTCCGGGAGAGCGCGTCCGCCGCTGAAGGCGAATGCTGCCTTCGCTGGGGCGACGAATAGAGGAAAGAAGGAGACCGAAGCGATGCGCGTATTCCACGACCAAGACGCCGACCCGACCCTGCTGGCGATCAAGAAGATCGCGGTCATCGGCTATGGCTCGCAGGGCCACGCCCATGCCCAGAACCTGCGCGACACCGGCGTCGGCGAGGTCGCGGTCGCGCTTCGCCCCGGCTCCGCCACCGCCGCCAAGGCGGAGGCTGCAGGCTTCCGGGTTATGAGCAATGCCGACGCCGCCGCCTGGGCCGACATCGTCATGATCCTCGCTCCCGACGAGCATCAGGCAGCGATCTATGCCGACAATCTCGCCGCCGCGCTCAGGCCCGGCGCCACGCTCGCCTTTGCGCACGGCCTCAACATCCATTTCGGGCTGATCGAACCGCGCCCCGATCTCGACGTGGTCATGATCGCGCCCAAGGGCCCCGGCCACACGGTGCGCGCCGAATATGCCGCCGGGCGCGGCGTCCCCTGCCTGATCGCGGTCGACCACGACGCGACCGGCCACGCGCACGCCCTGGCGCTGGCCTATGCCGCCGCGATCGGCGGCGGCCGTTCGGGCATCATCGAGACCACCTTCCGCGAGGAATGCGAGACCGACCTGTTCGGCGAGCAGGCGGTGTTGTGCGGTGGGCTCACCCACCTGATCCAGGCCGGGTTCGAGACGCTGACCGAGGCGGGCTACGCCCCCGAAATGGCGTATTTCGAATGCCTTCACGAGGTGAAGCTGATCGTCGACCTGCTCTATGAGGGCGGGATCGCCAACATGCGCTACTCGGTCTCCAACACCGCCGAATATGGCGACATCACCACCGGCCCGCGCATCATCACCGACGAGACCAAGCGCGAGATGAAGCGCGTGCTGGACGACATCCAGGGCGGCCGCTTCGTGTCGAAATTCGTGCTCGACACCCGGGCCGGCAGCCCCGAGCTGAAGGCGGCGAGGAAGCGCGCCGAGGCGCACCCGATCGAGAAGGTCGGCGCCGAGCTGCGCGCGATGATGCCGTGGATCGGCGCCAACAAGCTGGTCGACCGCAGCCGCAACTGAGCGGCGACGCAGCGTTTCCGCCTTGCCCCTGTCCTGTCGCAGCGACCTGGTGCATGCATCCTCCAGAGCCGAGCATCGTCGCCGCTTTCAACTGGATCGAAAGCGGCGGCGAAGCTTACTAGGCTGTACTTAGTGTAGTTTCGATGCGGAGAACCCGGATGCGCCACCTGATCGCCTTGCTCGTCCTCGCCGCCGCGCCGATCGGCGCGCAGGCCCCGACCACCCCCGGCCGCGCCGATCCCCGGCTGGTGACGGCGGGCACGTACAAGGTCGACACCAACCACACCCAGGTGACCTGGTCGGTGAACCATCTCGGCTTCTCGATGCTCGCCGGGCAGTTCGGCGCGTCGGGCGGTCAGGCGGTGATCGACCCGGCCCGCCCGTCCGCGGCCAAGGTCGACGTGACATTCGACGTGCGCGAGCTGTCGGTGACCAGCGCCCCGTTCGCGACCCATCTGAAGAGCAAGGACTTCTTCGACGTCGCGGCGCATCCGACCGCGCGCTTCGTGTCCCGCTCGGTGGCGGTGCGCGGCGACCGGGCCGTCGTCACGGGCGACCTGACGATCAAGGGGATCACCCGGCCCGTGACGCTGAACGCGACCTTTGTCGGGGCGGGGCCGAACCCGCGCAGCAAGAAGACCAATTTCGGCTTCCGCGCGACGGGTGTGATCAACCGGAGCGATTTCGGCCTCGGCATGGCCGCGCCCGCCGTGTCCGACCGCGTCGACCTTCAGATCAACGCGGCGTTCGAGGCGGTATAGGAGGCGATCAGGCCGCCTTGCGCCGGATCTCGGCGAAACTGGTGAACGTCGCCTGCACCGCGGGCGAAGCTTCGGCGACCAGGGCGGCGACGCGGTCCAGCATCTCGCTCTCGCCTTCCAGCGCGGTGCGGCTCGCCATCGCCCATTGCCCGAATTCGCGGCGGTCGACCTCGCGGCGCGACAGGACCACGACGCCCGAATGGCGGGCGTCGGCGCGAATGCGCTCATAGGTGGTGGTGACGATGTCCGGGTCGCCCTCGAGCGCCTGGAGGAAGCGTACCCCGTCGAAAAACAGCAGCCCGGTGACGCCGTCCCGCCCGTTGTTGCGCCGGGACACCCCTAGGATGCGCTGGATGTCGGCGGCCATTATCTGGCCACGGGCGGTGCTGATATAGACGAGTTGTAGCATGGTAGGCCGAGTCCTTCTCTCCTCGCCTCGTTAGGCCGGACTTCCTGAAATCGACGTAAATAGTCGTTTAACATGTATCAGACGTCCGGCTGGACAGGCGGCCGCCCCTGCCCCATGCTTCTGGCCGGCATGATCATCCGCTCGCTCTCCGGCCGTCGACTTACCCGCCCCTAGGGCGGACGACCACCGGCTCGCGCCATCCGCCTCAGGGGTCCCTCATCACCTCGCTCGACAGGATGGCCGCCATGCTCCGTGATCCCCGACCCAAATACCGCCCCTTCCCACCGGTCGACCTGCCCGACCGCCAATGGCCCTCGCGTACCATCATCCACGCCCCGCGCTGGCTCTCGACCGACCTGCGCGACGGCAACCAGGCGCTGATCGACCCCATGGACGCGGAGAGGAAATTCCGCCTGTTCGACCTGCTGGTCCAGGTCGGCCTGAAGGAGATCGAGGTCGGCTTCCCGTCGGCGGGCGCGACCGAGTTCGACTTCGTGACCGCGCTGGTCCGCTCGGACCGCATTCCCGACGACGTGCTGATCCAGGTCCTCACCCCGGCGCGGCGCGACCTGATCGAACAGAGCTTCGCCAGCCTCGCCGGCGTCCCTCGTGCGATCGTCCACCTGTACAACGCGGTCAGCCCTGCCTGGCGGCGCATCGTCTTCGGCATGGACCGGAGCGAGGTAAAGGCGATCGCGGTCGACGGCGCCAAGTGCCTGCGCGACCAGGCAGCGGCGCGCCCGGACACCGACTGGCTGTTCGAATACAGCCCCGAGACCTTCTCCACGGCCGAGCTCGATTTCTCGCTGGAGGTCTGCGAGGCGGTGATGGACGTCCTGCGCCCGACGCCCGACCGCCCGCTGATCCTGAACCTCCCCGCCACCGTCGAGGCCGCGACGCCCAACATCTATGCCGACCAGATCGAGTGGTTCGGCCGCCACATCCGCGACCGCGAGTCGGTCGTCCTGTCGCTCCACCCGCATAATGATCGCGGCACGGGCGTAGCGGCGGCCGAGCTCGGGCTCATGGCCGGCGCCGACCGGGTCGAGGGCTGCCTGCTCGGCAATGGCGAACGCACGGGCAATTGCGACCTCGTCACCGTTGCGCTCAACCTCTACACGCAGGGGGTCGATCCGAAGCTCGACTTCTCCGACATGGACGGGATCGTGAACACCGTCGGCTATTGCACCGGACTCCCCGTCCACCCCCGCACGCCCTATGCCGGCGATCTCGTCTTCACCGCGTTTTCCGGCTCGCACCAGGACGCGATCAGGAAAGGCTTCGTCGCGCAGGCCGAGCGCAATGATGAACAATGGTTGGTCCCTTATCTGCCGATCGACCCGATGGACCTGGGCCGCAGCTACGAAGCGGTGATCCGGGTCAACTCGCAATCCGGCAAGGGCGGCGTCGCCTGGGTACTGGAGCAGGATCAGGGACTGAAGCTGCCCAAGCGGCTACAGGCGGACTTCAGCCGGCACGTCCAGCGACTGGCCGACGAGACCGGTCGCGAGCTCGACGCCCGCGATATCTGGGCGCTGTTCCAGGCGACCTACCAACCCGGCGCGGACGCACGCTACGCCCTGCGCGACTATCAGGAGTCTGGTCCGGCCGGCGACCGCCTGTTCGTCGGACAGCTCGACATCGACGGCGTGACGCGCTCGATGTCCGGACGGGGCAACGGCCTGATCTCCGCGTCCCTAGCAGCGTTGGCGGAGGTGGGCGCACCCGAGCTCGACGTGCTCGACTATAACGAACATGCGATTGGGCACGGCGCCCATGCGCGCGCCGCCGCCTATGTGGAATGTCGCGTCGGTGACGGGCAGGTCGTGTTCGGCGTCGGCATCGACCCGGATATCGCGACCGCGGGCGTCCGCGCGGTGCTCAGCGCGATCAATCGGGCCTGATCCGGGTCCGCGTGACCTCGCACCCGACGCTCGCGTCCGGATAGATGTCCGGCTTGGTCGAACGCACCGTCACCTCGACCACCCGCGCGTCGCTCAGGCACAGCGCGGCGATCGCATCGCACAGCGTCTCCTGGAGCGCGAAGGTGCGGTCGCGGGCCATGGCATGGATGCCCTCCCGCACGAAGTCGTAGTCGAGCACTTCGTCGATCCGGTCGCTCTCGACCGCGCGCGGATAGGCCACGCTCATCCGAACCGACAGCCGAACCCGCTGCGGTCCGGCCAACTCGCGCGGGTGAATGCCGAGGCGGATCGGGACCTCCAACCCGTCGAGCGACGTGACGTAGCGAACCTCATCCATCGGCGACCTCGCGTTCCTCGAACATCACATCGCCCGCCCGGGACAGGAAACGCTGCCCGCAATCGACGAACAGATTCTGTCCCGTGACGCCCTGCGCCTCAAGGAGGAACTTGACCGCGCCCGCCACTGCGTCGGCGCCGACCGGACGTCGGAGCAGGTTCTTGACCGATGCTGACACGAACTCACGCTCGGTCTGGTCGCCGCTCGCCAGCGTCAACCCTGGCGAGACGGCGTTCACGCGAATCTTAGGCGCCAAGGCCTGGGCCAACATCCGTGTCGCGCCGGCAAGCGCCAGCTTTGCGCAGGTATACGAAAAGAAGTCGGGATTGAGGTTGGCGACCTTCTGGTCGAGAAGATTGACCACAACCCCCCGCGTCACGTCCGGCTGGCTCGCGAGCGAACAGGCGAGCCGGACCGGAGCAGCATGGTTCACGCGGGCGAGCCGGTCGATAAGCGCCGAATCAACGGCGGGGGGGCGATCGAACTCGAACAACGACGCGCTGTTGACGAGCGCATGGATCGGGCCGCCGATCCGTTGGCGCGCGTCGTCGATCAACCGCGCCACCGCGTCGTCGTCGGCCAGGTCGGCCGACACCGCCGCCCCGCCCAGCTCCGCCGCGAGCGCCTCGGCCTCGGGACCCGATCCGTTATAATGGATGACGACCCGCCAACCGCCCGCCGCGAGACCACGCGCGATGGCCGCTCCCAGCCGTCTCGCGCCGCCGGTGACGAGAACGGTTCCGTCGTCCACGCGATCAATAGCCCATGAGGGCCAGGACCTCGCGCCGGGACCGCATGTCTTCCTTGAAGACGCCCATCATCCGGCTGGTCGTCATGGCCACTCCGGGCGTGCGCACTCCGCGCGCGGTCATGCACGCATGGCTCGCCTCGATGACGACCGCAACGCCGAGCGGCTTCAGATTGTCCCAGATACAATCGGCGACCTCGGCGGTCAGACGCTCCTGCACCTGCAAGCGCCTGGCAAAGCCGTGCAGCACGCGCGCCAGCTTGGAGATGCCGACCACGTGATTGCGGGGCAGGTAGGCGATATGCGCCCGGCCAATGATCGGCGCCATGTGATGTTCGCAATGCGACTGGAACGGAATATCCTTGAGCAGTACGATCTCGTCATAACCGCCCACCTCCTCGAACACGCGCGCGAGATGCTTTGCGGGATCGTCGCCATAGCCGACGCAATATTCCTTCCACGCGACGGCAACTCGGCGGGGCGTATCGAGCAGGCCTTCGCGGTCGGGATCGTCGCCGGCCCAGCGGATCAGCGTCCGGATCGCATCCACAACGGACGGTGGAACCGCCGGTTTCGCGTCGATCCCGACCAGATCGCCCTCCGCCATGCCGTCTTCCCCCATGCTCGCCATACCATTCCCCCGATCACCATACCGGACGTAGCATCCCGTACCTGCCCGCTATCGTCTCATCCAAGAACGAACGCCGACCACTGTGCTGGCGTGCCGGACGGGGCGCATTGACGGGCGCGTCCTAGCGACGCTAACCTCCATACCTGAAGCACGAACGGGCGTAACCGGCAACAGATCGGACGTCCTTCCAGGAGGGGAAAGCCGTGATCAAGACTTCGCACCTGCTTGCCGCGTCGGCCCTGGCGATCATCGTCGGCACGCCGGCGGTCGCCCAGACGGGCGATACTACCTCGTCTCAGAACCAGGCGCCCACCAATCAACCCGGACAGGACGCGACCACCGCCGACGCGGTGGGGCCGACCCAGGGCGGGATCGGCGACATCGTGGTCACCGCGCAACGTCAGTCGCAGCGGTTGCAGGACGTGCCGATCGCGGTTTCCGCCTTCACCGCCGACAACCTCGAAAAGCAGCAGATCGTCAATCCGGTCGCGCTCCAGCAGTCGCTGCCCTCGATCACATTCACCAAGACCAACTTTACCTCGTCCAGCTTCACCATCCGTGGCATCGGCGATCTCTGCGTCGGGGTGACCTGCGATAGCGCGACGGCGATCCACATCAACGACATGCCGCTGTTGACGACGCGCCTGTTCGAGACGGAGTTCTTCGACCTGGAGCGGATCGAGGTGTTGCGCGGTCCGCAGGGCACGCTGTTCGGCCGCAACGCCACGTCGGGCGTCGTCAACTTCATCACGGCCAAACCCGACCTGTCGGGCATCAAGGCGGCCGGCGAATTCGAATACGGCAATTATGATTCGAAGCGCGTGCGAGGCATGTTCAACCTGCCGATTACCGACACGTTCGGCATCCGCTTGGCTGGCACCTATCTGAAGCGCGACGGATATACGAAGAATCTGTTCGACGACTCGCGGATCGACGATCGCGATCTGTACGCGGTGCGCGGCACGGTCTCCTACGAGCCGACCAGCGACACCCGCCTCGACCTCATGGCCTATTACTTCCGCGAGGACGACAACCGCAGCCGCATCCAGAAGCAGCTCTGCAACCGCGATACCACGGGCGTGCTTGGTTGCGCGCCCGACCGCCTCGAATACGAGACGCCCAATGGTAATTCGACGCTGGCGGCGGTGCTCACCTCGCGCGAGTTCCTGGGCGCCGCGCTTGGGGGGCTCGGACCGATCTTCACCAATTTCGGTCTGCAAAGCCTGTATGGACCGGACACCTATACAGGTGTCGTCAACCCGGCCGACAACCGTACGGTGAGCGTCGATTTCAAGCCGACCTACTTCGCCGAAGAAGAACAATATATGGGCAAGTTCTTCCACGATTTCGGCCCCGCATCGCTCAACCTGACCGGCGGCTATACCCGCAACGTCGTCCGCTCGCGGTCGGACTACAACCTGGCGGTCGAGAACACGCTCAACAATAATCCCGGATTAGTCTTCCTGAACACGGTGGCGGGACTCTCGCCCGCGCAAGCGACGGGATTGTTCGGCCCGGTCGGGCCGGCGATCGTCGGGCCGATCGCCGCCGTCCGCAACATTCTCATTCCCAATGGCCCCGCCGGCGGCGTGTGCCAGTCCAACAACGACCCGAACAATGTCGGCGTCTTCGGCGGGAACGCTATTGGCTGTTTCGGGAACAGCCTCGACTTCGACGAGTCCAGCGAAACCAATACGCAATACTCGATCGAGGGACATGTCGACACTCGGCTCGACGGTCCGTTCAACTTCCTGCTTGGCGGCATTTATGTTCAGCGTGAGGTGCAGAACAACAGCTACTACGTCAACGCGTTCGGCCTCGATTACGCGGCCGGATTGCTGGGCGCGGCGCAGACGATCGGTGCGCGCCTTGCGGGTGCCACGACATACCCCAACACGTTCCGGGCATCGCCCTTCTTTCGCAACAACACGGATTTCTATCGCCTGAAATCCTATGGCATTTTCGGCGAAGCGTATTTCGACCTCAACGACCGGGTGAAGATCACGGCGGGCTTGCGGTACAACAATGACAAGAAGTTCGTTCGCGCGCGCACCACCTTCCTGAGCGATGCGAACGGCGCCGCGGTGCCGGTACCGATCGGCGCCTCCGATATCAGACAAGCGATCGGCTATGCCGGCCTCGACTTCGACGCCAACACGCCTGGCGCTCAGGAGTTCGCCGAGGCCCGCGTCGGGTTCGACCGCATCACCGGGCGCGCCGTTATCGACTTCAGGATCACCCCGGAAAACCTGCTCTACGCATCCTATTCGCGCGGCTACAAGTCGGGCGGCATCAATCCGCCGTTGTCGCCCGACTTCACCGTTCCAACCACCTTCACACCCGAAAAGGTCGACTCGTTCGAGATTGGATCGAAGAACACGTTCGGGGGCGGTCAGTTCCGGCTCAACCTGACGGGCTTCTACTATAAGTATAAGGGGCTACAGCTCAGCAGGATCGTCGCGCGTACATCGGTCAACGATAACGTCAATGCCGATATCTACGGCGTCGAGGCGGAAGCGATCCTGAGTCCCGTGCCGGCCTTCCTGGTGAACATCAATGCGAGTTACCTGAAGACCAAGGTATCCGACGATAAGCTGCTCGCCAATCCGCGCGATCCGTCGGGCGGACGGTCCGACACGGTGATCATCAAGGATATCACCAATGCCTCCAACTGCGCGGTCGTCCCCACCGTCGCGGGCAACGCGGCGGGCGCCAATGCCTTTGTCGGGGCCATCAACGCAGCGGTCGGGCTGCGTGCGCCGACACCCGTTCCGGGCACGAATGCGACAGGCGCGTTCGGGATTTGCTCGGCTCTCCAGGCACAAGCCACCGCCATCGGCGCCGCGTTCGGCGGGATAAGCGTCCTAGGTTCGGGCGTCGAAGTGAACATCCGCGGTAATCGCCTGCCCCAGGCACCGACCTATAAGTTCTCGGTCGGCGCACAATATACGATCGACATGGGCGGATCGGGATGGACGATCGTACCACGCGCCGACCTGAACTATACTGGCGGGTTCACGGCCTCGATCTTCAACGAACAGATCGACCGCGTGCAGGGATATGAAATCGTCAACGCGCAGGTTCAGGTGAACGCGCCGGACGATCGCTTCTACCTGCGCGGCTTCGTCCAGAATCTGACGGAAAACGACGCGGTGACGGGCCAGTATGTTACCGATCAGTCCTCCGGGCTGTTCACCAACATCTTCACGGTGGAGCCGCGTCGCTACGGCATCGCGGCCGGGTTCAAATTCTGATCCTTTCGTCCGATGGCTGAACCGGTCAGCCGTCGGACGTTTCGTCCATGCAACCATTTGGCCATCTCGCGCGATGTTCCCGCTCGATACGGGAGACGATGATGAGCGATGACCTGAAGAAGGGTGACAAGGTGACGTGGAGCTCGCACGGCGGTACCGCGCACGGCGTCGTCGAGCGCAAGGTCACCAACGACACCAAGATCAAGGATCACCAGGTTCGTGCGTCGAAGGAGGAGCCGCAATATATCGTCAAGAGTGACAATGGCGGCGAAGCGGCGCACAAACGCGAAGCGCTGAAAAAGGCGTGACCACATAGTCGCCCGATCAAGGGGGCGGCGGTACACAGGGAAGGAACATCATGGCTACCGCCAAGCAGGAAGCAGGCGCCAAGAAGGCCGCCACCAAGCAGACCAAGGAAGGCACCGGTATTCATGCGCCAGTGCAGCCGTCCAAGGAACTGGGCGCGGTCGTCGGCGACGATCGGTTGCCGCGTAGCGAGGTCATCAGCAAGGTCTGGGCGTACATCAAGGCCAAGGATCTTCAGAATCCCGAGAACAAGCGCGAAATCCTGGCGGACGAAAACCTGAAAAAGGTATTCGGCAAGGACAAGGTGACGATGTTCGAGATGAACAAGTATATCTCGGCTCACGTGAAAGCCTGAAGACTTGGCCCGATCAGGGGCGCTTGGCCGTTGGCCGCGCCCCTGCAAGGCACTCCACCCGGCATGTTGGTGCCCCCGAGAGGACTCGAACCTCCGACCTGCGGTTTAGGAAACCGTCGCTCTATCCGGCTGAGCTACGGGGGCATCCCCTGTGGAGCCGGATTAAGCGCGGACCAGGATGCGGTCAACGGCCGGCGGCCGACACGACCTATGATCGTCATTTTCAGGGCGTCGGACCGGGAGATCGGTTTCGGCGGTTCAGGCGTGGTGCAATGAGAGCCACAAACAGGCCGGCACCGCTACAGCTATGGTTGTCCGCCTAGACTTGATCGGGAGCTGATCCAGCCACTCGCGGCGTGTACCCGGAAAGTGGCTTGGCCATTCCGATCCTTGCCGGGTCTAGTCGCGTGACGACGTTCACTCAATTCGCTCTGCTGGTGGGATCTCACGCCGGTGCGTAATTACCGGTATGCGTGCTCGGACATCGGCAATACGCTCGAGTTCCAGATCGATTATGGCCACTCCCGGCCGGTCTCCCATGTCGAGCAGCACTTCGCCCCAGGGATCGACGACCAGCGAGTGGCCCCATGTCTCGCGCCCGTCCTCATGCGATCCGGCCTGCGCCGCGGCGATGACAAAGGCGGCGGACTCGATTGCGCGCGCCCGCAGCAACACATGCCAGTGAGCGAAACCCGTAGGTCGGGTGAACGCAGCCGGTATCGCCAACAGTTCCGCTCCAGCTCGGCTCAGCGCCTGATAGAGCGCGGGAAACCGCAGGTCGTAGCAGATCGAAAGTCCGAGCGGTCCCACCGGCGTGCGCACGACCAGCGCTCGCTTTCCCGGCGCGTATGAAGCCGATTCGCGCCAGCTCTCCCCTGAAGGTAAATCGACGTCGAACAGGTGAATTTTGTCGTAGCGGGCCCTGATCTCGCCCCGATCGTCGATCACGAAACCGCGATTGGCGAGGCGGCCATCTTCGCGGCGTATCGCCAGGGAACCCAAATGGACCCAGATACGCTCTGCGGCGGCCGCCCGCCTGACCGTTGCCAGCACAGGGTCAACGGACTCCTCCGTGATGACGCGCGCCGCCCGCTTCCGGTCGCGGTCGACCAGTCCGGACATTTCAGGCGTGAACAACATCGTCGCGCCGCCCGCTTTCGCTTCCGCCGCCGCGTCAACCAACACGCGGGCGTTGCCGACCGGGTCGATCCCGCCAGTCATCTGAAGCAGGGCGACGCGCATCAGCTTAACAAGGGATCGAGTCCACCTTTGCGATCCAGGGCGGCGAGATCGTCCGACCCGCCGATATGGCGCCCATCGATGAAAATCTGGGGCACCGTGCTACCCCCAGCGGCGCGCTCGATCATCTCGGCGCGGCGCGGTTCACCCATGGTGATGTCATGTTCCTCAGGCGTGACGCCCTTGGATGCGAGCAGGCGCATAGCGCGCGCGCAATAAGGGCAGAATGCCTTGGTGTAGATTTCGACGTGGGCCATGTCACCGAAATGTGGGCCGATCCGGCGCTTGTCAATCGTTCCAGGGGTGATCCTCCTCGCCGAGCACGCGCGCCCAGCACAGGATCGCGACCGATGTCGCGCCCGCCCGGAGCAACACCGACGTGGCCGCCACGGCCGTGGCGCCGGTCGTATAGATATCGTCCACCAGCGCGACCCGTCGGCCCGCCACGCGGCCGTGATCGACCACGGCGAACGCGCTACGGACCGCCTTCGCCCGGGCGGCATGTCCGCGGCCCCTCAGTGAGGGTGTCGCCCGCGTCCGCACCAGCGCCGCTCGGTCCATCGGCAGGCCCGCGCCTCGCGCCAGCGCCGCGCCGATCACCACCGACTGATTGAACCCGCGCGTCCATAGTCGCCAGCGATGAAGCGGCACGGGCACCAGCAGATCTACGGCCGCCGGGACGAGCCGCTGCATATACCGCGCCATCGTCTCACCCAGGCCGACCCGCCGACCGTATTTCAGGTCGAGCGCGAGCTGCCGCGAAGTTTGGTCATAGGCGATCGCAGCAAAAACCCCGGCATGACGCGGCTGCTCGGCGAGACATGGTGCGCAGAGCGCACCCGCTCCACGATCGTATTCGAACGGGGTATTGCACCCCGCGCACCAGGGCGGGCCGAGAAACCGCATCCCGTCCCAACAAGGCGGGCAGAAGCGGTGCGCGTCAGCGACGACCACCCCGCAACCCGGGCAGCGTGGAGGCAACGCAAGCCGTCCGACCAAGCTCAAGGATCGAGGCGCCTCCATCACTCCTGTCTTGTCGGCCGGGACAGCAGCAGGCACAAGCGTCGACCGTGCCCGTACCGGAAATCTTCGATCGCGTCGCGCGTCGGCTACGGCGAGACCGCGTCGTGGAGACCTATGGCACGCATGCCTTTCTGCGCGAGGCGATGGTGGAAGGGGTGACCGATCGCCTGAACACCGTTTCACGACAATTTACCGATATACTCGATCTCGGCTGCTTCGATCGGACTTTCCCACCGCCTCCCGGCGCCAAGGTCGCGCGATGCGACCCCGGCTTCCTGTTCGCTCGCGGACCGCTCGGCGTGCAGGCGGACGAGGATCGCCTGCCATTCGGCGATGCGAGCTTCGATCTGGTCGTCAGCGCCGGCGTGCTCGATCAGGTGAACGATCTTCCCGGTAGCCTCGCCCTTGTCCGCCGCGTTCTCCGACCGGACGGTCTGTTCCTGGGCGCCTTTGTGGGCGGATCGAGTCTGTCCTTGCTCAAGACTGCGCTTCGCGATGCCCGGCCGGAACGGCCGGCGGCGCGCGTCCACCCGATGATCGACCTTCGCTCGGCGGGCGACTTGCTGATGCGCGCCGGCCTGACGTTGCCGGTCGCCGATCTGGAAACGCTGACCGTGCGTTACGCAGGCGCGGATCGGCTGTTGTCGGATCTGAGGGGCATGGGTGCCGCTAACCTATTGGTCGGTAGGACGCCTATGAGCCGGCTTGAGCTCGAGCGTGTCAAGGATGCTTTCGCCGCGATGGCCGACCCCGACGGTCGAACCCCCGAACGGTTCGACCTGATCTTCGTCACTGCCTGGTCACCCTCGCCCGATCAGCCGAGACCGGCTGCGAGAGGAAGCGGCCGCGCGTCGCTGGCGGACGCACTTCAGCGTTTTCCCAAGCCCGATTAGACGATCAGGCCACCCTCGCCTGCACGGCTGGCCAGAACACGACCCATCGCGTCGAACAGTGCCTCCATTGCGACGGGTTTGAACAGAACGTCGTCGGCGCCCGCTTCGATGCACTGCTCACGCAGGTCGGGCGCCGCATCGGCCGTTACCACGATGATCGGCACGCGGGCGTTCGTATCGGATCCTGCACGAATGCGGCTGATCGCGGTCATGCCGTCCATACCGGGCATCCGCAGATCGACGAGCAGCATGTCGAAACGATGCACGTGAAGCAGGGCCAACCCCGCTTCCGCACTCTCGGCCTCGGTCATCCCGGCGCCAGCGACGTCGAGCATGTCCTTGACCACGCGACGGTTCATACGGTCGTCCTCGATATACAGGACGTTCACCGCGTCGTTCTCCGCCGAAAGTTACATGGATCCGTAGCGCGAGGCATGTCGTGCGTTATCGGCTCAAGCGGCACGAGACACAAGCCGGTCGAAATGATCATCGAGGGTCGCGGTCGACAACATAGCTTCGACCAGCTCAGGGCCGGTTATTGGTTTGATGATTGAACGGAAAGATGACGAGTTTTTCGCGAGATTGCCGGGCGAATGCAGAACGGTCACGGCCGCTCCGCAGGCGCGCGCGTTCATCGCGAGGCGGCCGATCGCGTCGTCTACCACTGATTCGTCCAGAAGCACCCAACGCGGGTTGTGCGCGTCGATCGCGTCGATCGCCTCATCCGGGGTTCCGGCGAGCACGACCCGTCTGAAGTGTGGCGAGAGTAACGCACCGAACATGGATCGCATGATCGGATTGCGATCGGCGACGACGAGCACATCGCCTCCGCCGTCATCGCTGACGGTCGCCTCGCCGTGAGCATATTCCACCACGGGCAGGCGAAAGGTGAATAACGAGCCCCGTCCCTGCTCACTCGTGACGCGCAGGTCGCCCTTCATCGCCCGCGCGAGGTCGCGGCTGATAGAGAGGCCTAGCCCGGTCCCACCGAACCGACGGGTCGTGCTCGCGTCCGCCTGAGCGAACGACTCGAAGATCAGGTCGAGCTTGTCGGGAGCTATGCCCATACCAGTATCGCGCACTGATATGGCGACGTCGTCTCCACCACGCTTCGCGCTTAACTCGACTGCGCCCGACTCCGTGAATTTGGCGGCATTGGAGAGGAGGTTGAACACCACCTGCCGCACGCGTGCCGCATCACCAAGTACCAGACCCGGCGCAAGATCGATATCGGTCGTGAACGCGACGCCTTTGGCACGAACCTGATCTTCCCAGAGCATCGCCGCATCGCGCAGCACGGAACCCAGGTCGAACGACTCCGACTCGATGGTCAATCGCCCGGTCTCGATCTTGGCGGCATCAAGTATGTCGTCAACAAGAGCACGCATCGTCTTGCCCGCTCCATGTACCAGCCGAATCCGGTCCCGCGCCGCTTCCGGGAGCGTCCGGTCGGTCAGCATCACCTCAGTCATGCCGAGGATACCATTGAGCGGCGTCCGGATTTCATGGCTCGTCGTCGCGAGAAACTCGGTCCTGGCGGCCAGCGCCTTGCCGAGCGCGTCATTGGTGACACCCAGATCAGCGTTCGCGGCGCGAACCGCATTACGGCTACGACGAATGGTGAACAGCCCGAATGACAGAAAGCCGAGCAGCACGAACGCCGAAGCAGCTAGGCCCGCGAAAATCAACCGTTGCGTGCGCGCCTTGTCCTGCTCGGACAGAACGCTCCGCCGGAGCTCCTCCGCCTTGAGTCGCGCGATGCGGAGTTCCTGGTTCGCGAAATCGAACTGTGCGCCCATCAGCGCGGTGCTGGTCTGCGTCGCCAGCTTGGTTGACTCGTCGTCCAGCCGTTTCAGCGCTTCCAAATGGCTCAGGGCAACCGCAAAGTTATCGACAGCACGGTGGATGCGATAAGCGGTCAGATGCCCTTCACGCATGGACACAGACGTGCTGGTGGGGTCTACCTCGGCAAAACTGCGTTCGATGAGTTCTTGAGCTTCGGACAGTCGCCCTTGCTGGAAAGCCAGTTGTGCAGCCGCGCTGATCGTGGCGGGACCTTCACGACCGCCCGCACGACGAGCAGCATCCAAGGCTTGCCCTATCGTTCTCGCCGCCGATACTAGATTGTTCTGCCCTAATTGCGCATAAGCCGTGTTTCTGAGAATCTGAGACTCGAATAACGGGCTTTTTATCATTTTAGCCAGTGCGAGCGCGTCAGTGAATTGCTCTACCGCAAGCTTGTACTCACCCAGAGTGGAATGTTCGATGCCACGATTGTTCTTGATAGATATAAGTATATATGGATCTTTGTTAAATATATCTTCTGCTTGTGACAAGTACTTGACAGCGGCTTGATGATCTTTAGCGTAAGTATACAAGCTGGCTATGTAGATCAAGCCCTTCGCCTCGCTCCGTAAATCTCTGAGATGCTGAAATATTCTGACCGCTTGCTGGTAATCACGAAGAGCAGAGGTAATGTTTCTTCTTTCCCCGTCTATGCCTCCTCTTGAAAGAAGGATGTCAGCGAGAACTTTCTGATTGACTTTGATATTTATAGCGATACCATAGGCTCGCTCAATAATACTATATGCCTCGTCATCGCGACCGAGCCGGAGTAGCGTTTCAGCTTGCAAATGCAGGGCAGTTGCGGTTGCGACATCGCGATCTCGCCCTGGCGGAATCCGTGAGGCCGACTCATGCGCCGTGATTGCCTTTGCCAAAGCAACGCGAGGTTCGGCCATAATTGATGCTCGGATCTCGCTTACGAGACTATGATATGCCCTTAATGCAGCAGCATTCGACGCCTGAGTAGCCGTAAGCAGAGCCAAGGCTGGCAAGCAGCGCGTTGCTGTAAGTCTGAACCCAAGACCGGCTCTTCTCACGCCCGCTTCCAAGTGGCGGCGAGCCGATTAAAAGTTGCGCGACTATCATCGACAGCTCGGGTATGACCGTCGTCTTGTAGGAACGCGATCAACGCGTTCAGGCCGATCGGCCGACAGATCAGATATCCCTGGATCATGTCGCATCCCATGACGGACAGTAGCGCCAGCGCTGCCTGTGTCTCGACGCCTTCCGCCACCACTTCCATTTCCAGGGCATGAGCGAGGTCAATCGTCGAGCGCACGATCAGCGGGTCGCGATTGGAACTGGTCAGTTGGGTAACGAACAGCTTGTCAATCTTCAGCTCGCGCGCGGGAAGCCGTTTGAGATAAGCCAGTGACGAGAGTCCCGCGCCGTAATCGTCAATCGCGACTTCGATACCGATCTTCGCAAAATTTTCTAGATTGGTAATCGCGATCTCGGGATCTCGGATCACCGAGGTTTCGGTGACCTCGAAGCCAATCCGGCCGGCTTCGCCCTTCAGCAAGGCGCATGCTTCAGCGACAAAACGCGCGTCGCTCAGCACGAACCCTGATATGTTGACGAAAATGCGCAAGTCGTAACCGTGCCGGGCGAGCACCGACTGGTCCGTCAAGGCCTGCCGTATCGTCCACAGCGTCAAAGCGGTGATTGCCCGCGTTTCTTCCGCTAGGCCGATAAACTCGCCGGGCAGCACCAGCCCGCGTTGGGGATGCCGCCAGCGAACCAATGCTTCGATGCTGGATATCTCCTGCCGCCGCACGTGCATCTTGGGCTGATATTGCAGGAACAGCTCGCTACCCGCGATCGCCCGGTCTAGATCGCGCGCCAGTGCGATGCGATCGACCGAATTCGCGGCGACGTCGACTTCGTGCACCACCACGCGCCGCTCGCCATCGGCCTGCCGCAACGCCTGCTCGGCATGCTCGACCATCCTGATGTCGTCCACCGGAGGTCCGTCAGCGACCGCCGCGCCAAACAGCATGTCTAGATCGTAGGGCTCACCGTCGATCTCGATTGGTGACGCGAAATACGCGGTTAGCTGTGCAAGAGCGTAGTCGACCGTCTCACGCGTCTCCGCCTCAAATGCGATCTCGATGGTATCGCGCGCGGTAGCGGCTAAACGTGCGTCTCGCATCAACAACCCGATTAGCGGCGTCAGATCGTCGACCAGACAATCCGCTCTCGCCCGTCCGACATGCCGCCTAAGCAAGGCGAAATTGGCGATTCGCGCCTGCACCAACGTCCGCCATCGCGGTAAGCCGATACGAGCGACTGGTTGAATCAATCGGCCGATTTCTCGCCGGATTTGGGGACGCGCGGGGCCGCTCATACGCCTCGGTCTAGGATGCGGATGCGAATATTATCTTAAATTGAGATCGCCTTCTCGTGGTTAATATAACGAGAGTGTAGTTGTAACATCGTTGAGAGTTTGTTAGCCATGTTGGGCATCCAACGTAGATGCAAACTAGGGAGAAAAAACGTGCTGGCATTGATCCTGTCGTTGATCTGGGGCGGACAGATTCGTCCTCTGTAATTCCATCCTTCTCGGCCCGAACGCGGACTAGTGTCAGGTCTATACTCGGCATTAGGACATTTTCGGGCCGTTAACTTCCTACCAGCGCGTCCAGCATGCGATCCATGAACATCGCCCCTCGCTCTATCTGCGCGATTTCGATATACTCGTGCGGCTGGCGCGCCTGCTGGATCGAGCCCGGACCGCAAATTACCGCTGCGAATCCCGCCTCGCCGAACTGCCCTGCCTCAGCTGCTTAGGCGACTGCGCGCGAAGGTTCGATATCATCCGCGAGCCGTCGTACCAGCCGCTCTGCCGGCCCATCCGCCTCCAAGGCGAAGGCAGGTGTCGCCGACCGGCGCGTTACCGTCACCCCCGCTTCCACGAATCGTTGGCGTGGGCGCGCATCCACCTCCGCGCACGGCGCCAAAAACAGCGCGACGATCGCCCCTGGGTCCTGTCCTGGCACGCAGCTAAGGTCGAAGACGAACCGGCACGTCCGCGCCAGGATGGTGACCGCCGTCCTGCCCGCGATCTCCCCGGTCGTCAGGGTTGCGTGCGGCGGACGGGAGGGTGGACCAGGATCGCCTTTTCGCTCAAGCCGTGCTGCCAAGTCGGCCAGTTCACGCATCGGCGCAACCGTCTTCATGTTCGCCGAAACGCCCAGATGGGTCAGTGACGAGTGCGCCTCATGGCCGTGAACCGTGACCTCGTAACTGGTTAAGTCCTTATGCCCGCCGACCACCTTCATTCCCGACCGCTCGCCTACGATCATCGCCGCCGGTGTCGGCAGGTAGCGAGCCAGCTCGACGATCATCGCGGGCGCACCCAGGCAACCGATTTCCTCGTCGTACGAAAAGGCAAGATGCATCGGCCGCGCCAGCTTTACCGACACCGCCTCTGGCGCGGCGGCGAGCGCGAGCGCCGGAAGCCCTTCATGTCGCATGTGCCGCGACCGTAAAGCCGGTCGCCGCGCCACGTCAGCGTCCACGGATCGCTCGTCCAGTGCCGGTCATTGACGGGTACCACATCCGTATGCCCAGACAGAACGACCCCGCCCGCAACCATCGGTCCGAGCGTCGCATACAGGTTCGCCTTGCAGCTGTCTCCGCTCGTCACCGAGTCGAGCAGCTGCCCATCCGCGCCAGCCATTCCTCGACATACTCGATCAACTCGAGACTCGACTCGCGCGAGGTAGTATTGAACGCGATCAGATCGGCGAGGATCGCGAGAGCCTCGGGCGTATGAACGATCAGGCGGCCTCGCGTTCCCGGACGATCACGGGATTGGAGAACTCCATCGCCTCATCGACCGACCCGAATCTCAACGCCATGATGTCGAGCGCGTAATTCTGGTTGACGCGCCACGGCTTGCGGCTGCCCTGCTTGGGCAGATGCTCCAGCGCGCGCTGGACATAGCCGGAGGTGAAATCGAGGAACGGGTGCTCCGTCACGCTCGGGTCGTCGTTGCGCGGTGTCGCCTGGCGCACTCCGCGTTTACTCATCGTGTTCAGCAGCCGGCAGACATAGGTCGCCGTCAAATCCGCCTTTAGCGTCCACGACGCGTTGGTGTAACCGAAGAAATAGGCCAGGTTCGGCACGTCGGAGAACATCATGCCCTTGTAATTGAGCGTGTTCGCCAGGTTCCTCACCTCGCCGTCGATGCGGAACTCGACCCCGCTCAGCAGCTGCAATTCCAGCCCCGTTGCAGTGACGACGATGTCGGCCTCCAGCTCCCTGCCCGAGTCGAGCCTGATCCCCCCCGGCGTGAACCGCTCGATCGTGTCGGTCGCGACGGAGGCGCTGCCGTCCTTGATCGCGGCGAACAGGTCGGCGTCGGGGACCAAGCATAGTCGCTGATCCCAGGGATTGTAGCGCGGGGTAAAATGCGTCGCGACGTCGTAATCCGGCCCCAAATGCTCGCGCACCATGCCGAGCAGCCGATCCTTGATCTTGGCCGGCCGCTTCCGCGCTAGATTGAAGAAGAACATGCCCCACAGCACGTTTTTCCACCGCGTGAGGCCGTAAGCGAGATTGTGCGGCAGCCGTCGCCGGAGCCAATTGGCGACCGCATCCTCGGCGGGCCGCGACACCACATAGGTCGGCGACCGTTGGAGCATGACGACATGCGCCGCTTGCTTGGCGAGCTCCGGTACCAGCGTCACCGCCGTCGCGCCGCTGCCGATCACGACGACGCGCTTGCCCGAATAATCGAGCTTCTCGGGCCAGAATTGCGGATGGACCACCTGCCCCTCGAACTCGCCGACATCGGGAAAGTCGGGCGTGTAGCCCTTGGCGTAGTTATAATAGCCCGAACACATGGACAGGAAATTGCAGGTGTAGCTGACCGCCTCCCCGTCCGGCCCGGTCGCCTCGACAGTCCAGCGCGCGTCGGGGGTCGACCAGGAGGCGCGCACGACGCGAGTACGAAACCGAATATGATCGACGATGCCGTGCTCGCGCGCGGTGTCCTCAACATAGGTGCGGATGCTAGGCCCGTCGGCGATCGCCTTGGCCGCGCCCCAGGGCTGGAACGAGAAGCCGAGCGTGTGCATGTCCGAATCGGACCGGATGCCCGGATAGCGGAACAGGTCCCACGTGCCCCCCGTGCGCTCCCGCCCCTCCAGGATCACATAGGACCGGTCGGGGCAGCGCTTGCGCAGATGGTACGCCATGCCGACGCCGGAAATCCCCGCGCCCACGATCACCATGTCGAAATGCTCAGCCATGCTGCTCTCCCCCGACGTTGCAGTCGGTTTCGAAACGGAACCTACCCCGAAACGCCTCAATAGTCTTTAGAATATCTGAGCGACACGTTCGACCCGCCAAACGATCCGGTCGAGGACAGCACGCTGAGCGCGCGGGTGAGCGCGATCTCGATCTGGGTGGCGGTGAAGCCCCGCGCATCGGTCACCACCTCGATATAGATGTCGTCGGTGATGTACTTGCCCGCCGCCAGCGCGGTGCCCCGGCCTGTCGCCTGGTCCGACCCCAGGATGCGCAAGCGGTCGAACCCCGTCGCCGAGCGCAGCTTGCCGAGCGGGTTCAGCCCGCCCCCACCCGACCCGCGCAGCGAGTTGAGCGCGGCGGCCAGCTGGATCGCCTCGGTCGCCGACAGGTTGGCCGGGCTCGACCCGAACAGCAGGCGGCTCAACACCTCGTCCTGCGGCAGCACGGGCGTTGAGGTGAAGGCGATCTGCGGCCGCTGGCCGGTGCCGGTGATGACGATATTGGCGGTGATGCCGTTGGTCGTCGTCGAGGCGGTGATATTGATCGCCGGATCGGTCAGCGCCCCGCCGCGGAAGTCGATCTGGCCGCGCGTCACTTCGAACCGCTTGCCGGCGAAGCTGTATTCGCCCTTGATCAAGTCGAGCCCGCCCGTGACGACGGGCGCCAGGTTGGTCCCGCCGACGCGCAGGTCCATCGACCATTCGGACTCCAGGCCCATCCCCGACACGAACAGCTCGTTGTTGGCGCGAAGCCGCAGGTCGAGACGGAACAGCCCGATCGGCGGCGGCGCGGGCCTATCGGTCGGGCGCGCGACGCGAATGTCGCTCCGGCGGCGCACGCCCGTCAGCTCGGGCACCTCGGCCTGACCCTGGCGGATGATCTGGTAGCGCGCTTCGGGCACCCGGAGCTCGCCCTGGATCAGCCCGCCCTGGAGACCGCTGGTGATGCGCAGATTACCCGTCGTGGTCGCGCTGAGCGCGTCGCTGCTGGCGAGCTGCGCCCGGTCGAGCACCGCGCGGATGTCGAGGGGGAAGTTCTCCGCGGCGGCCAGGCCGATCGAACCCTGCGCCTGGACGGTGCCCCGCCCGGCGCGCGCGGTGAGCTGCGTCAGGTCGAGCCGGTCGTTGTTGAACCGCCCGGCGATCCGCATCTGCGTCAGCCGCGTCCCGAACGTCTCGTTCAGGTATGTCAAATTGTCCGCGCGGACGAGCCCGTTCAGCCGGGGCGACTGCACTTGCCCCGAAAAGTCGGCGGCGACCGCAACCGGCCCCGACAGCTGCTGGCCGCGCAGGCCCGCTAGGCTGAACAGCACCGCCGACGGCCCGTTGTAGCGAATACCGCCGCGCAAAGGAGCGGCGAGCAGGCGCGTGGTCCATGGGCCCGCGCCGGGCGGCAGCGGAGTCAGGTCGGCGACCATGCGGCCGATCACGGTCGCGCCGCGCCTGACTAGCGCCCGCGCCTGACCGCCCGTCGGCACCAGCCGGCCGGCGAAGACGATGTCGACCGGGCTGGACACGGCGGCGATGCTGGAGCGGGTGAAGTTCCGGACGGTGATCCGCGCGTCGGCGGTCGGGAAGGTCGCGTCATTGGCCTGCGCGAAATCGAGGCTGCCCGTCACTTGCCCACCAAGCCCGAGGTTGCCGAACGCATTGAAGGTGGCGAGGTCGAGGCGGTCGAGCCGCGTCTGGACCGACAACCCGTCGCCGTAGCTCCCCGCCACGCGCGCTGACCCCCGGCCAAAGCTGAGCCGCGTCTGGGCGAGCGTGTAGACGCCGTTAGCGGCGGTGATCCGCGCCGGGTTCACCGTTCGGAACGGGATGTTGTTCGCCTGGCCCGCCAGTGCGACCAGATAGTCGTTCGGCGACAGCCGGGCGTTGGCGGCAACGCGGAACGGCACCCCGATCGACCCGGTCAGCAACGCCTGCGCGGTGCCGCGCCCGCCGCGATAGTTGACGCGCGCCCGTCCGGCCTGGAGCACCAGCGTATTGTACCGGACGTCGGCGAGCTGGACATCGGCTATCACCTCCGGCGCGGCCGGGTACAGCACCACCGTCCCGTTCGCGATGAGGCGGCCGATCGTGAAGTCGACCTGACCCGGTATCTGCGCGTTCGATCCGCGCGCATTGAACGCCGCGCGCTGGTACCCGCCCTGGTTCGCCAGCTGGAGCTCGCCTGTCAGCCCCGACCCGGCGAAGCGGAGCGCGCCCGCGAACGGCCCGGCCGCGGTCTGGACGACGCGGCCGGTAAAGCCGATCCCGGCGAACACGACCCGGCGAACGTCAATCGCCAGCTGCGCGCCCGGGCGCACAAGCAGGTCGGCGGTGAATGGGCCATAGGTCGTGCCGCCGCTGGCGGTGACGGCGTAGGCCCCGCCCTGTCCGACGATGCGCGCCTGCACGCCCGCCAGCCCTACGCCCAGCCCGGGCCGCGCCGCGCGGATGGCGATCACCGGCGCGGTCGCGGTGCCGGTGACGCGCGCCGACACGGGGCCGTACTGGTTCGAATATCCGTCCGCCTCGAACACGATAGCGCCCGACGGGTTATAAGACCCGGAACCGCGTGTGATCCGGAACTGCGGCGCGTTCAGCCTGACGCCCGAAAAGCCGATCACCCCCGTCGGGCCGTAATTCACGTCCGCACGAACGACCGCCTGTCCGCCCAGGAAGGTGCGCGCGCCCTCGTTGAAGATACGCGAGGTGCGCGCGACGACGCGGCCGGTGATGCCGAACCCGCCGCCCGGCGCCGCGACCAGCTTGGCGTCGGTCGTCACGTCGAGGATGCCGATGCTCTCGATCCGGTAATCGTTGACGCGGCCCTTCAGCGCGCCGGTATAGCGGCCGGTGGCGTAGTTCGCGACGACGATCGCCGTCGCGTCCACCCGGTCGGACCGGATGCGCAGATTGTCCGATAAGACATTCGTGCCCGACAGCGCCAGGTCGCCGTTCACCGACACGTTCGTCAGCAACTCGCCCGCCGCCGCGTTCAGCCCGGTCACGCGAGCGGCGCGCGCGCGGACGGGCACCAGGATGCGATCGGCGTCAACGCGCGCCAGCCCTTCGGCATAAAGCCGCTCGACCCCCGTGCCGCCGAACGAGATGGCGGCGGCGCGCAGCTTGTAATCGACCGTCGGCGTGGCGAACGCCCCGTCCAGCACCACCCGCGCGCTCACGTCGCGCCCCGCCAAGTTGGGCAGAATCGCGCCGGGCGTCAGTAGCTGGGCGTCGACTGCGAAGTTCCCGAACCGGCTCGTCGCCAGATCGACGACGCCGCCCGCATCGACCACCAGCGCGCTCGATCGCAGCTTAATGCGCGTGTCGGCGCGACGCTCGGCGAGCGTGGTATCGGCCTCGACGGCCATGAAGGGCGCGGTCAACCGCTCGACCGGGCCGGAGAGATACAGGCCGGGGCGCGTACGGCCGACGACGCGGAAGCGGCCGTCGGTCGCGCGGACGTTCAGGTTCGCCAGCTCGCCGCCGCCCAGCGTCGCAACCGCCCTGCCCCGCCAGCTGGCCCAGCCGCCGCGCCC
>VYKR01000054.1_pt1 | contig 26617 bp, 24 predicted proteins | sample 5109561 | NCBI WGS metagenome assembly VYKR01 (sample SAMN12291799, study PRJNA351875) | freshwater metagenome | isolation source: freshwater lake | place: USA: Michigan, Ford Lake | collected 2015-08-15
TCGCTGGACGGCGACTGGGGCGCGGGGCTCGCCGCGGCGACCGCCGACATCGACCACCACGACGCGACGATCGCGCGGCTCGTGGCATGCTGCCGGGCGCGCGCCCTGGCGCTCGGCGGGACGGCGGACCCGGTCGCCGAAGCCTTCGAGCGGATCGCGCGCGCCGATCCGTCCGCCGCCGTCGCCGACATCGCCGGCTCGTTCGGGATCACGCCGCGCGGGCTAGAGCGTGTGGTCCGCCGCCATTTCGGCCATGTCCCCAAGCTGGTGCTCCGCCGCAGCCGTTTCCTCGACATGGCGGCGGTGATGCGCGGGCTGGCGATGCCCGACGAGGAGACGCTGGCGGCCATGCGCTTCTACGACGCGTCGCATCTCAACCGCGAGTTCCGGACCTTCGTCGACATGACGCCCGCCGCGTTCGCGCGCGCGGCGACGCCGCTCCTGACGCCGGGGCTCGAGGTGCGCCAGCAGCGCAAGCTCCAGGACGCCGGTTCGCCCGGCCCCGCACCCTGGCTGGGGTGAGGATCGAACGGGCGGCCGGCTCGTTGAGCGGGGGATAATCGATCGGGAGTGCGCTATGGGTTTCGCGGGTGGTTTGTGGGGCGTGATGATCGGCGGGGGCATCATCGTCCTCGCCATCGCGATCGCCTGGGCGATGCGGCACAACAAGACCTCCAGGCGGACGCTGGAGCGGACCGAGCAGGCCACCCACGACCTGTATGAAGGCGACCCGGTGGATCGCACCAAGCGCTGACGACCTTACCCGACCAACTGGAAGGCTGGTTCGCGGGCAAGGGCTGGCGTCCCCGCCGCCATCAGCTCGCGATGCTCGACGAAGCCCGTAGCGGCAACCACGCGCTGCTCGTCGCCACGACGGGCGCGGGCAAGACCTTGTCGGGCTTCCTTCCCACACTCGTCGACCTGATCGAGAACCCGGCCGAGGGCCTCCACACGCTCTACGTCTCGCCGCTCAAGGCACTGGCCGTCGACATCCAGCGCAACCTGCTTAGCCCCGTCGCCGAGATGGATCTCGACATCCGCGTCGAGACCCGCACCGGCGACACCCCCTCCGACCGCCGCGCCCGCCAGCGCGTGCGCCCGCCGCAGATCCTCCTCACCACCCCCGAATCGCTGTCGCTGCTGCTGAGCTATCCCGACAGCTTCACCATGTTCGCCGGACTCAGGACCTTCGTCGTCGACGAGGTCCACGCGTTCGCGACGGGCAAGCGCGGCGACCTGCTCTCGCTGTGCATGGCCCGGCTCCAGCGGATCGCCCCCGCCATGCGCCGCGTCGCCCTGTCGGCGACGGTCGCCGACCCCGACGGCTACCGCGCCTGGCTCGCTCCCGACGGCGATATCGACGCGGTCAGCCTGGTCCGCGGCGAGCCCGGCGCCGACCCCGACATCTCGATCCTCCTGCCCGAGGACCGCATCCCCTGGTCCGGGCATTCCGGCCGCTACGCCGCCGCCCAGGTGATGCGCGAGATCGAGCGCCACCGCACCTCCATCGTCTTCTGCAACACGCGCAGCCTCGCCGAGCTGATCTTCCAGGACCTGTGGAAGGCCAACGACCAGAGCCTCCCCATCGGCGTCCATCACGGCAGCCTGTCCTTGGAGGCCCGGCGCAAGGTCGAGGCGGCGATGGCCGACGGGCGCCTGCGCGCGCTCGTCGCCACCGCCTCGCTCGACCTCGGCGTCGACTGGGGCAATGTCGACTGCGTGATCCAGATGGGCGCGCCCAAAGGCTCGTCGCGCCTCCTCCAACGCATCGGCCGCGCCAACCACCGGCTCGACGAGGCGTCGGAGGCGGTCATCGTCCCCGGCAACCGCTTCGAATATCTCGAGGCCCGCGCCGCGCTCGACGCCGTCGAGGCGGGCGAGCTCGACCCCGACCTGTTCCGCCCAGGCGCGCTCGACGTCCTCGCCCAGCACGTCATGGCCTGTGCCTGCGCCCAACCCTTCCGCGAGGAGGACCTGCTCGCCGAGCTCCGCTCCGCCCTCCCCTATTCGGCGCTGACCAACGACCTGTTCGCCCAGGTGCTCGGCTTCATCCGCGACGGCGGCTACTCTTTACGCGCCTATGACCGCTTCAAGCGCCTTACCCAGGACCCGGACGGCAGCTGGCGCGTCGCCCACCCGCGCTTCGTGACTCAGCACCGCCTCAACGCCGGCATCATCGTCGAGGCGACGATGCTCGCCGTCCGCTTCAAGAACGGCCGCCATCTCGGCAAGGTCGAGGAAGCCTTCGCCGCCACGCTCGCGCCCGGCGACACCTTCTTCTTCGCCGGCCTCAGCCTCGAGGTGGAGAAGATGGACACGGAGGACCTGATCGTCCGCGCCACCAGCCGCCCCGCGCGCGTGCCGAGCTATGGCGGCAGCCGCATGCCGCTCTCGACCAGCCTCGCCGACCGGGTCCGCGGCTTCCTGGCCTCGCCTGCGCAGTGGCCGCGCTTCCCCGACGACGTGCGCGAGTGGCTGGAGATCCAGGCCCGGCGCTCGGTCCTCCCCCGCCCCGGCCAGCTCCTCGTCGAGACCTTCCCGCGCGACGGCCGCCACTACATGGTCGCCTACAGCTTCGAGGGGTGGAACGCGCACCAGTCGCTCGGCATGCTCGTCACGCGGAGGATGGAGGCGCAGGGGCTCAAACCCACCGGCTTCGTATCGAACGACTACGCACTCGCCTGTTTCGGGCTGGAGCCGATCACCGACCCGCAGAGCCTCTTCTCCCCCGACATCCTCGAGGACGAGTTCGTCGAATGGGTCCAAGGCTCCGCGCTCCTGAAGCGCGCCTTTCGCGAGGTCGCCGTGATCGGAGGCCTGGTCGAGCGCCAGCACCCCGGCAAGCGCAAGACCGGGCGCCAGGTCACCTTCTCCACCGACCTGATCTACGACGTGCTGCGCAAGTACGAGCCGACCCACCTCCTCCTCCAAGCCGCCTGGGACGACGCCCGCGCGCGCATGACCGACGTGGGGCGCCTCGCGAGCCTACTCGACCGCGCGGCCGAGACGATGGTGCATATCGACCTACCCCGCGTGTCGCCGCTGGCCGTGCCCGTGCTGGTGCTGATCGGGCGGGAGCGGATTGCGACGCATCAGGGGGAAGATGCGTTGCTCATTGAGGCGGAGGCGTTGGCGGCGGAGGCTATGGCCGTGGATTAAGAGCGCTTGTGGCCGACAACGGTCGGTGCGGATTGCGAGCGCTTTAGCCGAACGACAAACATGCCCGTTTACGCTGTATGGACCGCAGCAATCGTATCAGCTGCCGCCCTGACTGGCTTGTGAGTTCTTCATTCGTCTATTCATAGTTTGCGGTCCATGGCTTTGGTCTAAGTTTATCTTGGGAGCTACACCTGCAAAAGGTGAACGATCACATTCGCCAAGCTGTCCCACATTGACGCTAGATGCTCCGGAGATGGAGCGAAGTTCGGCGAGTGAACATACTTATTCAGCGTATCTGCAGAGACAATCTTATCGCCTTGCTTAAACTTTCTAATAACGTCCATTTGCTTAGCGTCGATCTTGCCAGCTCTTTGAAGATGAAGGCCAGTCTTTTCCAGTCTGGTAGCAAGCTTGTCGTTGTCGTGAATGGAGACTCCTGCCTTGGTGATGTAATTCTCTAAAGAGAGCTCAAGTAGGACGCGTAGCAGCACAGAGATTGCGTTGGCGTGCTTTCGCAAATCGAGATGAAATTGCAACTCTTCCCAGATTTGATGGTGACGCTGCAGCCGACCTGGCCAGCTTATCCCAAACTCAGTCTGCGGTATGAGTGTGGTTCTTAGGGTCGGCGTTGTCTTCACGCTCGGTTTCGTCTTAACAACCTTAACTCTTAATGTTGAGACATCGCTTTCGGAAACGAGTTTTGAAGGATCAGGAAGCACGCCTTCGACGTTTAATTGGTCTAAGTAGCCCTGCTTTCCATCGACGTCCCATATGTCGCCAAGGACAACATTACGGCTGGCGAGGTCGCTCGCAATTCGAGCAAGCGCGGTGAGCGACGTTGTCTCGTCGTGAATGTACTGAAACTGTCCACCCTTCATGCTAAAACCGACTTGCTGGCGAAACGATTCGGCCGAGAGAAGCCGGTTAAGCGTGGACCTCGGGATTTTACGGCGCGTCGGCAGTAGGTTCGCCTCGGACAAACGCCTCTCGATTTCATCCGCGACACTAGGGCCACCGCCCTTGCCAGTACGCGTGACGAAGGTCGACTTCATACGGTCGTCCCAAGTGCTCTGGCCTACGCCGTTCTGCGTGCCCGTGTGACGTCGAAAAAGGATTTCGTCGATTCGGTCTCTGTCGGCTTCGACCTGACAGGTAATATCTTTCGGAAAGGCACCTTGCCATAAAACGCGCTGTTCGTGAAAGAACTGTTGAAGCTCGCTTGTCGGTGCTCGACGGGGATCGTCTAAAAGTTTTAGGCACGTTACGCGCCGATTACCGTCAAAAACGATGAACTGCCCCTTCTCTGGAGTTACTAGCGGATACTCATATATTTGCCCTCTCTCAACGATGTCTTTCGCGAGATTGCGCATATGCTGCTCACGCTCGTTGAAAAGCCACGCAATTGCGAACGTCTCGTTCTCCAGCTCGCCGTGTCTGTCGTTCGCTCGGTTCACAACGAGCGCAGGTAACGCGATTTTTTTGCTTGCCATGCTTCCCCCTCGGTCAATTAGGCTATCACGCCTTCCGCCCGAGGCAAGGATATTGGCAGTTATAGCTCAACCAACTCTATGCTTGTTCGATAATCTACTTCTACGGTGTAAACATGGATAGCAGCGGGAACTCACATACCTCTAGTTTTGAAGAAAAAGCTAAAACAGTCAGGATCTCAAGTACTCGGTTTTTAAAACGACACATTGTGCCGTCTGACTGTCACAGATTTATCGGTCGTATCTATCAGCTTAGCGCTGTTGCACAACATTTCAACAGTTACAGTGACCTAAGCCGATTTTCGGACTGCAAATAAGTTGCTGATGTCAATATCTACGTTCACCTTCTTGTGCAACGGGTTGAGAGTCTCAATATCGTCGGCGGGATGCTCTGGCCTGAACCATTCCCTACCGCAAAGAGTCTTCCGGTCTCACTTTACGACTGGCTTAAGGCGTGCACGGATGTTTTCCTAATCCGGTTCATTTCGGTCGTTGATTGCTCGTTGCAGTTGGTCAATGCTGTCTATGAAGCCGGACTTCCTTCGCTTGATTGCAAGCTAAAGACGCTGAAACAAGCTGGCGTCGCGGCCTCGATTATTAATCGCCTCGGCATTATGCTTGACGAACAGGCGCGCCTTAGGACGGAGCGCAACGCCCGTATACACGAGGGCATCGAACGAGACTTTACATTCGACGATCAAACTTTTCGGCTTGCGGCTTTGTTTGAACGCGGCAGCGGGATGCGCGGCACTGACCGACATGGGCGTCGCATAAACGTGAACCGGTCGTTTCGCGAGGGATTAGTGCACCTACAAAGGGAGTTCAACGTCTCAACCCGAACTCTCATCCACCAGCTTGACGCTCTTTATGATGAGTTGTGGGAAGAGTTTGAGGCACGCTTTGGACCCCGGATAGCGGCTGCCACACACGGGCTGAATGTTGGTGCTTATTAAATCTACAAAATGACCCTGAGCTTCATTAGCTTTGTAGGCCAGTTTAAGACGCGTCAACGGCGTGTGATAGCTCTATCGTAGAACCTGAAGGAGGAGAGAAGCGGCGAACATTGTTCTTCGTACAAGCCCTTCCAATGTTGGTTTTTCCATGATCCACCCTGGTCGGTGAGCACCCGCCCCGCCTCGACCCACCGCCGCCTACCCATCGCCGATCATGCGCGGGACGGCACGTCCGCGACCAACCACCAAGTCGCCGGTCGCGCCCCTGCCCGGTCCGGTCTGGCGGCGCTCATTGGCGTGTACTTACTGTACTTTCACCAGCCGACCGCTCCCGCCCCGCGCACGACAGGAACGGTCCGGCCGCGAACGGATGTGCGTTCACGCCTCAACTTCTCTCAACTTGTTCAGGTTCGCCGACGAGCCGGACACCGCGATCGCGGCGTTCCCGGCGTGACCTTTGGTGGTTTTCCGCCGATTTCTGTCGCCCGGCCGACGTCGCGGTCGCTTGCCAAAGGTCCGGATCGGGCGCACCCTTCCGGGACCATGCGCCACACCCTGATCCTCCCCGCCCTTCTCCTCGCCGCCGCCGCCCCGGCGCAAGAGGTGCCGCCTCCCGCCTCGCCGCCTGTCCCGACCGCGATCGAGCCCGCCGCCACGCAAGTGACCGAGGAGGATCTGGCTTTCCTCATGGAGAAGCAGCGCATGACCGTGCCCGTCCAGGTCGTGGGCACCGGGCCGCACCGCTTCATCATCGACACGGGCGCGCAGCGGACGGTGATCTCGCGCGAGCTGGCGAGCGAGCTGAACCTGCCGCGCGGCCGCGACGTCCGGGTGATCGCGATGACCGGCCGCGCCGATGTCGGCACCGTGCTGATCTCGTCGCTCGCCGTGTCGAGCTTTACCGGCTCCAAGATCGAGGCGCCCGCGCTCGAGCGCCGCCACATGGGGGCGCTCGGCATCCTGGGCATCGACACGCTCCAGGGCCATGCGGTCGCGATCGACTTCGACACCGAAACCATGCGCGTCTCGCCCTCGGTCAAGCGCCGCGGACGCGGGCGCGGGGCGGCGCCCGGCGAGATCGTCATCCAGGCCAAAAGCCTGTTTGGCCAGCTCGTCGTCACCGACGCCGATTTTCGCGGCACCAAGGTCCGCGTGATCCTCGACACGGGAACGGAGGTCTCGATGGGCAACGAGGCGCTCCGCCGCCGCGTCGCCCGCTCGCACAAGGGGATGCAGGATATCGAGCTGATCAGCGTCATCGGCGGCAAGATGATCGCAGGCTACACCCAGATCCCCCAGGTCAAGATCGGCTCGGTGACGTTCGAGAACCTGCCCGTCGCCTTTTCCGCCTCCGCCCCGTTCAAGGAATGGGGGTTGGAGGAGAAGCCCGCGCTGCTGCTCGGCATGGACGCGCTCCGGATGTTCCGGCGGGTGAACATCGATTTCGCCAACCGCGAGGTCCGGCTGCTCATGCCGCGCGGCACCCGCCCGCCGCTGCGCAACGCGGCATTGTCACGGCCGCTCGCGCCCGGCTAACCTGGCGGTAGGACAAGGGGGAGCGGCAGATGGCGATGCGGATGGCGGGATGGCTTACGGCGGCGGCTTTGGTCGCGGCACCGCAGGCGGCGGCGGCGCAGGCGCGCCCCGACCAGCGCGCGTTCTTCGACCTGTACCGCGAGCTGGTCGAGACCGACACGACGATCAGCCGCGGCGACTGCACCCGCGCCGCCGCCCAGATCGCCGTCCGCATGAAGCGCGCCGGCTACGCGGACAAGGACATCACGCTCTTCTCCGTCCCCGAGCATCCCAAGGAGGGCGGGATCGTCGCGGTGCTGCCGGGCAGCGACAAGGCCCTGAAGCCGATGCTGCTGCTCGGCCATCTCGACGTGGTCGAGGCCGACCCCAAGGACTGGACGCGCAACCCGTTCAAGCTGGTCGAGGAAGACGGCTATTACTATGCCCGTGGCACCGTCGACGACAAGGCGATGTCGGCGGTCTGGGCCGACACGATGATCCGCCTGAAAGCGGCCGGCCGGGCGCCCAAGCGCACGATCAAGCTGGCCTTGACCTGCGGCGAGGAGACCACCTTCGCCTGGAACGGCGCGCAGCGGCTGACCACCGAGCGCCCCGACCTGATCGCGGCCGAGTTCGTCCTGAACGAGGGCGGCGGCGGTCGTCTGGACGATGCGGGCAAGCGCCAGGTGCTGGCCATCCAGGTCGGCGAAAAGGCCGCGCAGAACTATACGCTCACCGCCACCAACCCGGGCGGCCACAGCTCGCAACCCGTCCCCGACAACGCGATCTACGAACTCGCCGCCGCGATCCGCGCGGTCCAGGGCTATAGCTTCCCCGTCCGCTTCACCGACACCACCCGCGCCTTTTTCGGCGCGACCGCCAAGGGTCAGGGCGGCGAGGTCGGCGCGGCGATCACCCGATTGCTCGCGAACCCGGGGGACAAGGCGGCCGACGCGATCGTCAGCCGCGACAAGGCCTTCCACTCGACGCTGCGCACCACCTGCGTGACCACCCTGGTCAAGGCGGGCCATGCCGAGAACGCGCTGCCGCAGAGCGCGACCGCCAACGTCAACTGCCGCATCTTCCCCGGCGAGACGGTCGAGGCCACGCTCGCCAAGCTCAAGGAGTTGGCCGGCCCCAAGGTCACCGTCACCGCCAACCAGCCGGTCCGCCCGACCGCCAAGCCGCCGGCGCTTGATCCGAAGATCCTGGGGCCGGTCACGGCGGTCGCGGCGAAGCACTTTCCGGGCGTGCCCGTGCTGCCGCTCATGTCGACGGGCGCCACCGACGGCGTGTTCTTCGCCGCGCTCGGCATCCCCGTCTACGGCGTGCCCGGCATCTTCATCGACAAGGATTTGGGCGGCATCCACGGGCTGAACGAGCGCATCCGCGTGGCCTCGCTTTATGACGGCCGCGATTATCTCCACGATCTGGTGCTCGCCTATGCCGGATGACGCGCTAACGCCTTGATCTGGTTAACGCCGGGCGGCATGGGCGGGGGCATGGTTCCGTTTTCGTTCGGTGGACATCTACTGGCGGCGCACGCGTCGGGCGCGGTGCATTGGCCCGCGCGCGGCGCGCTGCTCGTCGCCGACCTCCATTTCGAGAAAGCCAGCTGGTTCGCGATGCGCGGCCAGATGCTCCCGCCCTACGACTCGCTCGCCACCCTCGCCGAGATCGAGACGCTGGTCACCGCGACGGGCGCGCGCGAGGTCTGGTGCCTGGGCGACAGCTTCCACGACGTCGGCGGCTGCGACCGCCTGCCCGCCGAAGCGCAAGCGCGGCTGCGCTCGCTGACCGCCGCGACGGACTGGACCTGGATCACCGGCAACCACGACCCCGAAATCCTCGACCGCTGCGGCGGCGAGGTAATGCGCGAGGCGACGGTCGACGGTCTGGTACTCCGCCACGAGGCCGATCCACTGGAGGCCGCCTGCGAACTATCCGGTCATTTCCACCCAAAACTGCGCGTCCGGGTGCGCGGGCGTCAGGTCGCGCGCCGCTGCTTCGTAGCCACCGCGACCAAGCTGATCCTGCCCGCCTTTGGATCGCTGACCGGCGGGCTCGACGCGACCCACCGCGAGATCAGGCGCGCGGTCGGCGGCGCGGCCGAGGCGCTGCTACCGGTCGAGGACCGGATGCTGCGCTTCCCGCTCGCCGCCTAGCGGGCGAGAGTCGGGAAGCCGGCTTTGAACGCCGCGACCTTGGGCTTGTCCCAGCGGACGATATACGGATGGGTCGGGTTCCGGCGCCAGAAGTCCTGGTGATAGGCCTCAGCCGGGTAGAACGCTCCACCCTCGATCCTGGTCGCGATCGGCCGCGGATAGGATTTGGCCGCGCCGAGCTGCGCCAAGTAGCGCTGCGCGACTATCCGCTGCTGCGGCGTCTGCGGGAAGATGGCGGAACGGTAGCTGGGCCCGATATCGGGCGTCTGCCGGTTCAGCTGCGTCGGATCATGCGCGACCGAGAAGAAAACACGGAGCAAGGTGGCGTAGCTGACCTGGGCTGGATCATAAACGATGCGGACCGCCTCGGCATGGCCGGTGCGCTCGGTCGACACCTGGTCGTAAGTCGCGGTCGCGGCCGCACCGCCCGCATAGCCCGATTGGACCGAGCGGACGCCGCGCACCTGCTCGAACACCGCTTCCAGGCCCCAGAAGCACCCGCCCGCGAACACCGCGACCTGAGATCCGGCGCCGCGCGGCACGTCGAGCTGGGCGGCCGGGATCGGCACGGCACGCTCAGCGACCGCGCTGGTCGACATGAACGCCCAGCCGAGCGCGGCGAGCCCTGTGCCGATCGTGAGTGCCTGAAGCTTCACGCTCAGCGCTGCGCCGACGCGCTGCTGCTGAAGTGGCTGGCGAAGGTGCGCGTCGCCTCGGCCGGCTGAAACGCGAGCAGCCCGACCGCGCCGAGCACGAAGCCGCCGGTAAACTGCCAGATGAAGCTGTGCTTGAGGACGCGCATGACACAATTCCCGTGTTCGTATTCGTTGGCTCCCAGATCATGGGCGGCGGGGGTCGCCGCAAGAACCAAAGGCGGCAACCTATAGTTTCCGCCGGTTAACGGATGTTGGAGCCGCCGTTCATCGGCGGGCTAGGTCAACGGAGCGCGCGGCAGGCCTCCTGGATGCGCACGCAGGCCTCGCGGAGCAGGTCGTCGGACGTAGCGTAGCTGATCCGCATCGCCGGGGAGAGCCCGAACGCCACTCCCGGCACCGCCGCCACCCGCGCCTCGTCGAGCAGGTAGGTGACGAACGCCGCGTCCGTGTCGATCACCCGTCCGCCCGGCGTGCGCCGCCCGATCAGCGGAGCGAAGGAGGGATAGACGTAGAACGCCCCCTCGGGCGTGGGGCAGGTCATCCCCTCGATCTCGCCGAGCATCGACAGGACCAGGTCGCGCCTGACCTGAAATGCCTGGTTGCGTGTCCGCAGGAAGGACTGGTCGCCGGTCAGCGCGGCGGTCGCGGCGGCTTGGCTGACCGAGCAGGGGTTGGAGGTCGATTGCGACTGGAGCTTGGCGATGGCCTTGATCAGCCAGGGCGCGCCGCCCGCGAAGCCGATCCGCCAACCGGTCATCGCATAGGCTTTCGAACAGCCGTTCACCGTCAGCGTACGATCGTACAGCTCGGGACAGACCTGCGCGATCGTCGCGAACTCGAATCCATCATAGACGATATGCTCGTACATATCGTCCGCCAGGACCCAGACATGCGGTTGCCGCGCCAGCACCTCGGCGAGCCCGCGCAGCTCGCCCGCCGTATAGGCCGCGCCCGTCGGGTTGGAGGGCGAGTTGATGACCACCCACTTGGTCCGCGGGGTGATCGCCGCGTCGAGCGCTTCCGGAGTGAGCTTGTAGCCCCGCTCGGGCCCGGCTGGCACGAAGACGGGCGTGCCGCCCGCGAACTGGACGACGTCGGGGTAGCTCACCCAATAAGGCGCGGGGATGACCACCTCGTCGCCAGGCCCGGTGGTGGCGACGATCGCGTTGAACAGCGTCTGCTTGCCGCCGACGTTCACCGTGATCTGGTCGGGGGTGTAGTGGAGGCCGTTGTCGCGCTTGAACTTGGCGACGATCGCCGCTTTCAGCTCGGGCGTGCCGTCGACATCGGTATATTTGGTCCTGCCCGCCCGGATCGCCTCGATCGCGGCCTCCTTCACGAAGTCGGGCGTGTCGAAGTCGGGCTCCCCCGCGCCCAGGCCGATCACGTCGACACCCTGCCGTTTCAGCTCGGCCACGCGCGCGGAGACGGCGAGCGTGGGGGACGGGCTGATGCGGGCGAGCGCGGTGGAGGGCTGCATGGGCTGGAAGCTCCCGGGAGGAGCGCCGCTCATAGCGACGCCCCCGCCCCGGCCGCAACCGCGGGGATCAGGCCGCGAAGCGCGTTGCCGATCATGAACCCGCCCGCGAGATCGGCGGCGGTCAGCTCCGCCTCCACCGCGCGCCCCTCGGCCAGCAGCGACTCGCGCAGCACGCCGGGCAGCAGCCCGCGCGCAAGCGGCGGGGTCAGGAGGCGGTCGCCCCGGGGCACGAACAGCGAAGTGAAGCTGCCCTCCGTCAGATAGCCGTCCCCGTCCTCGAACAGCACCTCGAACCCGCCCGCTTGGCGGCGCGCGCGGTCGTAGAAGCCGCGATCGGTGGTCTTGTGACGCAGGCGAAAGTCATGGCGGTCGACCGGGAGCGGCACGATCGTCACCGGGACGGGTCCGGGCGGCGCGGGCGGCATCGGTCCGGTCTCGACCGATACCGCTCCGCCCGCCGCGAGCAGCAGCCGCACCCGCGCCGCCCCGCGCAGGCGGAAGGTCGCGGCCTGGAGCTCATTGCGCGCCCCGTGCCGGTCGAAGGCGAAGCCGAACAGCTCGGCGCTCCGCCGCATCCGCTCGAGATGGCGCTCGAGCAGGACGATTCCCGCCTCCGGATCGAAGGCCATCGTCTCGATCAGGTCGAAGCGGCGGGACCCTACGCGGAGGAACGCGGCCTTGGCGAGGCACTCGTCCCATTCCGCGCCGACGGCCGAGTCGGCGACGAGGCCCGAGCCCAGGCCGATCAGCGCGGGCGACGCGTTACCCTCCACCGCGAGCGTGCGGATCGCCACGTTGAACGCCGCGTCGCCGGTCGCATCGATCCGGCCGATCGAGCCGGTATAGGCGCCGCGCGCGGGCCCGGCCTCGACCGCGGCCAGTGCCTGTTGCGCGCGGACCTTGGGCGCGCCGGTGATCGAGCCGCAGGGAAACGCGGCCGCCAGCATGTCGACCGCGTCCAGGCCCGGCGCGAGCTCGGCGGTGACGACCGACACCATTTGGTGAATCGTCGGATAGGTCTCGACCGCGAACAGCTCGGGCGTGGCGACGCTGCCGGGGACGGCGACGCGCGACAGGTCGTTGCGCATCAGGTCGACGATCATCAGGTTCTCGGCGCGCTGCTTGGGATCGGCGGCGAGCGCGCGGGCGACCTCGGCGTCGGCGGTCGGGTCCTCGTGCCGCGTGGCGGTCCCCTTCATCGGGCGGCAGGCGAGGCGGCGGCCGTCCAGCGAGAAGAACAGCTCGGGCGAGAAGGACAGGAGCGTGGTACGCCCGGTCGCGATCACCCCGCCCCAGCCCGCGCCCGCGCCCGTCCGGAGCGCCGCGTAGATCGCGAGCGGATCGCCCGCGAACGGCACGGCGGCGCGGAAGCTGAGATTGGCCTGGTACAGGTCGCCCGCCGCGATCAGGTCGCGGACCCGGGCGAATTGGTCGGCATAGGTGCCCTCATCGATGCACGGCCGCGGCTCGCCGACCCAGGCCCCCGCCGCATCGGGGAGCAAAGCTGCGAGGTCGGGCTCCTCCCAGCGGTCGAACAGCCCGAACCACAGGAGCGGCGCGATCGCGGCGGGTCGGGGGAGCGCCGGCTCGAACGCCGCGCCCGCTTCATAGGCCAGGTAGCCCGCGGCGTGCAGGCCCTGCGTGTTCGCCGCGCGGACCGCGTCGAGCGCGGGGGCGACCTCCTCGACCGCGAGCGCCTCGATAACCCGCAGAGGGGCGCGGTACAGCCGCGCCGCCCCGCCGGGCCGGGCATCGTCGAGCAGGACAAAGGGTTCGGGCGGGCCGGACATCGGCGGAGAGATGCGCGACGGGGCGGCTCGACCGCAAGCGATGATTGCCGCCACGGTGTCAGCCGCCTATTTCGGCGCGCATGAGCAACCCTCCCCTACGCGCGCAAATCGTGCCGGTGACGCCGATCCAGCAGAACTGCACCCTGGTCTGGTGCACCGCGACCATGCGCGCGGCGGTGGTCGATCCGGGCGGCGACCTGCCCAAGATCAGGCGCGCGGTCGAGCAGGCCGGGGTGACGGTCGAGAAGATCCTCCTGACGCACGGCCATATCGACCATGCCGGCGAGGCCAAGCCGCTGGCCGACGAGCTGGGCGTGCCAATCGAGGGATCGCACGAGGCCGACCGCTTCTGGCTCGCGCGGCTGGACGAGGACGGGCGCAACTGGGGCATTCGCGGCGTGCCGTTCGAGCCCGACCGCTGGCTGGTCGAGGGCGACGTGGTGACCGTCGGCGACCTCAGCTTCGACGTGTACGAGACGCCCGGCCATACGGCCGGGCACGTCGTGTTCCACCACGCCCCCTCGCGCTTCGCGCTGGTGGGCGACGTGCTGTTCCAGGGATCGATCGGGCGCACCGACCTGCCCCAGGGCAATCATCCCCAGCTGATCCGCTCGATCACCGAGAAGCTCTGGCCGCTCGGCAACGAGACCGCGTTTATTCCCGGCCACGGCCAGCCCAGCACCTTCGGCCATGAGCGCCAGCACAACATGTTCGTCAGCGACCGCGCGCTGGCGGCCTGAGGCGGGCGGAAGCCAGGCACGCGGGGACGCTCATCTGGAAGCACATTAAGTAAAGCCTGTGACGGCTTGCCGCGACGCGCGCGGGGCGGCTGACCGCCCCAACGCGCGCATGAACGCCCGCCGTCATGGGCGACGGGTGTGGTAACCGACGATGAGAAAGGGCGAGTCGCGAGCCTAGCGGACGCCTCGCCTGTAGGGCAGCGCCGGACCAACACAGTACCCGCGCGCGCGTTCGTCGCCCCCGATCACCCCCGCGCCGTCGTGACGTCCACGTCGCGGACGGCGGGCGAGTAGGCGCCGGTGAGCGGAACGGAGATCGCCCAGAGCGCGAGCAGGAGCTGGAGGAGCAGCGTCAGCCCGGTGCCGACGCCCCGCCCCGGCCTGCCCTCATCCATGCCCAGCCCGTGGGCGATGCGGGCGAGGAGGAACAGCCCGGCCGCGGCCCATAGCCACACCGACGTTCCGGCCGCGAACTCGAGCAGGCCGACCAGCCCCAGCGTGATCGGCGCGTTCTCGGCGAAATTAGCGTGGGCGCGCATCCGGCGCAGCACCCGGTCGCTGCCGCCGTCACCCATCCCGACCTTTTCCGAGCGGCGGACTTGGCCGACGCGGACGGACAACCAGATGTTGAGCAGCGCCAGCGCGCCGGCCAGGACCAAGGTGATCGGCAGCGTCGTCGTGAACATCGTAATGGCCCCCTCAAGTCGGCTCCGGTCCTGCCACTCCGCCCTCAAGCTTGCAACGGCGGGTCGAATCGCTATAGCGCCACGCTTCGCGACGCGTCCGGTCCGGGATCCTCATGGCTCCAGGCCCATTCGGGCGTGCCACCGTTCCGACCAGCTAAGGTGCCGAAATGGCCGTCCCCAAGAGAAAAACTTCGCCCTCCAAGCGCGGCATGCGTCGCGGTCACGACGCGCTGACCGTGGCGTCGTTCCAGGAATGCCCGAATTGCGGCGAGCTCAAGCGCCCGCACAATCTGTGCAATTCGTGCGGGCATTATAACGGCCGCGAGATCGTCTCGGTCGAGGCGTAGGCCTTACCCGACCGAGAGGATCAGGCGATGCCCGACAGCGACTGGATCGCGGTCGACGCGATGGGTGGCGATGACGGGCTCCAGGTGATGCTGGCCGGGGTCGCGCGCGCCAGGCGCGCGGCCGAGGGCACGCGGTTCCTGCTGGTCGGTGACGAAACGCGGATCGCGGACGGGCTGGAGGCGCATCCGGGCCTGCGCGCCGCGTCCGAGATCGTCCACGCCCCCGATACCGTATCGGCGAGCGAAAAGCCGAGCCAGGCGATCCGCCGCGCCAAGACGACCTCGCTCGGCGTCGCGATCGACATGGTGAAGCGCGGGCGCGCCGCCGCCGCCGTGTCGTCGGGCAATACGGGCGCGATGATGGCGATGGCCAAGCTGAGCCTGCGCACCATGCCCGGCATCGACCGCCCCGCGCTCGCCGCGCCGCTGCCGACGCTGGGCGACAACGACGTGGTGATGCTCGACCTGGGCGCGAATGCCGAATGCGACGCGCGCAACCTGGTGCAGTTCGCGGTCATGGGCGCCGCGTTCGCGCGCACCGTGCTCGACCTCGAGTCCCCACGCGTCGCGCTTCTCAATATCGGGTCGGAGGACCAGAAAGGCACCGACACGATCCGCGACGCCGCCGGGATGCTCAAGGCGGCGGGGCACCTGCCGCTCCGCTTCGACGGGTTTATTGAGGGCGATCGGCTCAGCCGGGGCGAGGTCGACGTGATTGTGTGCGACGGCTTTTCGGGGAATATCGCGCTCAAGACCGCGGAAGGGACGGCGCGCTTCGTCGCCGACCTGCTCAAGCGCGCGTTCCGCTCGTCGATACGCTCCAAGGTCGGCTTCCTGATCTCGCGCCCCGCGACCGAGCTGCTGCGCGACCATCTCGACCCCAACAAGCATAATGGCGCGGTCTTCCTGGGGCTGAACGGCATCGTCGTGAAATCGCATGGCGGCGCGAACGAGCTGGGCGTCGCCACCGCGATCGGCAACGCGATCAAGATGGTGCGCCACGACCTGACCCGCCGCATCGCCGAGGACTTGTCCCGGTTCGAGGCGGCGCGCGTCCCGGTGAGCGCCGCATGATCCGCGCGGTGATCACGGGAACGGGATCGGCGCTGCCCGCGCGGCGCGTGTCGAACGCCGAGCTGGCGGAGACGGTGGACACGACCGACGAGTGGATCGTCGAGCGCACAGGCATCCGTTTTCGCCACATCGCCGGCGAGGGGGAGACCACCGCCTCGCTCGCCACCGACGCCGGGCGCCGCGCGGTCGAGGCGGCGGGGCTCCAGCCCACCGACATCGACCTGATCGTGCTGGCGACGGCGACTCCCGACCAGACTTTTCCGGCGAGCGCGACGATCGTCCAGGCGAAGCTCGGCATCCTCGACTGCGTGGCGTTCGACGTCGGCGCGGTATGCTCGGGCTTTCTGTACGCGGTGCAGGTGGCGGACGCGATGCTGCGCGCGGGCGCGCACCGGCGCGCGCTGGTGATCGGCGCGGAGACGTTCAGCCGCATCCTCGATTGGGAGGACCGCACGACCTGCGTGCTGTTCGGCGACGGCGCGGGGGCGATCGTCATGGAGGCGCGCGACGCCGCCGAGACCGACGGCCGCGGCGTGCTCGCGGTCAAGCTTCATGCCGACGGGCGGTATAACGAGCTGCTTTATGTCGACGGTGGGCCGTCGACGACGGGCACTGTCGGCAAGCTCAGGATGAAGGGGCGCGAGGTGTTCCGCCACGCGGTCACCAACCTGTCGGCGGTGATGACCGAATCGCTGACGCTGGCCGGGCTCGACGCGGGCGAGGTCGACTGGGTCGTCCCGCACCAGGCCAACGCGCGCATCCTGGACGCGACCGCCAGGAAGCTGGGACTCGACCCGGCGCGGGTGGTGGTGACGGTCGACCGGCACGCCAATACATCGGCGGCGTCGGTGCCGCTGGCGCTGGACGAGGCGGTGCGCGACGGGCGCATCCGGCCGGGGCACCTGGTGGTGCTGGAGGCGATGGGCGGCGGGTTCACCTGGGGCGCGGCGGTGGTGCGCTTCTAGTCAGGGGCGACCTTGTCGTATAGCGGGACGCGAGGTTCCGCCGCCAAGCTCTTCCGATCCGGCGGAATCGCGAGTAGACCCGGTGTAAGGGGGGAGTCAGACCGTGGACCAAACAGGGACGTTGACCCGGGCCGACCTGGCCGAGGCGTTGCACAAGGAGATCGGGCTGAGCCGCGCCGACTCCGCCCAGATCGTCGAACAGATCCTGAAGGAGATGTGCGAATCGCTGTCGCGCGGCGAGAACGTCAAGATCTCCGGCTTCGGCACGTTCGTGCTGCGCGACAAGGGCGAGCGCGTCGGGCGCAACCCGAAGACCGGCGTCGAGGTGCCGATCGCGCCGCGCCGCGTGCTGACCTTCCGGGCGAGCCAGATGATGCGCGAGCGCATCGTCGCGTCGACCTGACCGCGTCGGGAACCTGACGGGCATGGCAGCTCCCAAGGCGGCGGGCGCGTTCCGCACGATCGGCGAGGTGGCGGCCGAGCTCGGCGTCGCGCAACACGTGCTGCGCTATTGGGAGACGCGTTTCCCCCAGCTCCGCCCGCTTCAGCGCGCGGGCAATCGGCGTTATTACCGGCCCGAGGACGTGGCGCTCGTGCGCCGGATCGATGGGTTGCTCAACCGCGAGGGCTATACGGTCAAGGGCGTCCAGCAGTTGCTGGCGCGCGAGAACGGCGGCGAGGCGGTCGCGGCGCCCGCGCCCGGAACCGTGTCGCCCGAGCTGTTCGCGATGCTGCGCGCGATCCGCTCCGGGCTGAGCGAGGCGCTGCTCGAGGACGGGCGCTAAGCCGCGAGGCCTCGCCGGAGGAACGCGGCGACGATGTCGGCGACCTCGGCCGGGTCGCGGTCCTCCGCCCAGACGGCGAAGCGCAGCCCCAAAAACACGTTCATGCCCATGATTGCCCAGGCGTGGACCTCGTTCAGGTCGGCGCGGAAGTCGCCGCGCTCGACGCCGGTCGCCAGCCGCGCGGCGATGCGGTCGGCGGTGCTCTGATAATGGAGGCGGAACGACTCGGGATCGACGAACTCTGCCTCGTCAATGATCCGGTAGATCTCCTTGTGTGCGCGCACGAAGCGCAGGAAGGACTCGAGCCCAGCGCGCTCGGCGGCGACGCCGTCGGGGGCGGCGCGGACGGTGGGCCCGACGACGCCGCGCACTTGGTCGGACAGGTCGCGCACCAGCGCGCGGAACACGACGTCCTTTGAGTCGAAATAAGTGTAGAAGCTACCCAGCGCGACGCCCGCGCGCCGGGTGATGCCGCTGATCGAGGCATCGTGAAACCCGCGCTCACCGAACTCGGCGGCGGCGGCGTCGAGGATCGCGCGCTGTGTGCGCCGCCCGCGTTCGGTGCGTGGCTCCTTGCCCGCGTCGCCCCCGGACGCCCCCGCTATCGACGCTTCGGCCATCGACCTCCCCCAACGACCAGAGTTGAAACCTGGTTCAGCTTTCAGTATAGCTGAACGGGCAAGCGCGTAAAGCCGGGGTCAACCGGGCCGCGCGGACGACAAAGGGGAGGGTCTGATGAAACTATCCATGATCGCGTGTCTTCGGGTCGGCGTGGCCGCCGCGGCATTGTCGGCGAGCCCGGCGCTGGCGCAGACCTCCGTTCCCGGCGACGTGAACCCAGCTTCCGAGCCGACCCAGGTGCAGTCCGACGATAACGTCGCGACCGAGCCGGGCGCGGCGGGCGAGCGCAACATCGGCGACATCGTCGTCACCGCCCGGCGGCGCGAGGAGTCGCTGCTCGACGTACCGATCGCCATTTCCGCATTCACCGGCGCGCAGCTTGAGGCGCAGGGCGCGCTCGACATCACCGATCTGTCGAACGTCGCGCCGTCGGTGACCCTCGAAGTATCGCGCGGCACCAACAACACGCTCACCGCCTTCATCCGCGGCGTCGGCCAGCAGGACCCGGTCGCGGGTTTCGAGGGCGGCGTCGGGCTGTACCTCGACGATGTCTACCTCAACCGCCCGCAGGCGGCGGTGCTCGACATCTATGACGTCGAGCGGATCGAAATTCTGCGCGGGCCGCAGGGGACGCTGTACGGACGCAATACGATCGGCGGTGCGATCAAATACGTCACGCGGCGGCTGGGCGACGCGCCGACGGCGCGCGTGCGGGCGAGCTATGGCAGCTACGACCAGGCCGACCTGGTGGTGAGCGCGTCGGCCCCCGTCACCTCCGACGGCACCGTTAAGATCGGCGTGGCGGGCGCGCGGCTAAGCCGGGGCGGGTTCGGCGACAACCTCACCACCGGCCGGGACAATTACAACAAGGATGTGTGGGCGGCGCGCGGCACGCTTCAGATCGAGCCGTCGTCCGAGTTCTTCCTCCGTCTGTCGGGCGACTACACCAAGGACAATAGCGAGCCGCGCGGCGGCCATCGGCTGATCCCCGGCCTGGCGTCTGGCGCGCCCGTGCTGCGCAACGTGTTCAACACGCGCGCCGGACTGCTCGACCCGAAACAGGAGGTCGAGTCCTATGGCGGATCACTGTTCATGGAGGCCAAGCCGACCGACTGGCTGACCTTCCGGTCGATCACCGGCTATCGCAAGGACGATTCCGCGACCCCGATCGATTTCGACTCGCTGCCCGCGGTCGATGTCGACGTTCCCGCTTTCTACAATAACAAGCAGTTCAGCCAGGAACTGCAGGCGCTGGTCGATTTCGGCGGGTTCAACGGGCTGGTCGGGCTCTATTATCTCGACGCCGAGGCGCGCACCGTGTTCGACGTGAGGCTGCCCAACCGGGTGACCGCGCTGACGCAAGGGGCCGTCAACACCGACACCGCCGCCGTGTTCGGCGACTTCACCTACGACTTCTCCGAGCAGTTCGCGCTGTCGGTCGGCGGGCGCTACACTTGGGACAACCGTACCTCGGCGATCTTCCGCGCGCTCTATATCGGCCCCTCCCCCGCATTCGGCGGCACCGGCGCCCCGCTCGCGCTGCAAAGCGATTTTCGCGGCCGCGCCGAGTTCAACAAGTTCACCCCGCGCGCGAGCGTCAGCTTCAAGCCGACGCCCGACCACACGCTCTACGGAAGCTATTCGCAAGGCTTCAAGGGCGGCAGCTTCGACCCGCGCGGCGTGTCGACGGCGGCCCCCGACACCAACCGCGACGGGGTGCGCAGCCGCGACGAGATCTTCGATTTCCTCAGCTTCGATCCCGAGACGGTCGACAGCTTCGAGATCGGGTACAAGGCGTCGCTGTTCGACCGCCGCGTCAATCTCGCGCTCGCGGCCTTTCATTCCAAGTACAAGGACGTTCAGGTCCCCGGATCGGTCGGCACGACGCTGAACGGTCAGCAGACCTTCATCGGCGTCACCACCAATGCCGGCCGCGCGCGGATCAACGGCGTCGAGGCGGAGGTCAACGCGACGTTGTTCGACGACCTGACGGGCAATGGCGATCGCCTCACCTTCGCGGGGTCGTTCAGCTATCTCGATGCGCGCTACACGCGCTTCATCGACGCGCGCGGGATCGACGTGGCCGACCGCCGCCGCTTCCAGAACACGCCGAAATACACCTTCTCGGAGACGCTCGGCTATTCGCTGCCGATCGGTGACGGATCGGTCGACGCGAGCGCGACCCTGTCCTACCGGGGCGCGTCGCAGCAGTTCGAGCTGCGCACGCCGGGCCTCGATCAGCCGGCGTTCGGGCTGCTCGACGCGAACGTCGTGTGGAACATCGACGACCGCTTCTCCTTCGGCGTCCATGGCCGCAACCTGCTCGACAAGGAATATATCGTGTCGGGCTACAACTTCCTGAGCCAGAATCCGGACACGGGCAATCTCAACCGCAACGCCGCCGGGCGGGTGATCCCGACGCTGGGCGCGGAGGGGGTGCTGACCGCCTATTACGGCAATCCGCGCCAAGTGTTCGCGACCTTCACGGCGAAGTTCTGACCCTGTGTCCCTCTCCCGCCTTCGCGGGAGAGGGACTGGATCGGCCCATCCGATGAACACCGCCCATCCGCGCTATCCCCGGCTCGTGCTGGGCATGCTGCTGCTCGTCTACACGTTCAACTTCGTCGACCGGCAGATCCTCGGCATCCTCGCGCCCGCGATCAAGGCCGAGCTTGGCCTCTCCGACACCCAGCTTGGCTGGCTGGGCGGGCCAGCCTTTGCGCTGCTCTACTCCACGCTCGCCATCCCGCTCGCCTGGCTGGCCGATCGGACGAGCCGGACGGGCGTGATCGCGGTGTCGCTGGCGGTGTGGAGCGCGTTCACCGCCCTGTGCGGGATGGCGGGCAGCTTCTGGCAGCTGTTCGCCGCGCGCGTGGGCGTCGGCGTCGGCGAGGCGGGCGGGGTCGCGCCCTCCTACGCTTTGATCGCCGACTATTTTCCGGCCGGCAAACGGGCGCGGGCATTAGCCGTCTATTCGCTCGGCATCCCGCTCGGCTCGGCTGCGGGCGTCATGCTCGGCGGCTATATCGCGACTGCGGTCGACTGGCGCGCGGCCTTCGTCGTCGTGGGCGTAGCAGGCGTGCTGCTCGCCCCCGTGTTCCGGCTAGTGGTGCGCGAGCCGGCGCGGGTGGCCCCGCCTGCCGATGCGGCTCCGCTCCGCGCCGTGTTCGGCATTCTCGCCCGCAAGCGGAGTTTCTGGCTGCTGGCGTTCGGCGCGGCGTCGAGCTCGATGCTCGGTTACGGCCTCGCTTTCTGGCTGCCCTCGCTGCTCAAGCGCAGCTTCGGGCTGGGCTTGGTCGAGACAGGCTGGTTCTACGGGCTGGTGCTGCTGATCGGCGGGACGGCGGGGGTGCTCGGCGGCGGGTGGATCGGCGACCGGCTCGGCGCGCGCGACCGGGGCGCCTATGCGAAGCTGCCCGCAATCTGCTTTGTGCTGGCCGTGCCGCCGTTCGCGGCGGGCATCCTGTCGGGGTCGGTCGGCGCGGCGTTCGCCTTTTTCCTGATCCCGCAGGCGCTCGCCTATGTGTGGCTGGCGCCAGTGGTGGCGGCCGTCCAGCACCTCGTCCCTGCCCATATGCGCGCAACGGCGAGCGCGAGCTTTCTCCTCATCAACAACCTGATCGGGCTGGGGCTGGGCACCGTCGTGCTCGGCGCGCTGTCGGACGCATTCACCGGCTGGGCGGGGAACGAGGCACTGCGCTACGCCATGCTGAGCGGACTGGTGCTCTACCTGCTCGCGGGCGCGCTGATGGCGATGGCGGCGGGACCGCTACGGCGCGACTGGGTAGACTAGGCTAGCGCGCGAGCCAGCGGCGCCAGCGACCCGCACGGGGTCGTGGTACCGGCTGGGCCGCTGCCTCCAGCGGATAGCCATAGGCCGCGAGGTCGAGCCCAAACTCAGCCGCCAGCCGCGCGTTCGACTCGGCATAACGATCGCCGATCCAGGCCACGGTCGGCTCGCCCAATACCGCCGCTGGGCCGCTTGACCGGCCGGGCGCGCGCTCAAGCAGCCAGCGCCGCCCGGCATAAGCGAAGGGCAGATGCAGCCACACGCGCTTGTCCACGACCGAGCGCGCGGTGAAGCGGTTGAGCAGCCGCGCCGTCGTCATCGCACCGCCGCCATAGGAGCCATTGCGCGCGCCGTGATCGACACCGCTCCAGCCCAGCCCGAGGTCGAGTTCGTCGGCGAAGCGTCGCAGGAAGGCGTCGCGCCCGGCCCGAAGCGCCTCGTATGGAAAGACGTGCACCGCCTCCGCCCCGAACAGCTCGCGGTAGCGCCGGCACAGGGCCAGATAGTCGAAATGGTCGAACGAGAAGCGCGGGGCCTTCCACGGCTCGACCGCCGCGCCGTGGAGGTAATCGGCGGGGAACAGGTAACGGTGCGGCCGGTACGTGCCCCCGCCCCGCACATATTGCGCATAGCAGGCCGCGATCATCGCCGGTTGCGCGCGGATGAAGATCACGATCCGCGCGTCAGGCAGCACCGCCCGGATCCGCTCCGCCATCGCCGCCGATAAGTGCCCGTTCAGCCCGCCATTATGGATGTAGCCCGACAGGTTCTCCTCGCACAGGATCACCGGCCCTTTCCCCAGCGCCGCGCGCGCGACCCCCGGGTCGAAGGCGAAGGCCGATGGCGCGAGTAGCGTGTCCTGCACCGTCCTGCGCGCCACATAGCGATGGCTGGTCGCGTGCGGATAGACGGCCTGCTGGAACCAGGTCGTCGCCGTCTTGTGATAGCCGATATGGACGATGGGCCGCGGCGCGGTCATGGCGGAGCCCGGGCCTAGCGCTCGCGCGTGGTCGCGAATGCCACCTTGGGGTAGCGGTCGGTCATGTAGCCGATCTCCCATGCGCTTTTGGCGAGCAGCACGGGATTGCCGTCGCGGTCCTTCGCCATCCCGCCGCGATTGAGTTCGGCGAAGGCCTTCAGATCGGCGGGATCGTCGGCCGACAGCCAGCGCGCGGTCTCGAACGGCGCCGGCTCGAGCCCGGCGGCGACCTTGTACTCGGCATCGAGCCGCGACAGCAGCACGTCGAGCTGGAGCTGGCCGACGACGCCGATCACCCAGTTCGACCCGATCTCGGGATAGAAGACCTGAGTCACCCCCTCCTCCGCCATATCGTCGAGCGCCTTCCGCAACTGCTTGGTCTTGGTTGGGTCCTTGAGCTGGACGCGACGCAGGATTTCGGGCGCGAAGTTCGGCAGCCCGGTGAAGCGGATGTCCGCGCGCTCGGACAGCGTGTCGCCGACGCGTAGCGTGCCGTGATTGGGGATGCCAATGATATCGCCCGGATAAGCCTCGTCGGCGACCTCGCGATTCTGCGCGAAGAACAGGATCGGCGAGTGCACCGCGATCGGCTTGCCATGGCCCGTCGGGGTCAGCTTCATGCCGCGTTTGAACACCCCCGAGCATAAACGCATGAACGCGATCCGGTCGCGGTGTTGCGGGTCCATGTTCGCCTGGACCTTGAACACGAAGCCGGTGACCTCCGCCGAGTCGGGCGAGATCGGCGCGGGCTCGGCCGGCTGCGGGCGCGGTGCCGGCGCATGGAGGCCAAGCGCGCCGATCAGCTCGGCCACACCGAAATCCTTCAGCGCGGAACCGAAGAAGACGGGCGTCAGGTCGCCCGCGCGGTAACGCTCCGCGTCGAACGAGGCATAGCCGCCTTGCGCCAGCTCGACCTCATCGACGATGTGCGGCGGGATTATGGGCACGGCGTCGATCCGCCCCTGATAGCTCCGCCCCGGACCGTCGGGGCGGTAGGCCGCGCCGGTTGTCAGGTCGAGCACGCCCTCGAACTCGCCACCCATGCCGATCGGCCAGCTCATCGGGCAGACGTCGAGCTGAAGCTGGTCGGCGATCTCGTCGAGCAGCTCGAACGGGTCGCGGCCCTCACGGTCGACCTTGTTGACGAAGGTGATGATCGGGACCGAGCGGAGGCGGCACACCTCGAACAATTTGCGCGTCTGCGCCTCGATCCCGCGCGCCGCGTCGATCACCATCACCGCCGAATCGACGGCGGTCAGCGTACGGTAAGTGTCCTCCGAGAAATCCTCATGCCCCGGCGTGTCGAGCAGGTTGAATGTGATGCCGTCTGTCTCGAAGGTCATCACCGACGAGGTGACCGAGATGCCGCGCTGTTGCTCGATCTTCATCCAGTCCGACCGCGCCAGCCGGCGCTGGCCCTTCGCCTTGACCTCGCCCGCGAGGTGGATGGCGCCGCCGGCAAGCAGCAGCTTCTCCGTCAGCGTGGTCTTGCCCGCGTCGGGATGGGAGATGATGGCGAAGGTGCGGCGGGGGGAGGTCATGGCAGGTACTCGTTTCCCCGCCCTTCCCGTCACCCCAGCGGCGGCTGGAGTCTTGCGGTCTGGATGAGGTGCGCTCTCGGAGGGCGACCCCAGCCTTCGCTGGGGTGACCGCAAATAGATAGTGAGACAGGAACTACGGCACCAGCGTCACGCTCATGCCGATCCGCTTGGCCTTGCCCGGCGCGATCTCGAACACGCCGGACTTGTCCCGGTACTCGCCCGCATAGCCGTCCGGGTCGGCGATGCCGTGCCACGGCTCGACACAGACGAACCGCGCGCCCGGCTTGGTCCAGATGCCGAGACGCGGAGTATCGGGAAAGGCGATATCGAGCCGTGGTCCGTCCTGCGCGCCGTAACGAAGCGCCTGTGAGCGCACCGGATCCCAGACGAGCGCGTCGTTGGCGAATAGCGCGTCGTCGAGGCGCAACTCGCGGCCGTCGAGCGGAGTCGGGCGGCCTTCAGCGCCGATGAACGCGTTGGGAGTGATCGCGCGGAGGTCGCCCGGCTCGTCGCGCTCGAACAGGATGCGGTGGTCCGCTCGGTCCCGGCCATAGGGAAGCGGCCAGGCATAGGCGGGGTGGAAGCCGAACTGCGCGGGCATGGCGCGCTCGCCTCGGTTGGCGATCGTCACCTCGGTCAGCAGCGTCGCGCCGTCGAGGCGGAACGCGACCTCGAGCCGGAAGGCGAACGGATAGGCGGCGCGGGTCTCTTCGCTATCGGTGAGCGCGAACACCGCCCGCCCCTCCTCCGCCGCGACGACCTCGAATCCCATGCGGCGGGCGAAGCCGTGCTTGGGCATCGGATATTCGGCGCCGTCGATGCGGATCACGTCGCCGGTTACGCGGCCGACGACCGGAAACAGGATTGGGGCGCGGCCGGTCCAATAAGCAGGATCGGCGTCGGTCATCAGCTCGCGGCCGTCCGCGTCCAGCAGATGCGTCAGCTCCGCCCCGAACGGATTGATCGCCGCCGATAGTCGCTCGCTTGCGATATGGATCAGGTCGCGGTCAGCCACGTAAAGCTGCGCCCTGCTTGGCGGCCGCCGCGACGACCTTGTCGCTGATCGCCTTGAGGTCGGCGTCGGTGAAGCTCTTCTCGCCGGGCTGAAGCACCACCTCGACCGCAACCGACTTGCCCGCTTCGAGCGCGAAGACGTCGAACACGCGCGCCGAGACGATCGCCGGCTTGTCCGCGCCCCTGACCGCGCGGACGAGCTGGTCGGCGGGCAGGTCGGCGGGGACGACAAAGGCGAAGTCGCGCCGGACCGGCTGGAGCGCGGGCGGCGCATAGGCGGGCCGAGCGAAGCCGGTCCCGCGCTTGGGCGGTATGGCATCAAGATACAGCTCGACCGCCGCGACGGCGCCGGACAGGTCGAACGCCCTCAGCACATTCGGATGCAGCATCCCGAACGCCGCGAGCACGGTCTTGGGACCGAGGCGCAACGTCCCCGACTGGCCGGGGTGCCAGGCATCCCCCGCCTCGCCCATCGCCTGGAGATTGTCGACCGGAGCGCCGGCCGCGGCGAGCAGCGCCAGCGCCTCCGCCTTGGCGTCGAACGCATCGAACGCGGCGGCCTTGCCCTCGCGCCAGCCGCGCGGACGCCGCTCGCCCGCCAGCACGACGCTGAGCGTCGGGCGCTCCGCCTCGGCGAGATACCGGCGGCCGATCTCGAACAGCCGGACCGAGCCTTGGCCCTGACGGAGGTTGCGGCCGGTCGCGCTCAGCAGGCCCGGCAGCATCGACGGGCGCATCACCTTCAATGCCTCGCTGATCGGGTTGGCGAGAGTCCAGCCACCGCCACCGAAGGGTGCGGCTTCGGCTTCCGAGATGAAGCTCCAAGTCACCGCCTCGTCGGCCCCGAGCGCGGCGGCGGCGCGACGGACG
>VYKR01000151.1_pt1 | contig 26579 bp, 42 predicted proteins | sample 5109561 | NCBI WGS metagenome assembly VYKR01 (sample SAMN12291799, study PRJNA351875) | freshwater metagenome | isolation source: freshwater lake | place: USA: Michigan, Ford Lake | collected 2015-08-15
TGTCTATCTCCAGCGTTGGATGATAATTATCTGTCAAAAAATAATGCTTCTACACAAGTTCTCTATTTAAATAAGAAAATTTTATCTGATTTTTTTCAAAATGAGAATTGCTGATGTGGTGGATTACTCACAACGAGAATGGTGCTTTTATGGCGCGGGGAGTTCACGGTCAATCCCTCTACATCGATCCCCGTGCAGATATGGTAATCGCTCGTTTTGCTTCCTATCCCGTAGCAGCTAATGCGGCCAACGACCCTACCACTCTACCAGCTTACCAAGCTGTGGCAGATTATCTGATCAAGCTCGATCGGCCCTAGGGTAAGCTAAGACGCATTTTGATTCGCTAGTAGTGGTGAGCCGTCTTGTTTATCCAGTCAGGATTGTGTAAATCCTGACAACTGATTCTTTCTGGGTGACTCTCCTGACAATTATCTTTTTTTGGTCGGTGCAATGCTTACTTGCAATCGTCTTGATCGAGTAAAATCGACTAATTTAATCTATTAACAAGGATGCAAGCAAATTTATTAGAAGTGCGGGGGGCAACCCGTCGATTTGGGGGATTAGTCGCTGTCGATGGGGTTTCCTTTCAGGTACAAAAAAACGAGATTTTTGGCTTAATTGGACCCAATGGGGCGGGAAAAACAACTTTATTTAATCTGATCACTGGTTTAATTCCCCTATCCAGTGGTGATTTAATTTATCAAGGCTGCAGTCTGGCTAATTATCGTCCTCACCAGATTGCTCAGGCGGGAATTGCCCGTACTTTCCAGAATTTGCGCTTATTTGGTGAATTATCGGCTTTAGAAAATGTAGCGATCGCTGGACATATTCACAATAGCTCCAATCTTTGGACGGGAATTTTGGGTTTACCAGTTTCGAGAAGGGAGGAGGAAAAAACCTACAAAAGAGCGGCGGAATTATTAGATTTAGTCGGACTAACCGACCAAAGCAATCGAAAAGCCCGTAATTTAGCATATGGTGATCAAAGACGCTTGGAAATTGCCCGCGCTTTAGCTTTGCAACCCCAGTTATTACTCCTCGATGAACCGGCAGCCGGGATGAATCCCAGCGAAAAGGGGTCATTAAGTCAGCTAATTCGACAAATTCGCGATAATTTAGCTCTAACCGTCCTGTTAATCGAACATCATGTGCCTTTAGTGATGGGATTATGCGATCGCATTGCCGTGTTAGATTTCGGTAAGTTAATCGCTTTGGGAGATCCAGCTACAGTCAGGGAGAATCCTGCGGTGATTGAAGCTTATTTAGGGGATGAATAGGGATTTTAGGCTCTCTTGGGTTTGGTGGGTAAAATGTATTCTAAGATACATTCCTCCTAGCGGGGGGGGGTGGAACGAACCACAAAGACACAAAGGACACAAAGATTGAGCGATCATATAGTAAGTTAAACTTATCACACAGAACCTAGAAGAGCCAAAAATCGTAACGCTTCGTTAACCGCATCAGCAGTAGGAAACATTTCTGCAAATCATCTTCCATTTCTGACTTATCCCTGTTCATAACCTTCTCGTTTGGTTCGTGTCACTTCTATTGCAATAAAGTTCCTCTAATAAAACTACTCTATTCACCAAGTTACTCCCTTTAATTCAGCCGGAAATAAAGGACGCTCCGATAAACGATCTTGATCGAGTGCTTCGATTAAATATTCACCTGTTTCTTTTTGTTCCTGTTCATCTTCTTCATCAATCCAAGATTGAAGTAAATTAACCAGTTTAGTCTGTTTTTATTGTTCTAAAATAGCATCTTTAAGTAGCTTGAGGACATAAGCTTCTAAAGAAAGACCTTTCTCCCTCGCTTTTTGGCTGAGATATTGTTCGATTTCCGATGTTAAATTAAGAGTTAGTGGCATGGGCTTGACTTGAATCAATTTATCGTGTCTTTAACTATTATAACCCAAAAAAGCGATCGCCGTCTATCAAGAGAGCGCAATTGCAGCAATTCCAAATTTAAGGTTTCATGACATAAAAATCCTTATGACAAGAGGGTTGTACAATTCTTAACATTTGGATTGATCTCTGAAATGGCGCAAAATCGTTCCGAATTTATTTTTGCTGGCGCAATTGCTGCCAATAATCCTCGCCAAAATCAGCCGACTGGATTGCACCAAAGATATCAATCTTCAATGTTCGATACGAGGCATTAGAGGGGAGTGAGAGAAGATGTTGTCATGTCAGCTAAAATGGAAACGTAAAGTTAAACGAAATCAAACCGATGAAACTTCGACAACCCCGATACAGCAAAGAAGAATTTGCTAGACGTGGCAACCACCTCTATGAATCTCAGATTCGTTCTCAAGTCGAGGAAGGCAATCATGGTAAAATTGTCGCTATCGACATTGAAACTGGAGCCTTTGAAGTGGCTGATGACATCGTAACCGCATCAGAGCATCTCCTTGCCAAATATCCCGATGCTCAGACTTGGTTTATCCGAATTGGGCATCGGGCAGTCTATCATTTTGGCGCACGGAGTTTGAGAGAAACTCTATGATGTATGGCTCGGTAAATCAGAGTTGCGAGGCAATCCTTCCAGTGGTCGTGAAAAACGATGCTAAAATGCAACTCGTGGATGCAGTAATTGATACAGGTTTTTCAGGATTTTTGACCTTGCCTTCTAGTATTATTGCGGTTCTAAATTTAACCTGGAAGGGGCGTGATATCGCAACATTGGGAGATGGCAGTTATTGTATTTTCGAAGTTTATATTGCGAGGGTAATTTGGGACGGTCAGTATCGCACAATCGACATCAATAAATCCGAAACAGTGCCTTTAATTGGGATGGGATTGTTGCGAGGCTATGATTTGCGAATTCAGGCGATTGAAGGCGGTTCCGTTACCATTGAACTATTGCCAATTCCCCACTAGAACCATAACCCAACCTTGTATAACGTTTCCAAATGAATTGTAAAAAGGAAGTTGACGGCGATCATCTCTATTTCGGTTAGTTCTCCAATCAACTCAAAGCCATTACCCATCTCATCATTCTAACAAAGATTAATAAAAATGTGGAATGCCCCAAAAAAAGCGATCGCACTCTAAAAACATAGCGAAATCGCCCCTAATTTAAGACTTCAATTGTTGCTCGATTTGCCAGTTTTCTATTAAACACTAACTAGCAAAGTCAAATACTGGTGTTTCAATTACCCGTTTTGGTCGCTTATTTTCCCAGATAATTTCCTGCAAGCGTTCGACAGTTTCTGGTGCAAAAAAACGCTCTCCCGTTTCTACACAGACTCTAGCGGGGACATTTTCTATAATAAAAAAATTGCCATTGATTTCAAGGGTATAGGTAACTTCTTGTTCAATTAAGATTTCTTGTCTAGAATTAGTTGACATCTGGTGTTCTCCTTGATTTAAAATCAATCCATAAATTTGGATCGGGTTCATATAGGGTAATAATTTTGAGCAAAGGGCGAGAGGGATAGCTACAATGAATGTGTAAGGCTCTATTAATTAGAGTAAATCCCAAAAGTAAACAGCTTGCACCATACTTATCAGCCGGATAATCTTCAATAATTTCGCTTTGTTCCATCGCCTCCCGTAATTCTTGAACACTGATCTGACGCAGGATACTTTGATTGACAGCGTGTTGAGAAAATTCAAATTGGTTTTGTCTAACTTTTTGACGAATTTCCTCAATCATTTCTGTCATAGCCGCCTTTAATTTGATCGTAAATATCCGTCGCTGTCATTTCACCAAATAACTGATCTTTAATTTCTAAATAATTTAGAGGTTGGGATGCTGTTTCTCTTAGAAAGAAGGCCGCTTTAGCAATTCCCAATCTTTCTACGAGAGCTTTAACTCCCTCTTTTCTAATTTCCTCAATCTCAGGAATCGTCAGATCTGTTGGAACTTTCATAGTAATTTTTCTCAATTCAAGCGTTGAAAATAATGGCGACAAACTCCACAGGAGTTTTAACAGCAAGACTGCCGCTCTATTTTTTAATCATTCGATCTTCGCAGGTAATGAAGTAGTCTGCTTCTATAGCTTCGGCACAAGCAATATGCAAAGCATCTACTCCTTTAATTCTAGCAGAGGTTTCGATTTGCTGCGATCTTGCTAAGACCTCTTCCGTAATCAGTTGAAAGTGCCTAGCTTGTTGCAGGACTAGCTCGACAAAAGTGCGGCGGTTGCTGTCAGGATTTCGCTGATTTTCATATACTAGCGCATCAGAAGAGATAATTTCTATTGTTTCATTCTCCACCAGCAGGAAAATTAATTGCATCGAGATTGACTCTAAATAGATTCTGGCTTGAGTCTGATCGTCAAAGATTCGGTTGAGAACACTCGTATCAAGATAGACTTTCAATTTTACTTTAGTCATTCACACTTCTACTATTATAACCCAAAAAAGCGATCGCACTTTATTGATAATTTATAGCGGGCGATCACTTCTAATGTCAGTATTTCAGCTTAGGTCGTTTATTATCAGCAACGCCCAGGTAATTTACTCGCTATTTAAGGGCGGACTGCTAATAACTGAACTTGTACCGTTTCAGGAAGTTTTATTATGACAAAATGATTTTCTGGATACAAATAATCTTCGCCAGATTCATCAATCACTCGCAAACATCCCACCTCTTGCGCTTTAGCATCAGGTAACACTTGATAAAGTTTACAAACCTCTAAATCTCCGCCTTCTTCAGCGGTAATACAGATAGCAAATTCAATGTTAGATGCTGGTGTTTGCATAAATATTTAGTCCAAAACTCGTTTAACTTTCATTTTTCGCCGACCAATACCATGAGACTCATACCAGTGTAGTTCAGCTTTGCGGATTTCTCCATCAGGAAATTGAACTAAGCCGACTCCTTTTAGCTTCCGCCATCGACGACCCCCAAACTGGGCTTTTAGCCTTCTGAGTTCACGAATAGAGAGGTTGACGGCGATAATCTCTATTTCGGTTAGTTCTCCAATCAACTCAAAGCCATTATCCATCTCGTCATTCTAACAAAGATTAATAAAAATGTGGAATGCCCCAAAAAAAGCGATCGCACTATATTGATAAAGTGCGATCACTGCAAATTTAAGGCTAGATTTACCAGTTCTTTATTTTAATTTGCGCTTCAAGGCTGAACCAGCACCAAGAAAACCAATGGCGAGTAAACCTAAGACTGAAGCAGGTTCGGGAACAGTGGGTCCATTTGCTTTGCGAAAAGCAACTTCACCAATAGCACAGCTAGGGAAAGAACCAGGGTTTGGTTGCGGACAGTCCGACATATCAAACCGGATATACCGGGTATTCACCGACGCAAAGGAGAACACGTCAGCCGGATAGTCGCCGTAAGGGTTGTCGGTCGGTTTCAATCCTAATGCCAATGGCGCAAAGTTTATGCCATCCGAGGAGTGAAATAAATCGAGAGTCCCTATGCCTGAACTTTCCTCGTTCCAAAGCGCCAAGCGATCAATATTCGTTAGAGAGCCGAGGTCGTAAGTGACACTCGCACTCGTAGTGCCAGAATTGCTGAACCATTCATTACCACTAAAAACGAGAGTATGCAGTGGATTTGTTGCTAAATAAGTGTCAAAGTCTGTGACACCGCTTACAAAGTTGCTCAACAAGCCAGCCTGGTTAATGGTTTCTGTGAGGGTACCGAACCCCGGTCCGCCGCTATTGATAACGCCGCTGGCAGGGCTAAAAATCACCCCTGCATCTGCCTTAGGAGCAGCAATAATACAGGCAGAAAGGGCTGCTCCAGCAGCAGCCGTTGAAAATTTTTTAAGCACAGTCGAAGTTTTCATACTCAGAAACTTTCCTCAAAACAAATAAACAAACAAATGTTCTGACTGCCCTTTAAAGGAAAAAATCTCGAATTAAGCGACATTGGCAAGGGAGAAAGATTGATTTTTCCAAAATTGCCAATCACTAAATTTTCAGTTAGTTCCTCAATGACAATACAGAGCCATGACGCGATTCTACCCCCCCCCGATTTTGTCAATTGTAAACCAACATAAATTTACAAAAATTTACAATTATTGTTACCCTTGAGAGTAGGGTAGTAAAAAATCTTTTAACGGGTTGATCTTGGATGTTAGAATCTCTCGTTTCTAGGCTCTGCCTAGAAATGTTTAATGAGAGGCTCTGCCTCCTGAGTAATCTTCACAGAAGGCAGAGCCTTCAAAAATCATTCCCAGGCGGAGCTTGGGAATGAGACTGCACTACCCCTTGCCCCTTGCCTATCCTAACCATTACTTATCACAGCCAATCCCTAATCTCTCAATAACAGATATTCGCGAATCTCAAAAAAGTTATCCCAAGCAATATAGGGTTGATTTTCCGATTGCAGATAATCGATTAAACGATCCCTAGCAAAAACTAGATCAGCCCTTCTAGCCATGGTAATATCGGTAACGGAATCACCGATCGCAATAGTTTCTACTCCTGAATATTTGGTCATAATCAAAGCTTTAGCCACTAATTCCGTCTCATTTTCCCAATCGGAATGAACTTGCAGATATTCCCCTTGAGTATGAAGATTGACCCCATAAATTGCCGTTACCTTATCTAATAGTCCCTCCCGTTTTAAGACCGTTTCAATCATGCCTTGGATACCACCGGAGATAATAATAAAAGGGATGGCTCGCTCCTGTAAAAAAGCGAGGAATTCAGCTAATCCGGGTCGAATTGGCTTGCTTTCGGCATAGGCGAGAATATCGGCGTATTTTTGGCTCGGTATCGACTCTAGCAGTTGACGGACACCCCGGCGCAGACTGAGAGTACGGGCGTACATTTGGGGCATAATTTGGGCTGATAAATCGGGGGCGAATTCTTTGAGCATACCCGCAAAAGTTTCCACGGCGGTGATAGTGCCATCAAAGTCACAGAAAACAATTTTACTCATGGGGTGACAAAATATCTGAAATTGGATATAATCGAAGGTTATGATTAATTTTACAGAGATTATCTGATTCTAGAGCTTCAACCCCCATGAAATCCTATCTCGCCGCCGCCATTCAAATGACCAGTCAGCCAGATTTAGAGAAAAATCTCGCTGCCGCTGAAGAATTGATCGAACTTGCCGTGGGTAAAGGGGCGGAATTAATCGGTTTACCAGAAAATTTCGCCTTTATGGGGGCAGAAACCGATAAAATCGCCCAGGCTGAGACTATTGCTCTCAAAGCCGATAAATTCCTCCGCACCATGGCCCAACGGTTTCAGGTGACTATTTTAGGGGGTGGTTTTCCCGTGCCAGTGACGGGTATTGCCGATAAAGCTTATAATACGGCTATTTTAGTCGATGGCAACGGTGCGGAATTAGCCCGTTATCAAAAAGTCCATCTCTTTGATGTCAATGTCCCGGATGGTAACACCTATCAGGAATCGAGTACAGTCATGGCAGGAATCGATTTACCGCCAATTTATGGCTCCGATAGCTTGGGCAAAATTGGCCTCTCGATTTGCTATGATGTGCGTTTTCCTGAACTTTATCGCTATTTATCGCAGCAAGGAGCCGATGTTTTGTTTGTACCTGCGGCGTTTACAGCTTTTACAGGGAAAGATCACTGGAAAGTTTTGTTACAAGCGCGAGCGATCGAGAATACTTGTTATATAATAGCTCCCGCTCAAACGGGCAATAATTATGAACGCCGTTACACCCACGGTCACGCTATGATTATCGATCCTTGGGGTGTGGTTTTAGCCGATGCGGGGGAAGAAGCGGGAGTGGCAATTGCCGAAATTAATCCCCAACGTCTGCAACAGGTGCGACGACAAATGCCTTCCCTGCAACATCGTGTTTTTGTTTAAAATTCGCTCAGAAAATTAGTTCCCAGGGACGGTTATCAATAGGGAACAGAGCCTCACATCTCTGTTCTTCAACCACTTAAGTAGGTGGTGGAATTAAATATAAGATGAACGTAGGTTGGGTTGAAGCATGAAACCCAACACCCGCATGGGTTACGCTACCGCTAACCCATCCTACAAATAATTGTGCCTCCCTACTTAAGTAGGTAGGCATTAAAAATTATCAGATGCCCCCCTTATTAAGGGGGGATTAAGGGGGGATCGGCACCCCCCTTATCAAGGGGGGATTAAGGGGGGATCAGACCTAAAATCCATTTTTAATTTAATTATAACCAACCACTTATAATAACTTTTTAGCAAAATCGATCGCCTCCTGAAAAACTGTAACTTTGCCTTCAATTTGGGCAATTTGTACCTCGGTTAATAACTTACCGATAATCGGACTAGGTTTCAGATGTAAATGGTTAATTAAATCATCGCCCCTTAATAAAGGTCGGGGATGGGCGATAATATTATCAGGATCGAGATAGGAAGTAAACAGAGAAGCGACAATATTTTTGTTAATCCCCATCGATAAAGCAAAAAGAGCAAAGACAGGAAATACTTTTCCCGTATTTAGATAAATAAAATACTGTTCCCGCAGACTTAAATTAGCTGCTTCCTTGAGGGGAGGTAAAGACTTAATTACCGTGATTACCGTGCGAATTTCCCCACGGGAATACTTAAGATCGATTAACTCTTTTTCCGCTTCTGCTAAAATGTCCGATACCAATAGAGCCAATTTTGTCAACTGTAACTGAGAAGGGGAAAAGATAAATTTTTCCGGTGACAAAGATTCTAAAAATCCCGCTGCCGCTTCCACCCCCATAACTCGCTCCATTTTTGCGGGGGTAATCCGACGCAACCAGAGGGATAATAAGCCATCTTCCCAGGCACTTTTTAGCCATTTATTGCCACGGGAATTGAGCAAAAGGTAATTCAACTCGGATTGTACCCTTTCGGCGGCTACACGGCGCAATAAAGGGGCAAGAGAACGAATAGTTGCACGGGTATGGGGTTCGATTTCAAAGTCCAATTGAGCCGCTTGTCGATAGGCCCTTAATAATCTTAGGGGATCATCTTGGAGATTTTCGCGGGAAATCATCCGCAGAGATTGGCAGCCTAAATCTTTTAATCCCCCTAAAGGATCGAAAATTTCTTGGGTTTGGAGATTATAAGCGAGAGCATTAACGGTGAAATCCCGTCTTTTTAGGTCTATTTCTAGAGATTCTCCCTCCTGTTGCGCGAAATCAAGAGTCCCCTGCGGAAAAACGACGCGAGCAATTTGACGAACCGCATCTAAAACCACAAAACCGGCTTTATAATGATGGGCAATAGTTTGGGCAATTTCGATCGCTTTTTCGGGAACCACAAAATCTAGGTCAATATAGTCTTTCTGACGGTTTAATAAAGCGTCTCGCACAGCACCACCGACTAAATAAGCATTTTCTGGCAATTCTTGCTGATTAATCGCAAAAACTTCTTTAACTAAACTATCTAGGTTTTTTTGACAAGACATCGAGAAGATAAATTTACAAAAATATAATTTTGACCAGCCCCATTTGGGGAGAGACTGAGCTAGATTAACGGAAAAGACCTATAGAGTTAAACCTATGTGTATTTGTATTAACTGCTATTTTGTTGATCGCTGTCTCACCTATCATGCCGTAGAAACACAACATCAGGAACGTCATCTCACCGAGACACCGGACTTTGAAGCGAAGAACCCTTCTATTAACGTTAACATTCGCACCAAGGAAGATTATATCGAAATGGAATGGGATGTGGTGGGTTGCGACAGCTTTTTACGCGAAACTGGTAAATGGTCTAGTTTGCGTCCGGGTGAACCAGTTCCCACCTAAAATACCTGAATTTACCCCCATACATATTTACTACAATACCCGAAAACCCTTGCCCAGCAATGGATAGACCCGTTAACTTTTCTTGCTGTACCCGTGCAATAGTGGTCATGTATATAGAAAAAGTTCCGATTGAGTCGATGTGGATTGTTGAAGCTAAAGGACGCAGAGATGAAGCGAGAAATAGTTCTGTTCAGCTAATTTCAGGCGAAGAGGCTTTAGCGCAAGTCAGACGGCTGTAAGTGCGTTCGCCATGTTACAGGATAAAATAATTAAACCGAGTTGAAATCGAAGTCAAGGATATGGTAATTCGACAACCCCGCTACAGCAAAAAAGAATTTGCCCGACGTGGTAATGAACTCTATGAATCCCAAGTGCGCTCTCAAGTTGAAGAAGGCAATTACGGCAAAATTGTGGCGATTGACATTGAAACTGGAGCTTTTGAAGTTGCCGATGATTTGGTGACAGCATCGAAACAACTCTCTGCACGAGTACCTGATGCTCAGACTTGGTTTATTCGGATTGGACATCTAGCAGTCGATCACTTTGGTACAAGGAGTTTGAGAACAAAGCAATGATGCAAGGTCGTGTGAATCAAAGGTGTGAAGCGACCTTATCGATCGCGCTCACGAATAATAAGACAGCGCAGATGGTAGATGCTGTAATTGATACAGGATTTTCGGGTTTTCTCACTTTGCCGCCTGACATAATTGCCACATTGGGGTTGAGTTGGGAGGGCCGAGATATTGCCACATTAGGTGACGGAACTTTCTGTACGTTTGAGGTTTACATCGGGCGCGTGATTTGGGATGGGCAATATCGTGAGATTTACATCAACGAATCAGAGACACTTCCACTAATCGGGATGCAGCTATTGCGAGGTTACGATCTGCGGATTCAAGCGATCGAGGGTGGTCTAGTCACGATTGAGGCTTTGGAGTAGAGTGCGATCGCCATCTTACACGATAAAATAATTAAACCGAGTTGAAATCGAAGTCAAACGGATCACCAACTCAGTTTGCGTCCGGGTGAACCAATTCCCACCTAAAATACCTGAACTTTCCCAATACATATCTACTACAAGAGCCGAAAGTTAATCCACAAATATGTCTTGGACAGCCAACGATTCGAGGAATGCGTAATTTAAGAGCGAGGTATTTATGGGTAAAGAAGAAGAACTACTTGAACAATGGCGAGAATTGACACCGGAAAAGCAACAAAAAGTTTGGCAATTTGTTCAAATACTTAAATCTGAGTCACAAACAACACCAGAAGCTAAATTTATTCCCCAAACACCATTAAGCAAAAAGTTATGGGAAATCCGACAGCGAGCAATCGCAGCTGGATTGCAACTGCTCAATGAAGACGAAATAGAACAAGAACTTGCTGCACGTCGAGGAGGATGCAGTGAGTCATGAAATTGCTGGCACTTACGGTTTAGCGGCGATGGATGCACTTCATGTTGCTGCTGCGCTGCAAATTTTAACAACCTTTCTAGATTTTAACCTCAGCTAAAAACGCGATCGCCTTCTTCTATCTACACAGTAAAGCAGCGATCGCCCCTGATTAAGCAATAGCAAATTCTGTTAATTCACGACTTGCAGGATCATGAAATGCTAAAACAATATCTTCTTTGGGAATCCCTGCTTCTAATAATTGAGAGGTGATTCCTATTTCTGTCCAATCCTGTTCAATATAAACTCTTTCATTTTTAATACGAATATGAATCTGAATATTGTTGATTTTCTTTTTGTTTATCCAACCAATAGACATCCATAGATAATGATCATGATTTTCATCAAAAATCAAACAGGTTTCTAGTTTTTTTTTGGATGAGCTATTCGCAATTTTGTCTAGCTTTGTTAAGGTATTTTGAATAATTTGGCGATAGTTAGTTAGTTTATCCATTGGACAATCTCCTCTTTTTCGATGTTGACAACTAATAAATCTAATTGGTGTCTTTTAATAACGGCTTGAATAGATTTTCGTTGGAAAAAAGTCTCATAAATTTCATCTTTGATAGCCAGATAGATTTCTTGGTATTCATCTTGTCCTAATTGAATGAGATCACGATAAAAAATATATTGTCCCAAAGCCATTTCAAAGTCTTTGATCATTGAAGGGCCAAGAAAGCTTTTAATTTCAATGATAATTTTACGTTGTCTTTGTTCTTCGGAAATATATTTCTCGATCGCCAGGTCCGGATACAATTCAGCGTCTTCATATTCAATAGGATAAGGATCGGCCGTAATTGTCCAGCCGTCTTTAATTAAGGCATTTTTAACGGCTTCGTGATAGAGGTCTTTTGCTGGCATTTGCCTCCTTCTATTTTGATCACTGGATTTATTATAAGCGATCGCCCTCCTCTTCTCACAGTAAAATAGCGATCGCCTCTTCCAAATTTTTATTAAAAACGCGATCGCCTATCGGTAGATGTCCTTTCGATGTCCAATATCTAGAATAATCACCTTTTTTGCGGAATCATCTATCTCGGAAATAACGCGATAAACTCCAATCCGAATCCGCCAGCCTTCTCGTCCTGTCAGCTTGAGACACCCTGCTGGTCTTGGATTGTCAGCTAATGCTCTAATCCCGTCTCGAACTTTCTGATAACTATCTTGGGGAAGATTAGCTAAAGCCTTAGAAGCTTGTTTTTTAATCGCAATAGTGTAATTCATTGACGACTATTTTCAATTTCGGCGATCGCCTCTTCAAAAGGAATTTCTTCCTCTTCCGAAATAGCTAAATCATAGGCTCTAATAGCATTCAATTCTTCAGAATCTTCTAGGAGTTTTCGATATTCCTCTATATCTAAAAGAATACCGATTTGATTACCCTGTTCATCAGTAATATACTTTTGCTTTAATGGCATTGATAATTACCTTGTTTGTTAATTTTATTCCCCTATTATAGCTCAAATTTCTCCTTCATCCTCAACTCAATAGCGATCGCCCTTCTCAAACACAATAAAATGCGATCGCTCCAATTAAAGTTAAGATGAGAAACTATACCTCAACTTATCCTAAGAATTAAAGATTAAAAAGTATTCCTATTCTACAAACTAATGGTATTAATTTAGCTAGAGTTGAGGGTTTGACTTTAGAAAATTGGAATGCTATAATAATGCCTAAATACCAATATTCGGAATAATTAATTATGCCATCTTTAGACTTCTTAATTAAAGAATTGAATAATCATGGTAGCGAAGTAATAGATATAATTAAAATTTATTCCCCAAACACCATTAAGCAAAAAGTTATGGAAAATCCGACAAAGGGCAATTTCGGCTGGATTGCAACTGCTCAATGAAGAGGAAATAGAACAAGAACTTGCTGCACGTCGAGGAGGATGCAGTGAGTCATGAAATTGCTGGCACTTACGGTTTAGCGGCGATGGATGCACTTCATGTTGCTGCTGCGCTGCAAATCGAGAAACCCGTTTTCTGTGCGTTACTCACTAAGAGTAAGGAGACCAGGGACCGATGACGGTTTCTCCTCGCTTCTCTTTTTCTGCTAATTCCAGGTTTAAGGTTAATAGTTTCTCTAAAATATCTTCGTCAGCTTGGAAGTGATAGGCTTCCATTACTAGCTTATCTAATTTCTGATGGAGTTGATACAGTTGGCTACTGGGTTCGTTAAAGAATTGGTTATATAGTTTGGTGATTCCCCATTGTTTTTTTTCCATCTGTTGACTGCGGTATTCGTGTAATTCGTTGGCGGTTTGACGGATTTTTTCGACAAGTTCCTGTGAAGGTGTCTGGGGAAAAGGGAAGGTTTCAAAACAGGTTGTATTGGTGTAGGCTGTTCTGTCCTCAAGTGTAGATTTTTGGGTGTGCATCCAAGTTCTGTGAATATTAGATAAGAGAATACCTAAGATATAATAATCATCGGAAGCAACTACCACAGATTTATCTCCAGGAAGCCAGTCAAGGGGTGCTGGAATAAAAACCGCCCATTTAGAGACTCGTGGGACAGCAAAATAAAACGATTTTTTAACAATATATTCTCTCATTATTGAAGCATTTGATCCCATCTTCCACCAATTCTCTCTTCTGACTTTCATCCGATTTATCTCTCTTTCCGGCTTAACATTTACTTTAATATGCTCAAAAGGTAGTTTATATTCACTAGCATCTTCTAAACTCATATCATTAAAATCAATAATCCAGCGTTCTGGCTTACCGTGAGGATTTTGGGCTAGATTTGCTCCCATTGAAAACAACTTGAGGACATCTGTATTTTTAGGCTCTTGTTTAATCCATTCATCAACTTGTTTTTCACTAACTAGAAAACCTTTACCAACAGGAATCACTCCTTGAAAACATTGATTAAGATTAGCTTTTAATCGCGGAGATTTAGAGACATCTACAGTCGCTTTTAAAGAAGAATTAATCTGAGAAACTTGATGATTATCTAAATAATAACTGACTGGTTCGATTTTACTCCAATTAACAATACTAACATGAACATTCGCCTCACCAGACCAAGGCTGAGTTGAAATCGCCTCATGAATGTGTCCACCATTATGAGTAATATAATCCAACGCAGCTACACGACTTTTTCCTTGACTAATAGAATTAGTTCCGACTAAACCCGCTCTTCCTTTCTCATCTAATTGATTATGTGCTAGACGAAACCAATAGGAACAAAAATCAACCGAGTCTTTAACCTCAGAAAACCTTCCAAACACTTTATTAACATAATCATCACTGAGATTTAATCTCATGTGTTTACCTCCTAAAAATGGAGGATTACCGATAATTGCGTCCGCTTTTTGCCAATCGGTAAACAAAGCATCAGCACAGATAATATTACTATCCAAAGTATCCAAAGGTAAAGAAGCTTCCGTCAAATTAAACTTATCAATCGCCACCTTCCGGGCAATCATTAAAGTCACCCGCGCCAACTCTACAGCAAAAGGATTAATATCCATACCATAAAACTGTTTAGGCGTAACAAAACTAATCTGTAACTGGTCACTAGCAGAACGACGACGTTCAGCAATTTTTTCAATTAATAACTGTTCAATGCGCTTTAATTCTTGATAGGCAACATAGAGAAAATTACCCGAACCGCAAGCAGGATCAAGTACCTTATACTGCTGTAATTCTAACTGAAGTGTATTTAACTCCCCAATCGTCCCAGCTTGCTCAATTCTCTCCTCCCAGTAACGGCTAATAGTTGGGCGAACAATTTTCATAATATCCGCTTCTGAAGTAAAGTGCATCCCGTAAGTATGACGTTCTTCAGCATTAGCTGTCCCTTCAAAAATATTACCAAAAATTGCAGGACGAATCTTACTCCAATCCTGACGAGCCGCCACATCCAGAAACTCTAATTCTTTATTAGTTAATTCAATTGGATGAATTATACTAAACAGTCCCCCATTAAAATAATCCACTCCCTGATACTTACCAACGGGGGTAATTCCGGGTTGGTTCATCTGTTGAAATAATCCCCCCAAGACATCATAGGAATTGCCACCATTTAGACATTCTTGTACACAAGAAATAAATAAATCTCTTGGTAACAATCCTCGATCCTCCGCAAACATTGCCAAGACACACTGTAAAATAAATCGCTGCGCCGTCAACTCATCAAAACCGCTTTTATGACCGCGTTTTTTTAACAGTTGAAATAACTCACCCATCCGTCGCGCCGCTGTTTCTGTAATCTCGACTTGATTATTCTGAAAGATAGGGGTACGATTCCCTACTTCCATAAAATTGAAGGCACTCACCCGATTTTTTAAATCGTTGAGATTTACTCGATCTACCGGTTCATCTATTTGAAGATCAAAATCAAAAATCCAGAACTGATCAAAATTACATAATAAGACATAGCGAGGGCGATTGGGAACTAATCGACTCCAGTATTCAAAAGCTTGGGGATAGTGTTTACTTAAATCTTCTCCTCGCTTTTTCATTTCAATTAAAACACGAGGTTTCCAAACTAAATCAGCAAATCCCGTTTTACCTTTCTTGCTACCTTTAGTAATCGCCTCCTCATAGGTTGCACCCGCTTCTAACGCACCTTTATGACCAAAAGCTCGAAAGAAACGGTCTAGGAAAATCTGAGCTTCTTTCCTTTCTTTGCCAGTAATATGCTGTTGACAAAAATCAATAAATTCCTGTAAGCTTTCAAGAGTAGTAGTCATCTTTTGCCTTTCTATTGGAGTAGGGTGGGCGTTGTAATGCGATCACCATCTTACACAATAATTCATAATTCATAATTCACCCTCCCATGTAGTCTTAACGGGTTACTCCATCCACCACCGGACGGACATCGCTACCCTCAAAATAGCCGGGGTTGCCTGTCCAGTTGAAATCCGACACGCGGATGTTGAGTATTCCCAACTGCAGCACTGGGTTATAGCGCAAAATTAAACTATAGGTGCGACGACTCCATTCAAGAAAATATTCTGTACTGATTTCCTTCGCTTGATCGATACTGTAAATACTCTGGAAACCCACACGAATCGGACCATATACCTGTTGAGTTATACCGTAGGACATTGTTTGTTGATCAACAAAGCGATCGAAGAAAAAGGGTGATTGTCCGTTAACTAAACCCTGACTAAAACTGATATTAAACCCGGTATAGTCGAGAAAATTGCGGGAAAAACGCCCAAACTGTCCTAATAATCCCACTGTTCCCGTGACGGAATTTTGCGTCTCTCCGTTAGTGTAATAACTGCTGACACCGGTGACACCAGTGACAAGAGCAATATAGGGTTGAACGGGAAGAGGAGAAAATCTTAAACCTTGGTCGGGAGTCGGTGGTAAAGTAAGGGCAGACCAGAGTAAAAAACTGCGATTGAGGGAGACAGCACCCTGAAAACGGCTTAAATTAGTAACATTATCCGTTGCATTGGCTGCTAAGAGATTACTGCGATCGGTGGGTGCGTTGATATTCTGAACAGAAGCTTGATAACTGAGTCTAATATCCGTATTGGGGACGACAATCACCGGTGAGGTCAAAATTGCCCCAAAACTGCTATTAACCGTCTGAAACCCTAAAGAACCGTTAAAGAGACGCTCGCGATAATTGTACTCCACATTGAGCAGATAGGGATCCTGCAACTGTCCGATCGTCTGTTGAAAGCGAATCTTAGAACGAACACTATTTTCGATCTGTTCCAAATCTAAATTAGAAAAAGAAGCTGTTGCTTGCAAAAACGAGCGCTCACCAAAATTAGTGGCAAAATTCCCCAATAAACCAAAAGCTTTCGGACTAAGGGGTGAAACTTCGCCACCTCCGGGGTTAGCTGAGGGAAAAGCATCGGGATTAAGGACTTTCTGAATTAAATATTGCGGTGTCAACTCAAAAAGAGTCTTCGGTGTCTCCACTAAAGTTAGGGGACTTTCTACGAAAAATCCGCCCCGATCCTCCCCATCATAGCCCGGGGCAATTAAAAAAGGACGACGACGACGGCGATCGAAGGTAAGACTATTAATAAAAGTGGGTGCCACTACCCGTTGATCGAAAACCAACTGGGAATTACTCATCCGCAACTCATCGGTAAAGGGGCCAGTACTGCGAAAAGTGGCGGAATTGGCCCGAACTTCCAATTCAGGAGGGGAAAAAGGGTCATTCGTCAGACGCACATTAGTGGCATTCCACACCTTACCATCAAAATTCAAGCGCTCGGCCTGAAAACGGACACGATTAATCGTTCCCCCCGACGGACTATTAATATTCTGTCGATCGCGCCGACTGGGATCCTGTCCCCCGACGACAAATTGAAAACCCTCTCCCGTCGTGATTCTCTGCAAGGGTTGATTTAATGCCAAACGATCGGTTAGGGTTCCAAAAGAACTACTGGCCCCCACATCCGTGGGCAGCGTTTGTCCTAAATCCCTAGCGGTGCTGGGTTGAAAAATTTCCCCATTAGCATTAAATACCACACCGCTATCCTGGACGAAATAATACTCAAAGCGATCGCCGCGCAGGATTTGATCTCCCCGGGTTAGGATCACCTGGCCCTCCGCTACCGCTAACTTTTCGGGAAGATTAATCTGTAAGCGATCGGCTGTTAGTACACTTTGGGCAAAACGCAGGGTGACATTACCTCTAGCGGTGATAATCTGCCGATTTTGGTCAAATTCCTGCTCATCGGCCACTAATTCTAGGGGTCTTTCTTCTTCTGGATTAGCGGACTGAGCTAGGCTGTTATTGAGGGAAATAAAGTATTCTTGGCTGGTTTTTTCGCCTTTTTTCCGCACTAATAGCCGAGTTGAGCCATTTTTCTGGTTAAGAGCTTTTTGATTTAATCCTGAAACTATCTCGGTTTCGGGATTAATGGTGACACCAACGGCTGCAGGAGGTGGAGAATTCTGAACAGAAAGGGGTTTTCCTAAAGCTGCCGCATCACCCGCACTGCTAGGTAATGGTTTGAGGGGAATACCCTGATCGGGAACCAAGGGTTTTACCTCGACGGTTTCCGGGGGTGGAGTGACGGTGAGGGGAATAGAAACGCTCTCTGCTGAAGGCTTTTTTGCCTCTAGAGGTGCTGGGGTGACAGGGAGGGGAACTACAGACGTGGGACTATTTTCAGAAACTTGGCGCTCCTCCGTTTCCGGTTCAGCTACAGTATTAATTAGGGCAGGTGGTTCAACAGCTAAGAGAAAAAAAGACATGACTGCACGAGTCGGCGATCGAAATAGAGGACGAGCGAACCTCAATGATACTACCACGATCATTATTTCTAGGGAGACAGGGAAAGTTCAATAACTTGTTCCCTGTGTCTCTACCCTAGAACCAGTTTGATAATTGTCTTCTACTCAAAGTCTTTGCGTCCGGGGTTACGGGTAGGATCGCCGGAAAGGAAGCCAAAGATAAAAAGTAAGACAAAGAAGGAAACAACGATATAAACGGCGATTTTTAGGGTTAACATTACTAAGACGTTCTCCTTAGACTAGATTAATGCAATAACAGGGTTAGCATACCTTGACCTACTTTACCCTATTTGAGTGATCCCTGAACAGAGAAAAGCGATCGGTTCTCAGTTATCAGTTATCAGTTATCAGTGAGCAGTTATCAGTGATCAGTGATCAGATAAGTGGGTGGGTGGAATTAAATATAAGATGAACGTAGGTTGGGTTGAAGCATGAAACCCAACGCTCGCTCATGTTACGCTACCGCTAACCCATCCTAAAAATAATTGTGCCTCCCTACTTATGAGTTTTTAGTGGACAGTCTGATCAGTGATCGGTTATCAGTCGTCAGCCTACCGTTTACTGGGTACTGATCACTGAAAAGACGACTAAATAGCCTATTTTTAGCCAATTTATGAATAATCTCGGTAAATTATATGTGGTGGGAACGCCGATCGGCAATTTAGACGATCTGACTTTCCGCTCCCTGGCAACCCTCAAAAAAGTCTCTCTAATTGCTGCCGAAGATACCAGACACACCGGCAAATTATTACAGCATTTTGATATTTCAACCCCTCAAATTAGTTACCATGAACATAATCGCCTTTCCCGTCTCGATGAGTTATTAAATATTCTCAGCCAAGGTCAGGATATCGCCTTGGTTACTGATGCGGGAATGCCGGGGATTTCTGACCCGGGTTATGAGTTAATTAAAGCTTGTATAGAAGCTAATATCGAAGTGGTTCCCATCCCCGGAGTAACGGCGGTAATTACTGCTTTAGCGGTGTCGGGATTACCCACGGAAAGATTCTGTTTTGAAGGATTTCTTCCGGGTAAGGCAAAGCTGAGACAAGAGCGCTTAGAGAGTTTAAAAACTGAAACAAGAACGATGGTTTTTTATGAAGCTCCCCACAAACTTATTAAGACTTTAGAGGATTTACGCGAAACTTGTGGACTCACAAGAAAGATAGTTTTAGGTCGGGAATTAACCAAGCTTTACGAAGAAATTTGGCGAGGAACTATCGACGAGGCGATTAATTTATATCGGGAGAATAAAACTCCTAAAGGAGAATTTACGCTCGTAGTTATGGGCAACGATCAGGCCGATAATATCCAATTATCCGACGAGGAATTAAAACAGGAATTAAAACAAATTATAGAACGGGGAGTTAGTCGATCGCAAGCCAGCAGACAATTAGCACAAGTTACTAATTTATCCCGCAGTCGTTTATACAAATTAGCCCTAGAAATTTGATGATTATCAATTTTTATTCCCACCGCTAACCCTCGATTACTTAGCTGATTGAAGTAACAAAATCCCCCCGGCAGTTAATCCTAAAATATTGGGCAACCAAGCGGCCATCAAGGGGGTTAAAACTCCGCCAATACCTAGGGAACTGGTGACAAAAGATAGGAGATAATAGGAGAAAATTAGAACAATACAAATACCGAAACTGGTGGCTTTATTAGAATTTTGGGGACGCAATCCCAAGGCTGCCCCAATCATGCCAAAAACTAAACAAACAAAGGGTAAAGATATTTTCTGCTCGATTTGAACCTGTAGTTTTCTAATTTTGGTGGGATTGCCACTTAATTGCAGTATTTCTAAGTATTCCCGCGCTTGTCTGAGGGTCATTTCTGAACCATCTCGACCTCGAAAAGCTAAATCTAAAGGGGTACGCGGTAGGGCTAATTGTTGATGTTGAAAGCGGACAATATTACGATAGGAACCATTAGGATCAATTAGATAAATTGTGCCGTTATAAAAATCCCAGATATTTTTCTCAATATTCCAAGAAGCTGATTCTGAGGTAATAATTTGATTAACTTCCGGTTGGGTGCGATCGAGAATGGTTAAACCTAACATTTCTTGACCGTTAAATCTTTCGGCATAAAATAACCTTCTTAATACCGTTTGCGCTTCCCCTCCATCCGGTGGCCGCACTTTGCCGTATTCAGGATAAATAATATTATCTTCAATAAAAGACTTGCGATTTGGTCGCAGAGCTTTCGTCATGGTAGCATTAGCTTCATAACTGGCAGCTGGAGCCACATAATCATTAAAAACGTAGGTTAATCCCGTCACTATTAAACTTAGCACAATGGCGGGAATTATTAGGCGATAAACACTAATTCCAATACTTTTAAAAGCAATTAATTCGCTATCACTGGCTAAACGACTGTAGGCCATTAAAGCTGCTAAAAGTATCGACATGGGAAAGGCTAAAACGATAAACTCTGGCATTTTTAATAAGAGAATTTTTAGGGCCAAAGTAAAAGGTAAACCCGATTCAGTAATCCGTCGCACTAAATCAAATAAAGTCCCGATCGCCACTCCCAAAGAAGTGAATAAACCCATACCAAATAGAAAGGGCAATAATAACTCGACAAAAATATAGCGGTCTAAGATGGTAAATCCGGGTATTCTACTTAAATTTCCTTGCCAATTGCTAACTTTCATGATATAATGTAGCGATTTTTTATTAATAACAATTATCTGAAAAAATTATCACCCAAATAATACTGACGCACCAGAGGATTATTATACAGTTCTTCGCCACTTCCCGCCGCTAAAATCTGCCCTTCGCGCATAATATAAGCCCGATTAGTGATAGCCAAAGTTTCTCGCACATTGTGATCAGTAATTAAAATTCCCATCTGACGATCCCTTAAACCAGCGATCATCGCTTGAATCTCAGATACGGCGATTGGATCCACCCCAGCGAAGGGTTCATCTAATAATAAAAATCTTGGTCCGTTGACTCCCACCGCTAAAGCGCGAGCTAATTCCGTCCTTCTTCTTTCTCCTCCAGAAACGTAAGCGCCTTTAGTGCCAACAATCTTATCGAGGCGAAATTCTTTTAATAAATCATAGAGACGATTTGCCCGTTGGGAAAAGGGAACTCCTGACTGTTCTAGGGCTAACTGAATATTTTCTGATACAGTTAAATAACGAAAAATACTGGCCTGCTGCGTCAGATAGCCAATACCCAGACGCGCCCTTTGATTAAGGGGTAATTTGGTAATTTCTTTTTGATCGAGCCAAACGCGCCCTTGATTCGGTTTAATTAATCCCGTGGCGATATAAAAAGTTGTGGTTTTCCCCGCACCATTTGGCCCTAATAACCCGACAATTTCCCCCGGGGCAACAGTAATACCCACCCGGTTAACCACGAGCCTTTTACCGTAGGATTTATGGATATTTTCTAATACTAAAGTCATCTTTATCCGGTGTTGGGGTGTGGGGTGTGGGGTGATGGGGAAGTGGGGTGATGGGGAAGTGGGGACGTGGGAAATGGGGAAGTGGGGACGTGGGGAAGTGGGAAATGGGGAAGTGGGGACGTGGGGACGTGGGGACGTGGGAAATGGGGAAGTGGGGACGTGGGGACGTGGGGAAGCTGTCTCATCACCCTATCACCCCAAAACCCTATCACCCTATCTCCTCCCGTCTCGGAGTCTCCTGATTCCCCATCACTGCGGGTTAATAATTGGGGCAGCGGGGAGGGAAGGGGAAGGTAGGGGTGCGGGTGTCGGGGAGGCTGCTGGTTGGGGGGAAGTTTCGTTATCTTTGACTAAATAAATTGACTCCACCTGCTGACTGGTTTGGGGAGTAGCGATAAATCTGCCCTCATCGACTAGATAAGTCATCGTTTCGGCGCGGATACTGTTGCCTTCCTGCAAAACATAAACGTTACCCGTCATCACTAAACGACGTTCGCGGCTAAAATACTGAGCTTGGGCAGAAGTGGCCTGCATTTTGCGGGCAGGGTAGAACACTTGTACGTTACCCCGCGCAGTAATTACCCCCGTTTTTGAGTTTGCCTCCTGAATATCCGATCGCACTGTCATGGCATTACCTGGTACAATATTCTGCTGTGCCTTGACTAGGGGAGAAGTACCTAATCCCATAACTAAGCTAGTAGAAACGAGGGCAACTAGCCATCCTCTGATTTTTGTGTATCTTGCTCTCATAGAAATCTCACCTATAAATAGAGTATTTTATCCCCCCTTTTATCCCCCCTTTTATCCTCCCTTTTATCCCCCCTTGATAAGGGGGGTGCTGACAATTTTTAACATCCACCTACTTAGCGGTAATTGTATTGACTAACTAATCTAGCTGTTTAGAGGACGGGATGACTTTTGAGGATTTTCGGCAGAGAACAGATAGATCGATCGAGGTGGGGATGAGGATGTTCCTGATTGCTTTTCATCGCTTCTAGCACTGCCGGTAAAGCTTGGGGATCGAGATTCTGTAAAAAGTTTAATAGATCCAAACTCTCCCCCACCAAGTGCGTCACGTTGATACCCTCGTAATCGGGTTGATAGTGTTGTAAACGTCTCACCCCTTCTCCCAAAAGAATTACCGCCCCGCGCCAGTTATTATTTTCTAGATGGTAACAAGCGACAGCAATCTGCAAAATGCCTTGATAAAAGGTTTTTTCAGGCTCTGCGGACTCCATCCACAAAGCCTCTAGGGTATCATGACAAGCATAGAATTGCTGGCGATTAAATTCGTCGATTCCTTGCCCAAAAGCGCTGGCTGTCATTACCCTATACTAATGCCCCCTCATCGATTCGCGGACTTCTTGGATATAGTCGAGGGAAATTACCTGTTCTTCCCCAGCAAACTCGTTATCGGGGGTAATAAATAGCATACAGTGACATTCTTTCCGTTCCCGCATCGGTACACAGGGACAATTCCAAAAAGTATTTTTTACCTCCGCTTCTTTGTCTTCGTAGTGACGACAGGGACATAAAGGAGCGCCTAATTCGTCCTTATGACGCGCTAATCCCTCAATTACTACCGCTGTCACCGAGAGATCGCTACAGAAGTAAGTATTTGTACCTCTAGCGTACTGTTCGGCAAACTTCTTCATCGCCTCAAGACTCTTATCTGTGTCTGTGATCTGGCTCATAGTTATCTGATCCCCTTAGCTTTCTACAAAAAAACTTTTTACTATCCTATCTCGATCCGCTTCCCCTTGGGCGAGGAGAATTTTTAGAATCTCTTTCGATTTTGCCACCGATCCCCTTGTTAATCTAATACGATAAAAAGACTCTCTTTGGCCAAAAGCTCGACTTTTTGGCCAGCAAATCGGAATTATAGGGGCAAAGTTCCTCAAAACCTATCCTTGATTCCCGCAATCCCTGTCCCCTATCACTACCAGAACATGATTTTATCTTTCTTGCAGACAAATAAAATTTCTGATGATAATACGCCTTGGTGGCTGAAAATTACCTCCCTTTATCCCCACTGTATCTACTATTTTGGTCCCTTTGCTTCTTTTGAGGAAGCAGAACAGCATCAGGGGGGTTATCTCCAAGATCTAGAGTCCGAAGGAGCGCAAGGAATCAGTCTTTCGATCGAGCGGAGTAATCCCCATTATTTGACCGTTTTTGACGATGGAAATCAGCATCTAGCTAAAACTTTCGCTTCCCATGCTCGAACCTTTTCTCGCTTTATTTCTTAAGTCTCCCTGTCCTCTCTGTCAACGGCAAAGCGATCAAGAGCTTTGCCGTGATTGTGGGCGACAATTACAGGCCTATCGTCAGAATAACCCGCTTTTTCTCTGGCACGGTTCTATTCCCCTGTTTATCTGGGGACGCTATGAAGGTAAATTAAAACAGGCGATCGCTAAAATGAAATACGATCGCCATCCCGCTCTCGGCTCTTTGCTAGGCAGTTGCATGGGGGAAACTTGGCTGCTGCGTCCTCCCCTCACCGATAAACGTTTGACGGTGATTCCTATCCCTCTCCATCCAGAAAGGTTAAAGGAAAGGGGTTTTAATCAAGCAGAAGTCATTGGCGAAGGTTTTTGTCGTTTAACCGGTTATCATCTGGCTAGTCGCGGATTAATTCGGATTAAGAACACGGCAGCTTTATTTAGTCTGGCAGCCGAGGAGAGAAAAAAGACGATGCAAGCGGCTTTTCAACTGGGGAAAAATTTACCGAAATCAGTGCCGATTCTCTTAATTGACGATATTTATACCACAGGAACCACGATCGAGGAAGCTGTGCAGGTTTTACGCACAGAGGGATATCGGGTAGTCGGTGCGATCGCTCTTGCCAGTTCCAAAATTAGCTAAAATGCCCAGACGGAATCGGTCTAGGCATTTTAGAGTTAGATTAAATTAAGTGCGTTTGATCTTGTCGTATTGACTGATGAAAATCAAACCGATAGTGGCAGGGATCAGGACGATAACCGCACCTAAAACAAGGCTCCAGAGAAAGTTAGCTAAAGAGGGTGTCATGATAGATAAATCCTTTGTCATATTTTCAAAGACTTAGTTTTTTATCTTATCACCTTGAGCGAGAAGACCTCCAGTGCCACAGTCAGATAAATGCGATCGCAGGTTATTATATGTCTTCAATCGCTGAAAATAAAATCTCCCTTGACTTCTCAAGGAGATAGGGATGTTTGACAATGGGTGATAGTTACAAAAGTTCACACTAGACTGGCAAAGATTTTTATGGCTACTGACGATCGCAAACGGCGCATTCTCGATCATCTCTCCAGAAGTACCACTGGTGCTGACTATATTCCCAAAAAACCGCTGCCAATTGTGGAAACTCCTCCGGTGGTAGCGGAACCCGTGGCAGTGCCGCCGCCGGTAACTCCTTCACCGGAATTAACTGCTAAAGAGCGCAAAAGAAAGATAATGTCCCATCTTTCCATGAGTAGCGAAGATTTTGGCGAAATTACTAGCACTACCCCCCAAGAAAAGCGTAAACGTCAAATTAACGACCATCTGCGCCAAAGCCAAGGATAAATAGTAAGGAGTGAGAATTAGCAACTAGGCATCTTCTAGACTGTTCTCACTCCCTCATTTTCTGCTGTCGATGGGAATAATGACAGTTGTTGCAAATCAGTTTCTCGCTCTGGCAACAAGGGAATGTTAAAGTTAGTAATGAGTGCTTCGGTGATCGGATGACGTAATTTTTCTGTGGAACCAACATGATAAAAATGCTGTTTAGTATAGATATAAAACTGATCAGCACTCCAATTTTTTTTAATTAAAGGATTGCTTCTAAACTGATTACTGTGCCAAGTGGACAAAATAAACCGACAAGAAATATCCTTTAAAATAGTCACCAAACAATCTTCATCTTCTTCAGACCACGAGTTAAAATAATCGGCGTGTCTCCCTAAATAAGGAGGATCGAGATAGATCAAGTCTGTTTTTTGCCAATCAGATAAAGTCTCTCGAAAGTCAGCAACTTGAAAATTATAATCAGTTTTAATAAGAATATTTTCTATGGCAATAACTTGATTAACTATTTTGGTAATATATGCTTGAGAAAATCGCTCTGATTTATGACAGTAAGGTACGTTAAACTGTCCCTTCCGATTGAATCTCATCACGCCGTTAAAACAGGAGCGATTGAGAAATAAAAAATCTAGAGAATTAGGAGCTTGATTAAATCTTTCTCGTACTTGATAATAATAACTTTCTCCCTGCTCCTTAAGAGCTTGACCATTTTCTTGCAAAAAAAGCTTAACAGTTTTACTGGTAATAACTTGATTTTTTAGATTATTATAAAACTGGATAATATGAGTATTTGTGTCCGCAAGTAAAGCCTTTTGGGGATTAATATTAAAAGCCACCACTCCCGATCCAGAAAAGGGTTCTATCCAACGCCTAAAGCTCAGATCAGACACAATATTTTTAACATCTTTTACCAATTTAGTTTTAATTCCTTGACACTTAATCGGTGGCACCAGTGGCGTTAACTTCACTAAACACTCTCCTCATTAACAGTAATTTCTATCCACAGCAAACTTAGCTCCTGTTGCCTCGTGAATAAAGGTCAAATCAGGGTAAAAATTTTGTTGAGATACTAACTCTATCTTTAATTGGTTACATCTAGCAAAATTATCAAATATGGGAAAAAGAAGCAATTCTAGGATTTTGGAGATGATTTTCGTATCAATAGAAGGTAGGTTGGGTTGAAGCATGAAACCCAACGCCCGCTACCGCTAACCCATCCTACAAATAATTGTGCCTCCCTACTTAGGGTCTGCTGAATAAATCTAAAAACCTTGT
>VYKR01000126.1_pt1 | contig 26300 bp, 39 predicted proteins | sample 5109561 | NCBI WGS metagenome assembly VYKR01 (sample SAMN12291799, study PRJNA351875) | freshwater metagenome | isolation source: freshwater lake | place: USA: Michigan, Ford Lake | collected 2015-08-15
CATAAAAAGCAAATCCCCAACATTTATCAAGCAATTATTTTTATTAGTAAATATTCTACACGACTCAGTCCAGATAAGCAAGATGGCTTACCACTACTACCGAATCACTACCTGGGATTTCAGCCTCATCAGGTTGTTAGTGAATTAATGTTAACTTCACGGGGGGGCTTTCTAGATTATAGCCGTTTTCCAAGAGATTTAGGCAAATCCACTGTCTTTGCCGCCTATGCCGCCCACGGTTTGGTTCCAATTCTAACAGACTATAACCCTTCTGAAGCGGATGGAGTAGAAAATAATAAACATTATTTAGTAGCTGATGAAAATCTGTCTAGTCTCGATTTGAGTCAACTTCAGCAAATTGCTGACAACGCTCACAGATGGTATCAAGACCATAATTTGATCAAAGTCGCCAAGTTTTACAGTTCGTATTTTAATCCTGAGGTTAAACCCGATTTCGGGAATTAAAAAGTTCAGGTAATTCAATCTGACTTTTTTCGTAATCTTGGGGGATGCCTATGTCAATAAAATATTCGTCAGAAATAAAGCCATACATAGGAATTTTCTCGGTATAAACTTTGAGAAAGTCGTCCTCAAAAGAAAATTTTGATGGCAGATCAAAGCTGGATAATATGTTTTTCCCTACACAATATATACCGCCATTAATATAGCCCTTATGTTGATATTTTTTGGATTCAAACCCGATAATTTTTTGATCATCGTCTAGGAGAACATTATTATAACGATCGAAGTCAGTTAGCGGCTTCAGAGCAACAGTTATCAGGGATTTCTTTTGATTATGTAAATTAATTAAGGCGGATAAATTGACATTAAACAGGGTATCGCCGTTGACAATCAATGCTTGTTCGGTTTCAATTTTATTTAGTGCCAACTGGATCGCTCCTCCAGTTCCCAAGGGTGTATCTTCTATCAGATAATTTAGCTCGTATTCCCTGTATTGATCGCCAAAATAATTGATAACTTTCTGATGTTCATAGCCCACAGAAACTAAAAATTTGTTGGTAATTTTTTGAGAGATTAGGTAATCTAATAGATATTCTAAAAAAGGTCTGTCGGCAACGGGAGCCATAGGTTTTGGTAAACTGTTGATCACCGATCGCAACCTGGTTCCTAACCCACCCGCCAGAATAATTACATCCATAGATACACCTCAAAAAATTTAATTATTGCCAATCTTTTAAAAACTATTTTTAGGATTATAGGGATAATCTCCCCCATCGATCCTTGGTTTGCTATAATGTCCATGCTTGGGTTCCGTATTTAGTAAAGTGAAAATTAATCACTTGGCCTCCTTCTGATTTCAAAGCTTTTATTACTTCGATTTTCTTGGTAGGATCGACCATAAAGATAATAAAACCACCGCCACCGGCTCCCGATATTTTGCCTGAATAGGCCCCGGTTTCCCTCGCTACCCGATAAATGCGATCAATCTGCGGATTACTAATTAATTTGGATAATTTCTTTTTCGCTTCCCAAGAAGTTCTCAGAATTTCTGCTATCCCCATAAAATCTGATTTAAGCAGTGCTTCTTTAAAGAGAATTGCCTCTTTTTTGAGTTGATGGGTAGCTGCGATCGCTTGATCATTTTTTTCTTGGACATTCTGAATTTGATCCTCAATTACTTGAGATGAGTAGCGAGAAATGCCTGTATAGTAGAGGATCAGAGACACTTCTAGTTCATTGATCACCCAATTTTTAATCCGCAAAGGATTAACTATGACTCGATCTTGTTCATAAAATTCCATAAAATTAAAACCGCCAAAAGTGGCAGCGTACTGATCCTGTTTGCCCCCTAACCAGCCTAGATCAATTCGTTCGATCTCGTAGGCTAAATGGGCGATATCATACTCGCCTAGGGGTAATTTTAACAGTTCCACAAAGGCTTTAACTATGGCTACGGCTAGGGTAGAAGAAGAACCTAATCCCGAACCAGCCGGCGCATCGGAAAAAGTGGTGATTTGCAGCGGCAAAGGTTGCCCTTGATTAAAGTCTTTAATCAAACGATTATAGACCGCTTTATGCAGATCGAGAACACCATTATAGGGGAGAGGAAACTGAAGCGTTTCTATTTGTTGTTCTCCTCGATCGGCGGCAACAAAAATTACTTGTTTGTCAGTAATTTCCGTGACTGTACAGTAGGCATAGAGATCGATAGTAGCGTTGAGAACGTAACCCCCATAAAGACTACAGTAAGGCTCGACATCGGTGCCGCCACCACCTAAACCTAATCTTAAAGGAGCTTTGGTTCTGATGATCATGGGTATGCTGTTTAGGTTGATTTTTTGCTAGGAGATTTTAGTTAGGAAAGAGCGCTTCTTCGATCGCTAAACAAATAGTATGAAGAACAAAACCATGACCTTCTTGAATGCGAGGGGTACTGGTACTAGGAATCATCAAACAATAATCGGTTTTTTCCTCTAGAGCTAATCCTTTCGCCCCAGTTAAACCGATGCTAGTGAGACCTTTTGCTTGACAAACTTTGAGAGCTTGATGGATATTAGCGGAATTTCCCGAAGTGGAAATACCGATAAACACATCACCAGGGTTTCCTTCCGCTTCTATCTGGCGGCTAAAAATATATTCGTAACCATAATCGTTAGCAATCGCTGTTAAACTGGCGATATCGCTATTGAGGACGCGAACTGGTAAAGACTGTCTTTCTTTCAGAAATCGGCCGTGCAGCTCACCGCCAAAATGGATAGCATCGGCGGCACTGCCTCCATTACCGGCGACTAATACTTTGTGGTTGTTGCGATAAGCATTGATACATACTTGGCAAATCTCTTGGATTTTTTCTAGATATTTTGTCTCGGTTAGTAGTTTTTTCTTCAGGTTATAAGCTTCTTCCAATTCAGTCTTGATTAAAATTGACAGAGAGGGATCACTCTGGAAACTATCCAATTTTCTGTTTGATTTTTCCACCATTTGCATAGGTTTGATTTTCCAATTTTTATTAGTTGAATAAATTTAACTCTCAATCATTCTGTCATTACATTGAATAGTATCAAAAGACCAGAATCGCTCTCCATTAATTGGGGACAAAACCCCTAGCATGGTAGAATTGATCACGGGAATCGAGTCAAAAGAGTGATCTTTTGCCAGTTACTCTGGGAATATACCACAAACGCCCCAACCTTAGCACAATTTGTTTTGTTTGTAAATAAACTTTTGATATATTCTGGCCGGGATGGAGGATTTCTGAGCGGGGGATTCCACCTTTGCCAGTCTTGGCCTTTTGTGTGGCTGGACAAAAATGTTAACAATTCCTGACAATACTGCTGATATAATCAAAAGCCTAAAGGCCTGACGGCGTATAATATGGCGTGATTGCTCTACCCTGACATCTAGATAGTAAAGAGAAGCAATTTAGCCGAGAAAACTAGCACAAATCGCGACAATCCCTCGAATTTTGTCTGTCTATCGGTTCAAGCTCTCGTCCTTGACAGAAGAACTGAGAATTCTAGTCCCTGACTCTAAAAAGTCCAACATAATGAATCCTTTCCCCGCAATTTCCGTCAATGACGACGATCTAAAATACCCATCTCCGCCACCTCCCGGCAATTCTGACCAGAAAAGCGAAGATAGAGCAAAAAAGAACAAAGCCTTATTTCTCGATCGAGATGGGGTAGTTATTGACTATATTCCCTACCTGAGTAAACCAGAACAGGTGAGCATTCCCGCCGGGGCGGCAGCGGCCTTAAAACAGTGGCAGGATGCCGGTTATCTGCTAATCATCATCACCAATCAATCGGGACTTGCTAGGGGCTATTTCACTTGGGACGATCTGGCGGCGATTCACGGGCGCATGATTGAGGAATACCGACAATCGGGCGTGCATTTTCACGATCTTGCCATTTGCCCGCACCATCCCGACGAAGGTTGTCTGTGCCGCAAACCCTCCCCCTATCTGCTGCTGGCCGCCGCCCACCAGTACGGAATCGATTTAGCCCGCTCGTTGTTTATCGGCGATGCTGCCAGTGATCTAGAATGCGCCCTAGAAGCCGGTTGTCAGCCCGTATTGCTCTTAACAGGGCGAGGAAAAGTCACCCTTGGGGAGATCGAGAAATACCCAGTTCAGATTCCCGTGTATAGCCAACTAAAGGAAACGGTAGAATTATTGTCAAAAACCGCTGCCAAGCCAGAATTATGAGAATATTAGTCCTTTTTTGCCATAACTTTCCCTATCCACCTAGTCGCGGGGCAACGGAGGGGAGAACTTTTAACCTGATCAAATGTCTTCATCAAAACCACGATGTCACCCTGTTCGCCCGTCGGGTAGAGAATGTCACGGAAACTCAGATCGAAGAATTAAAAACCTTTACCGATGATCTTGTCTTATTTCCGCCCCGGCAAATTCCCGCTCAAGGCAAGGGACTGACAAAACTAATCGGTCAAACAGGTCCCTTTCTGGGGGCAACTGTTTGAGAGTTTTACCGCCATAAAAATTGATTTTTTGGAGCCTAATCATGAAAGTTTTAATAGTAGGAAATTACGTCAATGATCGGCAGATCAGTATCAATCGTTTTGTCGGTTTAGTGGAGAAAGGACTCAGACAAAAAGGACACGAAATTCGGCGGGTGCAAGCACAGCCTATTTTCGGTCAACTAAAATCCTCTCCCCAGGGACTCGGCAAGTGGTTAGGGTATATTGATAAGTTAATTATTTTCCCAGTGCAGTTACGTCAGCAGCTGGATTGGGCTGATATCGTCTGCATTTGTGATCAGGCTTTATCCTATTTAACTCCCTACCTAAAAGATTGCAAATATTTTGTGATCTGTCACGATCTGCTGGCCATTCGTTCCGCCCTAGGAGAAATTCCTGAAAATCCCACCAGTTGGACGGGAAAACAGTATCAGTCCATGATTTTGCGAGGATTCAAACAGGCTAAATATGTTGTCTGTTCTTCCGAAGCTACTCGTGCCGATGTTCTCCGTTTAACCAAAATTACCCCCGAACAAACGGAAGTGATCGAGGATTGCTTGAGTGAGGGATACGGTCCGATGACAAGAGCAGCGGCGGTAAATCTAGTGGCCAAATTTAACATTAATAGTGATTGTCCTTGGCTAATTCATGTCGGGGGCGACCAATGGTATAAAAATCGATTGGGATTGCTGAAAATATTCAAGAGGTTAATCACTTTCCCTGGTCTGGAAAATTGCCGATTGATCCTGATGGGAAAACTTTTGCTGCCGGATATGCGCGAATTTGTTAATCAGAATAACTTGTCCGCACAAGTAATCGAATTAGGAACCGTCTCCGATGATGATCTTCGCGCCTTTTATTGCCTAGCAACTGCTTTAATTTTTCCCTCCTTTCAGGAAGGATTCGGTGTTCCCGTTATTGAAGCTCAATCCTGTGGTTGTCCCGTCTTTACCTCCAATCGTCTCCCCATGACTGTTATCGCTGATGATGCAGCCGTTTACTTCGATCCCACCGAACACGAGGCCGCCGCTACTATTATTGCAGAAAATCTTCTCGCTCCCGATCGCCTGGAAGATTTGAGGCAAAAAGGTTTTATCAATGCCACTCGCTTTACTTACGAAAGAATGATCCAATCCTACGACCGATTATTGCCAAAATTGTAGTCTACTGGAGTTTAGACTAACTCCCCCCAATCATAAGCTAAGACGCATTTAAACCGCTTATTCTTAGATTAATTGATACCTGCCATGCCCACGCCCAAATTATCTGGCAATTAGCGATTAATTAGGCTACTCTAACTAATATCCCCCCATTAGCCTCGATTTAGAACTGGCTTTTATCCGTCCCCACCTTATCATCGATTTTTTTCCAGAATATTATGTCTGAAACTATCACTCCCGCTATTAGCGATCGCATCTGTAAACACAGGAACAAAGATCACGGTAATGCCGTGCTTTTCTACTTAGGTCTATCGGCGGTATTATTAAGCTTACATCTACCGGCAGCGGCGCAAAATTGTCGGCCACTTTCTTTATTAGGTGGTGAAGGTAGTGAAGTTACGAAAACTGTCTCACAACCCACTGTTCCAGGGCCTTTCGGTGTCACGATAACTCGTAATAATTGGAATACCGATTGGGCAGTTCCGGGGGGTAGAAGTTTTCAGAGGTTTATCGTTACGGTTTCTGTCCCCCAGGCGGCTTCCTTTGATATCCGGCTGTTTCTCAAGTATAGCGATCAAACTAACGAGGAATTTTTTAATACTAATGGAGTACGAATCGAACCCGATAAACCCTTAACAATTACTGCCACAGTACGGGCAAATGATCAACCTTTTCTAGTCAATCTTTTTGTCAATGGTATTCAGCACATTGGTAATACCTACACCGCTTCTGTTGTCGGTTGTGAACGATAAAATATATAGGGTGTACTGAAAAAAAGTTTTTCCCAGGGACAGGGTGTGGGGTTTTAATCTAAGAGGCATTTAAACCGCTTATCCGATTAGCTGAGTCTCTCCCCATCCCTTTACTGTTGCCTCTTGTCTCGTCTCAACAGGCAATTTAACTGCACGGGCAGCCCTGGATCTTACTCTTTGCCCCGATTGACCTTAAGTGGGACAATTAGAGCAATGCACAATTAAGGATTTTTGTCAAGAAAATAATATTAAACTTATCATTGATACCTGCCATCCCCAAGCTCAAATTATCTGGCAATTAGCGATTAATTACGCTACCCTAGCTAATATCCCCCCATTGGCCTCGATTTAGAACTGGCTTTTATCCGTCCCCACCTTATTATCGATTTTTTTCCAGAATATTATGTCTGAAACTATCACTCCCGCCATTAGCGATCGCATCTGTAAACACATGAATAAAGACCACGGTGATGCCGTGCTTTTCTACGCTCAAGTTTACGGTAATATCACCGATGCAGAAACCGCTCAAATGCTCTCCATCGATCCCGAAGGCATGGATTTAGCCATAGAAAAATTAGGGGAGAGTCAAACAATTAGAATACCTTTTGCGCGCACCCTAGAATCAGCCAAGGATGCCCATAATATTCTCGTTGAGATGCTAAAAGTTAATCAAACCACCCCTTGACAAAGCTCGATTTTGCGACTATCACCGAAAAAGATCAACCTAGAGAATTAGCCCATGAATCAGGTTAATAGTACGGTAATAAAAATACCCAAGTCTGGCTGGCGCTTACTGCCTTTTTTAGTCTTGGGTGTGCTAGTTTTTGCCTTTAATTCCTCCCTAGAATTAAATTATCTAGTCAAGGGTTATATTACTCTCTTGGAATTACAGGCAGGCATCGTGGTTTTATACTTTCTTTTGGCTAAATTAGGGAAATCTCAAAAATTATGAGAAATAGAACTATAGCGGCTTTACTAGCCTTTTTTCTCGGTTATCTTGGCATCCATAAATTTTATCTAGGGGAGAATTTAGCAGGTATTCTCTATCTACTTTTCTTCTGGACTTTTATCCCCGGCATCATTGCTTTTTTTGAATTTATTGGTTTAATCATCATGTCAGATCAAGCTTTTGATGCTAAATACAATCCTAACTATCTCGCCAACAGTAGAGAGCGAGGACTGCCAGAATCAGGCCAGCAAAAAACCGCTACTTTACTCCAGCTTAAGAAACTTTATGATCAGGGAATTATTACTGCTGAAGAATACGAAGAAAAACGCAGAAAATATTTAGATTCTCTTTGAAAAAATATGTCTAATCTCTCTCCTCGCCCTCCCGAGTCTTCCGAGTGGATCTGGCTGTCCTTAGTCCCAGTTTTTGGTGGTCTTGCCATTGCTAATGCTGGCAAAAAAACTAATAATCAAAGTTGGTTATCCGTCGGCATTGCCTTGACAATTATCTCCCTTATTTTCCTTACACAAGAGTCTTTTATCGTAATTTGGTTTGCCCAAATCGGACTGGGTTTATACATCCGTCAACAGCTTAATTCCCATCCAATAGCTTCGGGAAATAGAACCAATTCTGGACAGTCATCCTCTCCTCTCGAAAAAATTGATATTAACAGTTGTTCCACCAACGATCTAGTTTATAAATTAGGGTTGCCGATTGTCTATGCCAATGATATCGTTTCTGTCCGTAACGAAGGACATATTTTTACCCATTTAGAAGAATTACACTTCCTAGCTGGTTTACCAGAAAATTATCTGAAAAAATTAGAACCTTTAGTTATCTTTGCCTACGATATTCGCCAAGAAGTTGACATTTCTTGGCGTTGTTTAAACTACTACTCCGTTGCGGAATTAGTTAATCTTGGTCTTGACTTTTCCGTGGCTGATAAAATTGTCGCTGAAAGGGAAAAAAACGGTGTCTATCGTTCGGCGATCGAAGTAAGAAACCGTACAGGTATTCCCTTAAAATCCTATCAGCAATTGCTCTAATTCGCTTTATTCTACTTATAGCTTGAATTGCTTTTCTATCAAAGACACGATCCAACTTCTGGGTAAAAAACGGGGCAGATTGACGATAATTTTATTAGCCAATTTACCGGCTACCACGTTGGGGCGTTTGTTTGCCAAGGCAGTTAAAGCCTCTTGTACCACCACTTCTGCCGAATCTAACCGGCCGTTTTTGCCCATAAAGGCACTGGGAAATCGGGCCACCTCAAAAAAATTAGATTCCGTCGGACCGGGGCAAAGAGCGAGGATTTCAACGCCTTTGTCTTTATTTTCTGCCCAGAGAGACTCACTAAAGCTGAGAACAAAAGCTTTGGTCGCTGCATAAACGGAAAGATAGGGCAGCGGTTGAAACCCGGCAATGGAAGCAACATTGATAATTGCCCCCCCAGCACCAGCAAGCATCGGACGGAGAAAATAGTGGCTTAATTCCACCAATACCAGATTATTTAACTGGATCATTTCTAACTGTCGGGCTAAGTCCTGCTCGCTAAAAGCACCATAATCACCAAAACCGGCATTATTTACCAGTAAATCAACGTTGATTCCTTTTTGGTTCACCGTATCATATACCAGCTTTCCTGCCCTGGCAACGGTCAGATCTTGAACGATAACTGTCACTTTTACCCCGTATTGTTCCTCTAATTCCGCTGCTAATTGTTCTAGTTTATCCCTAGATCTAGCGACTAAAATTAGCTCCATTTGCCGTTGAGCAAGTTGACGAGCAAAGACGACACCGATACCAGTGGAAGCGCCAGTAATGAGGGCTGTTTTCATAGAAGATCAACTAAAAATAGCTCTTTTGCTGGAATCTTACCACAATTACCCTTTCATTTACAGTTCTTAACTTGGCGGTCAAGACATTTTTTCAACTCAGAATATATGTTAGGCTAGAAATAGAACAAAGGTCGAGGAAGGTGCAGAAATGACAGTTATAAACTTCACTGATCAAGATATTGCCAAATATACCGCCGCTGATATTGCTTCTTTAGCCGAACGACTAGAAAAAGATGAGTATAGCAACCCCTTCGAGGCTTTGCGGGATTGGCATCTGTTGCGAGCGATCGCTTTTCAAAGGCAGGAATTAGCCGAACCTTATCTTTATCTGTTGGATCTAGAAGCCTACGATGAGGCTTAAAGTGGCTTAGTTAAACAAAACTTAACACAAATTACTGGGGGTGTGAGACTAGCACACCCATTATTTTTGATTATCGTCTTCTCTGGCTGAAAACAGCCCCTAGCTTTTTGCTCCTTCTTTCCCTACTATCAATAACAAAGTATTTTTAGGCGATCGACTAAATTATGGGCAAACAATACAATGTTTATGGGATCGGTAACGCGCTCGTCGATATGGAATTTCAAGTCTCCCCTGAATTACTGCAAGAATTAGGCATCGATAAAGGAGTGATGACGCTGGTGGACGAAAATCGTCAAACCCAGTTGATGGAAAAATTGGCTTTTGATTGTAAACGCAGCGGTGGCGGATCGGCGGCGAATACCCTAGTAGCGATCGCTCAGTTGGGGGGTAAAGGTTTCTATTCCTGTAAAGTGGGTAATGACGAATTAGGTAAGTTTTATCTGCAAGATCTGCGCGCCTGTGGTTTGCATACCAATGAACATGGTGGCGAAAAAGAGGTGGGAATCACGGGAAAATGTCTAGTTTTTGTGACTCCCGATGCCGATCGCACCATGAATACTTTTCTCGGCATCACCGGGGAAATTTCCGAACGGGAATTAGTCCCTTCAGCGATCGCTAATGCCGATTATCTCTATCTCGAAGGTTATCTCGTCACCTCTCCCACTGCTAAAGCTGCCGCTATTAAAGGGCGAGAAATTGCTCAGGCTGCTGGAGTCAAAACCGCTTTATCTCTGTCGGATCCCAATATGGCGATCTTCTTCCGGGAGGGATTACTGGAAATGATCGGAACCGGGTTAGATTTCGTTTTCGCTAATGAGTCGGAAGCTTTGACTATTTCTGGCAGCGACGAAATCGATTCAGCGATCGCCTATTTTAAAACCATTGCCAAAGGATTCGCTATCACCCGGGGTGCCAGTGGTTCTTTGATCTATGATGGCGAAAATCTCCTGGAAATTGACCCCCATCCCGTACAGGCGATCGATACTGTCGGTGCGGGGGATATGTATGCAGGTGCGTTTCTCTACGGTATTACCCACGGTATGGGTTACAAAGGAGCGGGAAATCTCGCTTCTCTAGCGGCTGCCCGGGTGGTTTCTACTTTTGGAGCGCGTTTACAAACCGAGGAAATTCAATCCCTGCGCGATTCGATCGTTTTGGGATAGGTTTTGTCGGTGATCGGGAGTCAGTAGTCAGGTTTTTTCTCCCTGCTCCCTGCTCATAGACAGTCTTAACCAGTAATTTAGATAGGGTTTGCTGAATAAATTTGAAATGTAGGCAAAGTAAGGGTTTTGGGGCTTTTCTCGCTCCCACAGGTGCAAGATTTTGAGAGAATCGTCGTTCAAAACCTTGCGTCTTCATACCTATCGGTGAAAACGTAGATTTTCTATCCGAATGCTTCGCCCGTACTTATTCAGCAAACCCTAGATAGTCAGACTAAATCCTGTTTAAAAGGTATAGGAGAGTGGGGAGAAGGGAGCGGGTTTTTCAAGTTGGATTGGCAGTTAATCATGCTATTAAAAACCGATTCAGTATAACGGTAAAGTTAGACCGTCTTCACCGATAACTTTGGCTGAGTCATAACGCTTCAATTGTAACGCGCCCACCTTCCACTGCCTCAATCTGAAGTTTAAAGCCATACAAAAGATCCATCCCCACACATCATAAGGGCTTTCTCTGGCTGCGACTGCCAAAACGGAAGACGGCTCTATGTCCAATCCGAATCACCCAAGGTTGAGCATCAGGGACACGCTCATAGAGATGATCGGTAGCAGTAATCGTATCTTTGCTGTAGCGGGGTTGACGAACTGTCATTGAAGCGACCCTGGGGCAACTTTTGCCCTCTATTTTAACCTAAACATCGGGAATCTTCGCTAACATCCCCCAACTAGGCCCACAAGAGCGGCATCGCACTTAAACCCACAGTTTCAATCAATGGGCATGGTGCGTTCCCCAAAATCGATCAGTGGAGCAGTAGGACTTGCATTAGGGAACGCACCCTACAAGATCGGCGATCGCAATCAATATCTCTACGGTCTAACGTATTAGAACGCATTTTTCTATGGCTTATGCACGCATTCGATATATTTAATTGACGCAGGATCAATAGTTACACCATTCCCATCAAAACAGGTGACTGCTTCTGATGCTGCCTCAATTGCTGACCATCCATGCAATACTAAATGAAGATATAGTAATGCGTTCCTTATTGGATCGTTATTTTGAGTGCAAGAAAATGAAATTATGTATGGTTTCGTTATTTCTTTGTACTTGTTTACAAGATGAATGTAATTTTTACCTAGTAGGCATCCTGATATGTCTTCAACTATTTCTGGAGTTTCAGTATAATTATGCAATAAACCGCTGGGATGTGTCGCTGCTTCTTTAAATAAAAATCCAAATGGGCCTTCACTATTTATCCATGTTTTTGCAATAAAGGAAGTTGCAAAGGGGTTTTCCCCGCTTTTTAGAATGTCAAGTTCTTTTGATAAGATTATCAATTCATGCCATATTGATTCTTCGACGAGTTTTTTGGGAAGAATACCTCGTTCCAAGAATGATTTAGGATTTCTTGTTCTGGTTCCGTGGAAATAAATGCAATCAATTATATCTGGAATGTGATAGTTCTTATCAAACGCTTCATATATGTAATCCTCTAGATTTTCATTTTCTGGTATCCGATCCATGTTTTGTAGGTTGGATATCAAAGTGTTTTCATTTATATTAAAAATCAAGGCGATCGATTTTTTTGTGGTTTCAAAGTTTGTGCAGTCTAAAATCGGATTCATGAATATCGTGGTTTTTTTGTTGAGTTTGCAAATAATGCTAAAACCGTACACTTATAAGCGTTGTATTTTCTAACTACATATTATAGGTCAACTTTCCGTATAACACTCTCTGGGGTAACGATATGGGTCAATTTTCTGTATAACACTTCATTTAGGCGCAATCGCCAGAACTTTTCCCTATATCACCCCCAAAAGCCTGTTAGCCAGATTAGCCTATTGCCAAAAACCTTGTTTAACTAAATTCCTGACAATTAGTCCTATTCTAGCGATGATTCCTCTGTCTGACCGCACCCCTTGACAGAAATTTACAATTATTCGACCTTTAGCGATCGCTATCGGGGGATAGTTGTTTTTTGTTACAGCAGTGGGGAGAAGGGAGCGGGTTTTTCAAGTGGGATTGGCAGTTAATCATGCTATTAAAAACCGATTCAGTATAACGGCTAAGTTGAGCGGCGGCTAATATCCTTTGCACCACTATCAATATCTCTCGCTCGTCCGCTCCAACGTGTTGTTAGACCGTGTTTTCGAGATAAGGTAACAACTTCTCTGCCACTTTCAGCTTGTTGCTTTTGCAAATCAGCAAAGATGGCTTTCAAGTCATGATTGAATGACCGAGAGTACTCTTCACGAATTTTGTGGATCTCTTCCACAATCTCATCCTGAAACATAATCAACCTCCGAGAAGTTCATAGGGTGTACAAAGAATTGGCAACTCGTAGCCAAAATCAAGGCTGATCTCTGCCAACTTTCCCTGAATTTGAGCATTGGCGATGTGCTTGCAGTTCCAGGTGAGCAGGTAATCCATGCCGTGAACGGTTGCGACGGCGATATGAACAGCATCAATATCAGCTTTTGCGGGAAGGTTGCTGCGTTCCAAAAATTGCTCTGCTAAATCTAGCACAGCTTGGTTCAAGTCGAGTAAAGATAGATTAGCAAGGATTTCTAGTCATAGACGGTTTCGCTCACGGCAATCTAGAAAATCTATCCAATGCCTATCCTACCGCATTTAATCTTGGTTCTGAGGGTGTTGGGTAATAGTCGTCAACCCAACCTTGTACGTGAAATATTCTTGTCAGCATAAAGTTGCCGCAGAAAGCGGTAGTCCCTGATCAAGCAACAGCTTCATAGCGATTAGGAAGTTCAATGATGCGATCATCCAAGTAGGAAGAGGCAAAAATTAGGGCTTGTCGAATATCTTCATCCTCCAGTTCCGGAAACTCTTGATGTAATTCTGCTCGATCGGGATAAGTTGCCAGTAGCTCAATCACTCGACGAACCGTAAGGCGAAGATTACGAATGCAGGGTTGCCCATTCATACGGTTTGGATGGCTCGTAATACGATCTAGTTTCATTAGAGTAATTCTATTGCTTCATGATCATTTTAACCTTTAGCGGGGGTAAGCAATGCCTGAAAGACATCCCCCACATATCCATTCTCTGTCATCAGATAAACCGTCACCCATACTATCTTTATATCACGCCCAAAAGCGTGTTAGCCAGATTAGCCCACACCGCACTTAAACCCACAACTTCAATCAATGGGCATGGTGCGTTCCCCAAAATCGATCGCCGGAGCAGTAGAAGTTGCATTAGGGAACGCACCCTACAATATCGGCTAGGATCAAAGTGACGCTCGCAGCATCGGCAGCTGCAATGATCGGTTAGCCAGCGGTTACACAGGTAGCCAGGTATCCCGGTTTGGCCATAGGCCGGCCAACTTGCAGCGGGCAACAGGCGTCAGTGGATCAACGAGACCCTTCGTCTTATCTGACATGATAGAGTTGCCGAAGTTCATAACGTCGCAAGGCAGGACTGACCCGTGCACCCATTCAGAAATCGATCCATGTCGTGAAAAAAGCCGTCGTAACCAGAAAGGTTTACGAAACTTACTTGGTCCGTACTCGGCAATTGAGTTGGCAACGGGAGGATCATCGCCACGTCGGATTCCGACGTTATTGGGACGCTCCGCCTGTGCGTAAAGGGAGTGATCGAATTGCGCCACGGGATGAACGCTTCCATCATGGACGTGGGCAGTCGGGAAGAAAAGGGCCGTTGAATTCCGCGTCCTAAACGACAATGCCATGGGATGGATCCGCATGTCTCCAGATCGAAGCTGAAAGACGGCAAAACCAAAGTCACTGTAAAGCGGCAGCTGTTTCCAAACATCCTCTGGAAGGCGAAATCGAAGATCAAGTCTGTGAAAATCCGCGAGTGCGGGTACGAACGAAGCGTCAAACGCGCCAACTCGATGAACCATGAGATTTCTAGGACTCGCTCCCGCGAAAGCGATGCCTCGGCTACGCACTTCCAGCGGCTGCGGGAAGCATTGATCCATGTCGCGAAAAAAGCCGTCGTAACCAGAAAGGTTTACGAAACTTACTTGGTCCGTACTCGGCAATTGAGTCGGCAACGGGAGGATCATCGCCACGTCGGATTCCGACGTTAGGCGCATCTCATACACTAAGTGCTGACGGTCGCCATTCAGGCGAGCGTAGATCTTCGTGTTGGACACCTGTTGAACGTCGTGAGAAAAGATACACATTCGATTGCGTCTGGGTTTAACTAAATTCCTGACAATTAGTCCTATTCTAGCGATGATTCTTCGATCTGACCGCACCCCTTGACAACAATTTACAATTATTCGACCTTTAGGGATTGCTATCGGTGGATAGTTGTTTTTTGTTACAGCAGTATGGAGCAGTCTAACTGATGGCTATATTTCCAGATTATCGCCCGCAGGAAACCAATCTTGATCGAGAATTTGTTCAAGGGAACCAATGGGAATAGCGGGGAAAGTATCGAGGGGTAATTGAGTTCTAACTTGAGCCTCTTTTCTAGCAAATTGATAGCATTCCTCAAAGATTTCGAGAATATAAGGTTTGAGACTGGGGCTATCTTTAACTTCTTTGATTATTTGTCGGCGAAAGTTGATAATTTCCCCTTTCCAGTGACCCTCATTTCTTGTTCTTTCTCCTGTCCAGTAAGTTAGTTTCAGCAAATGTACCAGTAATTGAATCAAAAGATTTTCGATTTTGCGCTTTTCACTCCTTCCCATACTTGCTAATTCCTCCAGTAAATTCTCTAAATCTACCCGCTCAAACTGTCTGGCTTGCAGTTGATTAATAGTAGTTCTAATCCAGAGATAAAAGTCTTGTTCGTACAGGGTTTTATTGTCCATAATTGACCTCTAGATATTACTCATGGTTATTAGTGGGAAACCAATCTTCATCGAGAATTTGTTCAAGGGAACCAATGGGAATAGCGGGAAAAGTATCGAGGGGTAATTGAGAGCGATCGCTGGCATTTTTTCGGGCTGAAAGATAACATTCATCGAAAATTTCCAAAAGATAGGGTTTCAGACTAGGACTATCTTTAAGTTCATCTAATATATCGAGACGAAAAGTTCTAATCTCTCCCTTCCAGTGACCTTCGTTTCTCTCTCTTTCTGCCGCCCAATATTTGAGTTTAAGTAAATGTTCTAATAATCGGGTTAATAGACTTTTAATTGTGCGCTTTTCACTCCTTCCCATACTTGCTAATTCCTCCAGTAAATTATCTAAATCTACCCGCTCAAACTGTCTCGCTTGCAGTTGATTAATAGTAGTTCTAATCCAGAGATAAAAGTCTTGTTCGTACAGGGTTTTATTGTCCATAAATACTCACTTAAACTAAATAAAATGGGGATAATTATAGAACTTAACTATATAAACTAGCCACATATTCACCGTAGCCATTATAGGGCAGAGTTTCGATAATTTCCCAAGATAAATCACTTCTACTACCGATAAATTTCTCCGTTGCTTGCGACCAACGGGGATGGGGTTTACTGGGGTTTACATTAGCCTCAAAATCGTATTCATGAGCGTCAATTGTGTTCCAGTAGGTGGCTGGTTGTTTGGCTGTAAATTCAATTTTCACTATCGATTTTGCCCCTTTAAAACCGTATTTCCAAGGAATAACCATTCGCAAGGGTGCGCCGTGTTGTTTGGGTAAATCATGCCCGAAAATTCCCACGGCAAAGAAAGCTAATTCATTGGCCATTTCTTCAATTCTTAAACCTTCTGTATAGGGCCAAGGTAAGGCTCCTAAATGTAATCCTGGCCCTTTGGTAATTTCGGGATCATAAAAGGAGGTAAAACGGACGAATTTTGCTTCGGGTTTTGGTTCCACTGCCGCAATTAAAGCACTCATGGGAAAACCCAACCAAGGTAAGACCATTGACCAAGCTTCCACACAACGAAAACGATAGATTCTTTCTTCGAGAGGAAAGGTTTTTTTAATAGTATCTATATCGTAGGTTTGGGGATTTTTTACCAATCCTCCCACTTCTACCGTCCAGGGATTCGTCGGTAATTTCTGCGCTTTTAACCAGATATTTTTCCCCCCTCCGAACTCATAAAAATTGTTATATTTCCCGGCTACAGTTTCGGCAACTATAGGGCGATTTACCGTTAAAAACTGCGGATTTTTGCTGAACCCTGCAATTTTAGGTAATTGCAAACTTTTTTCTAAAGCTTCCGAGGAGGAGGATTTACCACAAGCAGTTAATAATAGGGAACTACCCGCAATTCCTGTCCCGATTAACCCCTGTAAAAAGCGACGACGGTTAAAATAAACACTTTCGGAAGTAACTTCATTTTCGGAAATTTGCCAAGATTTAGCTAAACGAATCAAGACCATAATTATCCCCCAATTTTATTGACAAAAAAGCAGAGTTATGATATGGGATACCACAACTCTGATTGTACAATATTTTGTCAGTTTTTTTAAGAAATTTCGGCGAGCATGGGGGCAGTCACCAGAGGTTCCCGTCGTCCTTTTAAGACCATGGGAACTCCTCGTGAGGGAGCAAGGGTGACACCGCGGCGACTGGGTTTTTCGGGGGTATTATTAACTAGAGTTAACTGATAATTGGTCAAAATTGTGGCGATAGCGATTTTCATCTCGTAGATAGCTAAAACTTCCCCGATACAACGACGCGCTCCACCACCAAAAGGCATATATTCGTAGGGGGTGAATTGTTTTTCTAAAAAGCGTTCTGGTTTAAAAGTATGGGAATCGGGGAAAGTTTGCTCGCGGTGGTGAGCTAGATAAATACAACCCATAATAATTGTCCCTTTTTCTAAAGGATAACCATCTAGTTCTACCGGTTCTTCCACTGCTCGCGGAAAAGTTAACATTGCCACGGGATGAATGCGTAAAGTTTCCGAACAAACTGCCGCAAGATAGGGTAATCGAGTTATATCAATGGGGTTAGGATTATCTCCTAAAGTGGCTATTTCTTGGAGAATTTTTGCTTTAATTTCTGGATAGCGATGGGTCCAGTAGAGCGCCCAGGACATAGCGGTGGCCGTGGTTTCATGACCTGCGAATAATAAGGTCATTAATTCATCGCGCAATTCCTTATCGCTCATCGGGTTGCCTTCTTCATCCCGGGACGACATCAGTAGTGATAAAATATCGTTGCGATTGGGGTTAGGATTAGCTTTTCTTTCGGCAATTTCTGTATAGATAATATCATCAATTTTTGCTTGGGAACGCTGGTATTTTCCCCAGGGACTCCAAGCACCCAAATCAGCACGCAAAATTGGGAAAAATAGCAAAGAAGCCATCACCGGAGAGTTAAAAATATCGAGCATTTCAGCCAGAATTTTTTTCAGGGTTTGATAACGTTCCCCTTGACTAATTCCAAAAACTGCCTCCATAATTACTTGTAAAGCAATCGCTGTGGTCGCTGAACGGGCCTTAAAAGGTTGATTTTCGGGCAATTCTGCCATTACTCTTAGGGTAATATCGCGGATTAAATCGCCGTAGAAACGCATTCTCTCCCCGTGAAAAGGTGGCAATAAAAGCTGACGGCGTTTTTTGTGGATGTCTCCGTCTAACATGACGACGGAATAATCACCAATAATCGGGGCAATAATCCGATTGGCTTCCCCTGGTGCCGAAAATTTTTTACGGTCATTAGTTAAAACCTGTTGTAGGGCCGCAGGACTACTGACAAAGATAAAATTATCTACAGTTAAACCCACTTTTGTGCTAAAAATATCGCCATGCTTGCGGGCGGCATTTTCCATAAAAGCTACAGGATTAATGATCCATTGTGCCATTTGCAGGAAGGTGGGGGCTTTGACCTTGGGGATGATTTTCATAGATTAATTGCTATATCCAATGCTAATTATTTCTAATTGTGACATTTTTTTCCCAGAGACGGCAAGGTGTAATATCAAGTAAACAGCAAAAATTACCGGGCTGTTGCTCGTCCTATCTTCTCCCAGAGAGGGGGATTTTCTGGGAATTTTCAGGATTGGCTTTCTGGTCTAAACAATGATAACTACGGTAGAATAGCCCCTAGTTCTATTTAATTCGCTTTTATAGTTTAATCTCTCTTTTATTCTCTTTTTAGGGACTTGTGATGATTATTTCCCAGTCCAGCAACTGGAAAAAGCTGGTTATTTGCCGTTATTTGCCGCTGCTAATCGCCTTTAGCGGCACTTTTCTCCTGACTACTCCCCCCGCTTTTGCCCTCGAATCCAGTGCCTCCACCGGTTTTAATCCTCAAACTATTCTTTTCAATGCCTTAACTTGGGTGGATAGTTTGGGGTCTGTGGGAGCGATCGCGTTTATAATTATCTATATTCTAGCTACTGTGGCCTTTTTTCCCGGTTCAATCCTGACTTTAGGGGCTGGTGTGGTTTTTGGCCTGGTTTTAGGCTCTTTTTACGTCTTTATCGGGGCAACTATCGGCTCCGCTGCCGCTTTTCTGGTGGGACGTTATTTGGCTAGGGGTTGGGTGGCGGAAAAAATTCAAGGTAATAATAAATTTCAAGCTATCGATGAAGCTGTGGGGAAAGAAGGCCTAAAAATAGTGCTTTTAACCCGGTTATCTCCCATATTTCCTTTTAATCTGCTCAATTATGCCTATGGTGTCACCGGGGTTTCCCTGAAAGACTATCTACTAGGTTCCGCAGGCATGATTCCGGGGACGATAATGTATGTCTATATTGGCTCTTTAGCGGGCAGTCTTGCCACTATCGGCACCTCAACACCAGCCACTAACCCAGCTTTACAATGGACTATTCGCCTGAGCGGTTTTATCGCTACCGTTGCTCTCACCCTCTACGTCACAAAAATTGCCCGTCAGGCCCTGGCATCAGTTATCAGTGAATAGTAATCATTTATCAGTCAGGGGTTGGGGAAGTGGGGGAATGGGGAAGTGGGGTGTGACCCCCCCAACCCCCCCGACATCGGGGGGGCAGGGGGGGTGTGGGGTGTGGGGTGTGGGAAGTGGGGAAATTGAACTAAAACCCCAAAACCCCAAAACCCTAAAACCCCAACTCCCTAAAACCCCAACTCTCAACTCCTGCCTCCTGAATCCTGAATTCTGAATCCTGAATCCTGACTACTGGCTACTGACTCCTAACCCTAACAACAATTTTTGATTTTTACAAGAGGTCTAATATGTTTGAAAATAGCTCCAGTGAAGTTAATATTCTCCCCATGGACGAACATAATCAAAAATTAGTTAATCATGTTCATCCTGCCGATTGGGTCAATCCACAACCCCAAGATTGTTATGATTTAGTCGTCATTGGTGCGGGTACTGCGGGTTTAGTTGTAGCGGCGGGGGCTGCGGGTTTAGATATAGGTTTAAAAGTGGCTTTAGTAGAAAAACATCTCATGGGAGGAGATTGCCTCAATTTCGGTTGTATTCCTTCTAAATGTCTGATTCGTTCCTCTAGAATTATCGGGGAAATTGAGAAAGCCAAAAAATTAGGAATCGATATTGGAGATACTAGGGTAGATTTCGCCAGAGTCATGACCAGAATGCGGCAAATTCGCGCTGATATTAGCCCTCATGATTCGGTGCAACGTTTCCAAAAACTAGGTATCGATGTCTTCTTGGGTAGCGCTCGTTTTTTGGGACAAAATGCCGTGGCAGTGGCGGGAAAAACCCTCGCTTATAAAAAAGCCGTCATTGCCACTGGTGCTGGGGCCTTTCATCCTGATATCCCCGGACTAAAAGAAGCGGGATTTTATACCAATGAAACAATTTTTTCCCTCACAGAATTACCTCCTCGATTAGCTGTTATCGGTGGCGGGCCGCTTGGTTGTGAATTAGCCCAAGCTTTTCAACGGTTAGGCGCACAGGTGATTTTATTTCATAATCATTCCCATCTTTTGAATAAAGAAGACCAAGAAGCGACCGAAATTATTGAGAATACTTTGCTGCGGGAAGGAATGCAATTGATTCTCTGCTGCCAAATTGAACGGGTGACAAAAAATGAGCGGGGTAAAACCATTGAATATACTAGCAACGGTCAAGGAGCAACTATCACCGTTGACGAGATTTTAGTCGCTGCCGGCCGGGAGCCTAATGTGTCAGGATTAAATTTAGAAGCGGTGGCCGTGGAATACGATACTCGTCGGGGAGTCAAAGTTAATGATTATCTGCAAACTACTAACCCGAAAATTTATGCGGCCGGTGATATCTGTATGGATTGGAAATTTACCCATGCCGCCGATGCAGCCGCCCGTATTGTGATTAAAAATACTCTCTTTTCTCCCTTCGGTTTCGGACGCGATAAGCTCAGTAATTTAGTTATGCCTTGGGTCACTTATACCGACCCAGAAATCGCCCATGTGGGTATGGATGAAACCCAAGCACAGACCCGGGGATTGACCACTAATACTATTACAATTCCTTTGAGTATAGTCGATCGATCTATCACTGATGGCGAAACGGACGGTTTTTTAAAAATTATTCACAAACAAGGTTCCGACCAAATTTTAGGGGCTACTATCGTCGCTGCTCACGCCGGTGAGATGATTTCCGAAATTACCACCGCTATGGTTGCCAAAATCGGACTGAGTAAACTCTCTATTGTTATTCATCCCTATCCCACCCAAGCGGAAGCAATTAAAAAGGCCGCCGATGCCTATCGTCGAACTCTCTTGACTCCTAATAGTCAAAAATTCTTGGAATTGTTGACTAAATTATCGGGTTAAAATCAATGATTGCCACCGGACAGAACTACGGCAGAACTTTGAGCAATTCTGGTGGGAATTATAGTCATTTCAATTAAGATTGAGAATATCAATGCCAGAGTTCATAAGGGGTTCACCGGTCTAGAGTGTATCAGACTTATCTGAAATGACTATATAATCGCCATCTCCGAAGAGGAAACCATCTTGAAATACAGCAACAAAAACCCTACCATATTCTACTTATTCCGTAGCTATCGAATATTTCATCTGCGCTAATAATCGACATTTTTTCTACCATCGCTTGAGCAATTAATAATCGATCAAACGGGTCACGATGATGAAATGGTAAAGTTGTGACAACTGTAAGATGTGCCATGCTGATTGATAGAATTTCCATGTCGTTAAGTTGCACTTGTTGAGGAATAAATTGATCGTATGTATTGGGTATGGTTAGCTTGCCAATACTAACTTTGATGGCAATTTCCCACAAACTGGCAATACTCAACAGTAGATCGACATCTGATTCAATTAAATTTTTAGCATCAATACTCAACTGAGGACTGTTATTAATAAACCAAAGAAATGTATGGGTATCGAGTAATAATTTCATCCCATGTACTCACTGAAATCTTCCAAAGGTTCATCAAAATCAGGTGACATCCAGATTAATCCTTTGGCACTCCCACTCTGACGGCGTTTTGGGGGTGGAGTCAATCGCACTAATTTTAAAACCGGTTGATCATTCTGGGTGATGATAATCTCATCCCCCTTGAGTGCAGATTGCAATAAGCTTTCTAGTTGTGTTTGAGCTTGATTTATATCAATTTGGTGCATAGTCTCTTATTATTAAAGTTTTCTAGAAGTTTAGCAACAAAAATCTCCCATCACTATCCAATTCTAAAAAGTGATGGAAACTATGACACCATTGCAGATGTCAAATCTTCTTGGCATCAACTCATTATCAAAGTGTAAAAAGGGCATTCAGCTAATATTCTATCGATAATTCGGTGGACATTGCTGAAGTTGAGCATTGACCTCATCAAGTGGCTTTTGAGATTCCTTTAAATTGTATTCTGCGTTAATTTTATCCGCTTGTGTTGGTTGGCTGTATGGACTTGGTGATGAAATTTGTTGTTCCCAGAACTGAACATGAGATTTGTGCATTTCCTTCATATTCATGAGACTGATGCAATTTTCGTGTACAGAACGTGGTATTCCGGCTTCCGTAGACGAGGATTGTATTCCTTGGGAGTTGGTAGGGTCGTATGGATTTGATACACTTGGAGGCTGAGGATTTACTTGAGTAGGCGAGGATTGTATTCCTGGGGGATTGACCTGACTACCTGTGTGCCGCTCAGAAGATCAAGCCACAAGAGCTATTGCAGCAAGCTTTGCAGCACATGAGCTTTTCATAACCTTACCTCGGCTATGCGGTTGTTGAAGAGGCTTAGTTAAACCTTTAATTATATTCTAAACAAAGAAAATACCAGAGGGACGCATTTTCAACTTTTCTTAACTTTTATTACTCTAGAGGCTCTGTTGCCCGAAAATCGCTATCCTGATGTGGTAAAACGAGATAAAGTCCCCTATCAGGGCAGTTTTGAGGAAATTGCGGTCAGTGCGGTCAATAATGACAGAGGTAAAATTGAAGATAACGGCAATGGCTTCGCCGTCAGTGAAGAATTAGCCGAACATTTACGTTTGTTGGAGAAGCAGGCAATTGAAACGGGGTTTCAAGTGGGACTCCAGCAGGCAGAAATCATGGGGAAAGTCATCCCGCAAGTGACCATCATGCGGCTCAAAGAGATGATTGCCACCGGAGAACTGCGGCAGAACTTTGAACAATTCTGGCGGGAAGCAGCCGCACAGTTGGGAAACCCCCAATCCCTCACCGAACGGGGGTCGGGGAAATGGCAGGAGTATCAGTTGGAGAAATACCAACCCCTGACGTAGCTCTGCCCTTTTTAGAATACAAGTAAACGGTGAAAACCTTCTTGCTCAAAATGGCGATCGGTGGTTAATGCTTCATTAATATTGAACTGACGCATCAATAAAAAGCTAACTGCATCGCATAGAGAATAAGTCTTATCTTGCCGTGCCATCAATAGTTTGACCGCAGCACGATGCAAAGGCTCATCTATCCAAACTGTCTCGATATCTGGATTTTCTAGCAAATCGGTGATAAATTCTAGGGTAGCTAAACGCGGGTAATGGCGAACTTGAGCTAGAGCAACTAACTCTGCTAAAACGTAACTGTGGGTGATGCTTTTACCTGCACTATCTAACAATTGGACAGCTTCTTCATGTCCTGGTTGATCACGATAGACATAGCAAAGTAACCCAGAAGTATCGAGGAGTATCACCGATTTCATGTCTCCTCATGAGTATCTCCATACTCTCTCCCTAAGTCAGCATCAATGCTTTCATTATCTGCTCCTGTCGGATAGCCGCTAATTGAGCCAGCGTGCGCTCGAAAGCGTTGACGTGCTGCTTCTTTTTCCGCTTCCGTGCGTTGGTCTTTAGCTTTTGTTAAGCGATACTGTCGCTCAAGGGAAGTTGTTACTAATTCTGACAGGTCGATCCCTAATATTTTAGCTTGCTGTTGCAAGGCGGCATAGACTTCATCGCTCAATTCTAGGGTTAAGACTTGACTCATTTGGCTGTACCTTCATTGTGGCTATTGATTAGATTAATTTCTTTTTTAACTCTTTGACCATTATAACCTCGGACTCTTCACAGTAGCACTGTAGGGTGGGTTACGCTGTCGCTAACCCACCGCATATTAAAAAATTGATGGTGCGTTACACGCGCGTTTTCGCACCCTATGGCGATGGCGTACTGCTACGCAGTGCCTTCGGCATCGCACTGTCGGTTGGTAATTTTAATATAAGCAGCATCGTGGCGCACTTGATTCGTCCAGCCTGCTTTCAACACCCATGCGGAAAAGGAAGCTTTATTACGGGCGCTGTTACAAATTACGGCTTTTTCAGCCTTGTCGGGAAGACAGGGCTGGGAATTTTTTTCAGCAGGCGAACTTAAAGCAGGTTAGGTTAAAATTAACTTATTCGGCTCTGATTTTGGATTGGGGAGTTATCTGCTCTCTTCCTACGAAAGGAAACGATTTGCCGAAACGGGATGCTCCCTAAAAATCAGAAAAAATTCGCCACACCAGTCTCAAGGAGGAAAGGATGTCTCAAGTCTCTATTCAATCAGATTTGGTCGATGATAAAATTCAGTCTAGGCTCGTTATTCGTATCGCGTCAATTATTGATGATTTTATCAAGAATGAGAGCTTATTGGAAGATTTAAATAGAGATGAAATGGTTAAGTATTTTGTGAATTTACTGACCGAAAAATTTTCCTCTTCAGAATTAGAAACAATGCCCGATGAAAGTCTAGGTCGCAAAATCAGGCGAGTCTTAGGAGTGCAAGCAATGGCGGGACTGCTGAAGGATTTAACTCCAGAACAAATGGCAGAGTTTGAAGCAGTGATGGCAAGTTTTAGATAGAAATAGTAAATAGTCGTGGGTTATCTACTCGATACTAACATCGTCACAGCTATTCTCAAAGACAACCAAGTAGTCGTTGAGAGATTGAGTGCAGTAAGGCTACAAGGAAAGGATGTTTTCATAAGCTGTATTACTTATTTAGAAACTGAAGCTGGACTATTAGCAATTAAGGCAACGAAGAAGTTAGCAAGATTTCAGAATTTGTGTCGCACTGATTTGAGAGTATTGTTGTTAGATACAATGGAGATTGTTCATCAAGCCGCAGCAATTTCTGCTGATTTAAGGCTTAAGGGAACCCCCATACAAATGACTGATATTCTCATTGCAGCAACAGCTATTAGCTATAATCTCATTGTCGTTTCTGACGACTCAGATATGCTGAGAGTTCAGGGATTAATCGTAGAAAATTGGCGGCGATGAGATAATTTGCTGGTGATGATCTCACCCATCCAGGAAAGAAAGCTTTATTACTAATATTTTAGCCTGCTGTTGCAAGGTGGCATAAACTTCATCGCTCAATTCTAGGGTTAAGACTTGACTCATTTGGCTGTACCTTCATTGTGGCTATTGATTAGATTAATTTCTTTTTTAACTCTTTGACCATTATAACCTCGGACATCAGCTTGTCTCTTCACAGTAACACTATAGGGTGGGTTAGCGACAGCGTAACCCACCGAATATTAGGAAATTGATGGTGCGTTACATTAACATTAACGCACCCTACGAAAGCTTATAAGTCATCTTCCGATAATCGAGCTATTTTCATAATTGATTTTAAAGTTCCAATTTTTAAATCCTGATTGCGGTGTACAGGAATAGATAGAATTTTATCTTCATCCTCCTTTTCATAAATATGGTGACTACTGGTAATTTTTTTGAGTATCCAACCTTTTTTTTCGACAATTTTACAGAGTTTTTTCCCTGATATTGATTTCATACAGCAATTTCAATCACTTCTGACCTAGATTCAGGTTGTTTGCTTTCATTGGCAACTTCTAACCAGCCTTGTATGGCATCTTGGAGGTTATCGACAACTTCGTCCATACTATCTCCTTCTGTTATACAACCGGGCAGAGCGGGAACTTCAGCCCAGTAACCGCCTTCTTCGGCTGGATGAATAATAGCTTTGATTTTCATCAGGTTCAGAATTTTTGAAAACTTATCTCTTATTTTAATATGAATATGGAAGTTGGGTTTCCTTGCGTCAACCCAACCTACAGGCGATGCTGGAGAACTGCGACAGAACTTTGAACAATTCTGGCGGGAAGCTGCCGCACAGTTGGGAAACCCCCAATCCCTCACCGAACGGGGGTCGGGGAAATGGCAGGAATATCAATAAGCTTCTCCTTCATTAGTAGGGGAAATTTCTTCAGCCTCATCTTCAGTTTCGAGAGACATTTCTGCTGTCTGTTGGGCAAGTTGTTCAAAAATGTCAGTTTCTCTAGTTGTTATTGGTAAGGTATCTTCAACCTCAACCGCAGTTGGTTCAATCTCAGGGTACATTTCTCCTGTCTGTT
>VYKR01000238.1_pt1 | contig 26150 bp, 18 predicted proteins | sample 5109561 | NCBI WGS metagenome assembly VYKR01 (sample SAMN12291799, study PRJNA351875) | freshwater metagenome | isolation source: freshwater lake | place: USA: Michigan, Ford Lake | collected 2015-08-15
GTTATAAGGTTGGTCAGGGTTGACCTATTAGATTCAGTCAGGGGACTGAAGACCTTACTAGGCGGTTATTTCAGGTATTTCAACCTTATTTCATGCCTAAACGTTTCGCACCATTCTTAATCGCATTGTAGGCATTACCGCCCAAATCAATAATCTTATTAAGCTTCTCCCAGCCCAGCCCAGTTAATTCTTCTAATTGCTGTTTGGCTACTTCTTCTAACCCCAAGCTAAAGTTTTTACTGATTGTTCCTAATGCTTGTCCAAGGGCTTGAATACCTTTTAAAACATCCCCATTTTCAATGGCTTGAATACCACTGTGAACTACTGTTGAAATCTGGGAAGCTGTGATTAAAAGAGTTTTTGCATCTGAGACTTTAGATAAATCGCTCAAATCAATTCCATCTGCTGCGATTGCCCCTACTCCTTGAATGGCACTGAGTAAAACAGCGATAGAGTCTCCCCCTTTATAGGCAACATAAGCACTATTAATTGAGGTTTTGAGGGCGGTTACTGTTTGCGGCGAAAGCCCTGCTATATCTCCTAAACTGCCAGCCAGGGATAAACCGGCTCGAAAAATAGCGGTTGACCAATCTCCATTATAGGCGGCTTGCAAGACGCTCAGGGATGTGTTGATGGTATTAAGAGTGGCGGTAATCGAAGAAATTGTTCCGGCTGATAACCCTAAAGCGGCGTTGATTCCTAATGATGCGCCAGCGGTGAGGACTGCTGAAGCGGCACTAATAACTAGGGTAACAGTACCAATAATTTCATTGACAAAAGCTTTCTTTCTGGCTTTCCTTTCCTGAATCCTTCCTTGAATAATCTGTTCAAGAATCGTTTTCGATTGTTTGGCTAATTCGCTGGATAAATCAACTGCACCTTTGGCATAACCAATTTGATAGAGAATCTCTAAATTTTTCGCATTAATTAAGGCTTTCTCTTGATCGGATACTTGACCATTTTTAATCTCATCATAGAGAGATTTAGTTGCGCTTTTAAGGTTAGTTTCCGATTGCTGGAGTAAGGCTATATATTTCTGTTCTTCTTGATCTAATTTGGCAACTTCAGCATTTAGTTTATTAGCTTGCTCAACTAAAGCGGTGGCAGTTTTGAGCAAGTTGTCCTGAATGGTTTTGGTTTCTTTACCTTGTAAAGCTGTGTGAATATCCTGGGTAGTTGCGGTTAATAAGGTTTTGATTTCTTGGGGTAAGTTAGGTTGGCGCTGTTGGAGTGCGTCTAAATCGGCGAGGATTCCCGCTAGTTCGCCTTTGTAGTCGGCTTGTTTGATGATCTCTTCGATGGGATTTGCGCCTAAGTCAGACCGCAAGTCATTAATTGCGGTTTGTAAGGCTTCTTCAGTTTTAATCTGGTTGAGTTGTTCGAGTTTGGTGATGGCTATTTGACGATCTCGTTCTATATCTAATCGCTGTTTGTCCAGTTGGAACTTAACAGTATCATCGATGAGATATTGACGATTGTTTGCAATATCTTGTTCTAATTTTGCCTGGGCAAAGTTGAGTTTTTCAACTAATAATAATTGGGCTACAGTTTGTTCTGTCCAGTTGCGAATTTGACTGAGGGCATCAATACGGAATTGGGCAATGGCGAGTTCTTCTTGTTTGGCATCAATTTGTTCTTGGGAGTTGCCAATACTTTTGTTGAGTTGTGCCAATTCTTCGGCGGCGAGTCCCTGCTGTTGTTGGATAGCAGTAATTTGGCTTTCGGCGAGGGTACGAATTTGGGTAAATTCAGCAATTTGTTGTTCGGCTTCTGTTTTCAGTTGCCGATATTTCAGCATTTCATTGTAATAATAATCCGCCAGTTGCAAGTCTTCGGGACGGGCAATCCCTTTGCTACTACTACCGCCTTTATCGTTAGCTAAATCTCGATAGTCTCGGTGATAGAGTTCCGCGACGGTAGCAAAGTCGTTATATTTGGCAACTTCTAGGAGTTTAGCGGCTTCTTTGCTTCCCGCATCATTGGCTTTTTTCAGCAGGTCAATTAGTTGGGTTTGTAGTCCGTTGAGTTGGATTTGTTTTTCAGTAGCTTGAAGGGTGTAATTTTCTTTGAGTTCAGTAGCTTTTAGTAGGTCTTGCAGGGTTTGTTGTTTGTCTTTAATGGCGCTGAGATATTTGTCGTTTTGCAGCAGTAGGGAGGCTTGAACGTCATCCATGAGGGCGGTTAAAGCGTTGCTGCTGGCTTCAGCTTGTTCGGCTAGTTTTTGAACTTCGGCGAGGGTTTTCTGAGTATCAGTGAGGAGTTTTTCAAGATTACTGGTGTCGTTGTCAGGACTTTCTAAATAAGCATCAAGAAGTTGATACTGAGTCTCAATAACTTTTTTCTGAGTATTGAGGAGAGTTTGTTTTTGTAGGAAGGTGGCTTGTTGGGCGCTGAGGACGATTTGTTTCTGGGTGAGGAGTTGGATGGATTGGTCGAGGAGGGTTTTGAGGGTGAGAGATTGATTTTCTGGGAGGTTTGTGGGAATGTTGTTCTGTTGGTTTTTGAGTTGGGTAATGAGGGTTTCAACCTGGGTGATTTCTTCAGTTAGGAGGGTGTTTTGTTGGTTAACCCAAGTCTGAACAGCGTTGATTTCTTGCAGGAGTTGTTGTCCCTGAATGTTTAGTTCAACGCGACGGGGAAGGACATCGGCGAGGGCGTTTTGATAGGTTTTTTGGCTAGTTTGATATTCTGTCCATTCTTTGCTGACATTACCTTGGGCAGTTTTTGCATTTTTAATAGCTTGGTCGAGTTGACTTTGCAGGGTGGGGAGGAGTTTTTCCCAGTCAGCTATCTGTTGTTTTTTATCAGCGTTGAGTTTAAATTGTGCGTCGAGTTGGTTGAGGAGGGTGGTGAGTTGGGCTTGGGTGAGGGAGGTTTCGTCAGCAACAGCATTAGCAGCCTGCCATTGTTTAAGGATTTCGCTGGCGGTGTTTTGGTTAGTGGTATCGGTTTCAACTCCTTTGAGGAGATTAGCAGAGTGTTCCCGAAGACTAACGGCTTGTTTGCTGTAGGTGTCCCAAATTATCCAATTGTGGTCAACATGGGTGATAGTAACAGTTTTACTCTTGCCTGATTTGCCTTTGTCTTGACGTTGTTCTGTCCAAGTGGGACCGGCTTTACGGCTGAGTTGCCAATGAGTAGCGGCTTGTTCTTCGTACCAAGTGGCTTGGGAAAGGGCGGCGGCGGATTCAGAATTTTTGCGGGTGATTTCTGATTGAAGGTCGGCGATTTGTTTTTCAGAGTCGCCGATTTCTTTGTTGATTTGTTGTTGCAGGTTGGCAAGGGTATCGGCTTGGTTTAATTCGGGGTAGTATTTGTTGCGTATCTCTTCAGAAGATAAAGATTGAACAAAGGTACTATTTCCTTTGCTTAGAAATGTACGAATAGTATTTGATGCTGTCCACTGAAAGCGAATGTCAGCATTACCATCGTTGTTAAAGTCATTAACCTGTATTTGATCAGGTGAGCCGGTGATTAGAGTAGTTGTAATGGGGTCTAAGTATTGAGTAAATGTGCCATTTCCGTTACTGATATAGAGTCGATTTCTTCCTGATGCTTTCCAGTAGAAATAAAGATCGCTTTTTCCATCACCGTTAAAGTCTTTTCCATCACCGTTAAAGTCTCCTGTAAAAATATTCGTAGGAGATTCATTGATGGCGGTTGTTGAGATGGGGTTAATGTATTTAGTAAAACTCCCGTCACTATTCCCTAGATAGAGTTCATTAGCACCGGATACATTCCAGTGATGATAAGTGTCATTGATTTTATCGTTATTGAAGTCACCAATCAGGTTGTTATCCGCTAAACTCTGAACAGTGGGAGTAAATTGGATATTGTTTAGAGTTAGCTGGTTAAATTGATACTCTTGTAAATATTTCTGCAACTTATCTGGATCTTTTTCAGATTGCAGGGTTAGGTATGCGGTTTCTAGGCGAAGGTTTTGGAGGTTAGATATAGCTTGTTCTTGGATAGGTTTCGTTTGTTGATCAAAAATATTAGCATCGATCTCGATAATTCCTCGAAGTCCTTGACCCCTTAAAATACTATCATTAGTCCAATCATTCCACTTTCCTTGGGCAAAGTTAACATCTTGATCGCCGATGATCATACCATAATTCTCTATACCTCCACCATTATTTGGTTCGTTAGGAGACCAGTTTAAGTAATTAACTGCTTCTCCATTTACCCATTCCCAAGAAACATTAGATAAGTTCTTTTTCAAGCCAATCCAATAGTTGCCTGTTGTACCAAAATTATTTAAAATCCATCGTTGCTCATCAGCATTGTTAATAGTAACAAGATTACCTCCTAAGCGTTGTGCTTCTGCTTGCGCTTCTGTCCAAGTTGTAATTTTTGATAAAACATAATACTTTCCTGTCTGAGCATTATATTTAGCAAGTTTTTTATAATCGTTTTTATTCGGATCGATTTCGATGATTCCTTGGATAGATTGACCTCTTAAAATACTAGCATTGGTATAATCATTCCACTTTCCTTGGGCAAAGTTAACATCTTGATCGCCGATGATCATGCCATAATTCTCTATACCTTCACCATTGGGTTCATTAGGAGACCAGTTTAAATAATTAACTTTTTCTCCATTTATCCATTCCCAAGCACCATTATCTAGATTCTTTTTTAGCCCAATCCAATAATTGCCTGTTGTGCCAAAAGTATTTAAGATCCATTGTTGCTCATCAGCATTATTAATTGTGATTAAATTACCGCCTAGACTTTTTGCTTCTGCTTGTGCATCTGTCCAAGTTGTAGATTTAGTCAAGGTATAATAATTCCCATTTTGAGGATTATATTTAATAATCCCTGCAAGAATGTCTCGATTGTAATTAATTTGATTAAGTTTTACTTTATATGCTTCAGTAAAATTCTTCTGTTTCTGTTCAATATACTTCTGTAAATTCGTTTCTATCCATTGTTCTTGTTGCTTCAATTTTTGATCTACAACCTGCTGAGAGTCGATTTCAATGATTCTAGAACGCTCCCAAATTTGTATAGCTCCTTCTTTTGGAGGAAGATATCCCGCTCCAAATGTATCTGTTATCCATTGTCGCTCTTGTTCATCATCAACTTTGACAAGATATCCTCCATATTTATCCCCTTCAGCTTGTGCGGCTGCATCATTAACTGTTATGCCTGTTAAAAAATAAATATGACCATTAGCAGTATTGGTAAAGGTTTTGTAGCCTATTTTTAAATCAATCTGATTCGGTAAATCAGCAATTTTATTAGTAACTTCTTCATTAACTTCATCAATCAATAAAGGACGTAAAGCCTCAGCCGTCTGACTAATTAAAACCTTAATCCCTTGATCATGTAAGCTTTGAAGTTCACCAGCAACTCTCGCCTTATCCGCTGTTGCTTTATCATTAACCGCTTGTATTTGTTGGTCATACTTTTGAAAATTTAACTCAACTATCCCCGGAATATTTCCATTATGTATGCCAACATGAGGTAAATCATTCCAACGTCCATCCCCCGTTAAATTTAACTGAACAAAATCTTCAATTCCATCCCAATTATCAGGTTGATTAGGTAGCCAATTTGTGTAAGTAACAGGTTCGCCACTTACCCATCGCCAAACACCTTCCTGAATATGATCGCTTAATCCGATCCAAACATAGGACTTATAACGTTGAAATAACCAATTTTGCTCATCTTGGTTATTAATAGTAACTAAATTCCCTCCGGCTGATTGTGCGATCGCCTGTGCGCCACTCCAATCTCTAGCAGGAGTCAGAAAATAATAATTTCCCGTTACATCACTACGAACAGCCTGCCATTTTGTTATCGCTTCTTGCGACTTTAAATCCTTCTCATCCTGAATGTTTTTAACATCATCTATTTGATTTTTCTGAATATCAAGATACCCCTGATACTTATTAGTATAAGTTAGTAAATTAGCAGTGGCAAAAGTCTTATAATTATTTAACGCCAGACGCAACTTATCAGCAACTAGCTTATATTGCTCATTTCCCTCCAGCTTCTTTAACAAATCCTCTGCAATCTTTTTAACCTTTTGATCTGACGATTCATAATCAGCTTTATCCACAGAAGCTAATTTACTTAAAGCAGTTTGTAAATCCCCGTACCCCTGTTCAAAACTTCTTAAATCCCGAATATGATTTAACTTCCCAGAAAGCGCGTCTGCTTGCTCAACCGCCTTCTTCTGAAGCGCGATATTCTCCCCTAAATCATCCACCGCCTGCGCCAAAGCATCCCGATACTTAACCTGGGTATCCTGAATTGCGATCGCGTCATCTAACTGTATCTTATTCAGCGAATAATCGCTATAGGGAACAGCAAACTTATCCCCAATATACTTGGTCAAACCATCAAAAGCAGTCAAATTATTCTGGAATAAATTATTAACCTCCACCGTAAACCCATGATTCTGCTTCAGATTTTCCCCCCAAACATCACTCAAACCCGTCATCTGCTGTACCAACTGAGGAAGCAAAACCACATATCCCTCAATCGTGTTAACTTTCACCGCATCATTAACCGAATTTTCTGTCGCTTGTTGCTGATTAAACGATTCCAATCGTCCCTGATTGATTTCTAGCGCCTCCAATCCCAACAACTGATACTGCTGCTTTAATTGTCCTAACTTACCTTGCTCAACAGCAATCGCTTCATTCAATCCCTTAATTGTTGTAGCCGACTGATTCGGTTTCGCTAAATCACCTTTTAAACTGGCAATTTTATTTTGAACTTTCGTAATTGCATCCTTCAGTAAACCCAAAGATAAATCAGTTGTCAATAACTCCTTATTATCCTTGACAAAATTATCCAAGTTTTTCTGTGCTGATACCTTATCAGTTTTTAACTTATCCAAGTCTGACTGTGCTTGAGTTACCTTCAGATTAGTAGCTTGCGCCGCCTTTTCCTGACTGGGAATCTCCGTTTTCTCTAACTGCTGTAAATCCTCCTTCCCTTGGTCTAATTGCAGATTGACTAAGGCTAACTCATTATCACTTCTTGTGCCAACAAACGATAATAAATTATTCTTAGCATCCAATTCATGATACAATAACCAAAGCTCATTATTTTTACTCTGTTTCGTCTCTTGTAAAATAGACTTATTCTTGTTAAAATAATCAACTGAACCCTGAATACTATTAGCTTCTGCTCTGAACTGATTCGCTTGATTTTGATAACCGTCTCGTAGGTTAACCTGTTCTTGATTTGTCACCCAGCCATAGATTTCTTTTTTCTTGCCACTTCGGCCACTTTCATACCCGACAACATCCCACCTTTGAACAAATTGATTATGATAATTTGCTTTTTCTTGGGCGGTATTCCCTTGAATAATTAAGTTGTCATAGCGAGCGACTAAAGCTAATCCATCTGTAATCTTCTGAGTCAGGTCTTTAATTTGTGCATCTGTTGTATTAATCTTACCTTTAATCGTTTCTATTTCTTGCTTGATCTTCCCTTTATCTCCATTCCCATTATCAGCAAGAATCTTCTTTTTATCCTCCAAATTCTTAATCGCAATCTGTAACTGACCCTGTTCTTTTTTCAGTTCCCACAGACGCTCTTGTTCCGTCGTATTGTGACTTACCGCCAACCTCAGCGCCTCATCAGCAACCTGTAACTTACCCTCAGCAATATCCAACTTACTACTAAGTTGCAGTTGCTTGTCAAACGCCGCCTTAATACTTTGGTCAACTTTTTGTTGGAGAGACTTAATAGTTTCCCCATTATCCAACAACCCCAACGCCGCCAAAGTCACCGTTAAGTTATTACCAGCTTCTGTTAATAAATTTATGGCTAATTTAGTATTCATAATTTAGCGCTGCCTTATTTGCTAAAATTGGTAAGGGTAAGTTGAACTATAGGAAAACCAACCATCAACCCTGTGATTGTTGGATTTTGCGTCTCACCCACGACGGAATAGGGTTTCCCCTGTCGGAATGGTATTAAGTAATTTGAGAACTGTCAACCCCTGTTGAACAAAAATTAACAATCGGCAAGTCCAGAAAACGGTTTTTTTTGAAGAAACCCCTTTTCTCATGGTTTCTCGGAGAAACCCGTTTTCTAACGCTCCAATTTCCTTACTGCGTTCTATCCCTCGTAATTCCATATTAGTTAAGTACCTAAGCAAAATTAATTACACATCTAAGCCACTACTCCGTCAGACTTCTGGTGTGAGGAAACAGTGAACTGAAAACTCAAATCCGATCCCTAATAGCTGTCTCCCGTCTCCCGTCTCCCGTCTCCTGTCTCCTGTCTCCCGTCTCGACTAGGAAATTAATTTTGCACGACTACTTATGATCAAAAATGTTACTCACATTGCCGAATATCTATATCGGTCAATAAAATCAATAACAATTACAGGATAAGCGTTTAAATGCGATCGAGATTTGCTTGATTTGAATACAAAAATACTGAATATTTATCATCATCGGGCCCTGAACGCCAGCAAAAGAAAACCCCACAGACAAAGACCTTGTAATGATAGAATCGACAATGGCGACGGCTTGGCCATTAGTATTTTTTGCGTCGGACTAGCAGGAGATAAAAGCGTGACCTTTAAGATTGGTTTACTCGGTTTCGGGGTTGTGGGGACGGGAACAGCGAAAATCCTCCTTGATCCTTTTGGTCGTCATCCCGTACTCAAAGAGATTACCATTGGACGAGTGGGAGTTAGATCCCTAGATAAACCGAGAGAAATCGAGCTTTCTCGCCATCTTTTGACCACTGACCTAGAATCGATCGTTACTGACCCCGAAATTGATATTATTGTCGAATTATTGGGGGGTTTGGAACCGGCGCGCTCTTTAATTCTCCAAGCAATCGCATCGGGAAAGCACGTTGTTACGGCAAATAAGGCGGTTATTGCCCGTTTTGGTGATGAAATCTACGCCAAAGCTAACGAAAAGGGGGTTTATGTCCTCCTAGAAGCGGCCGTGGGTGGTGGAATTCCCGTCATTAAACCCTTAAAACAATCCCTCGGCGCTAATCGCATCAGCAGCATCATGGGAATTGTCAACGGCACAACTAACTATATTCTCACGGAAATGAGCCAAAAAGGGGCAGATTTTAGCGAAGTGCTGGCCAAAGCTCAGGAATTAGGCTATGCAGAAGCGGATCCGACTGCGGACGTGGATGGATTCGACGCGGCCGATAAAATTGCCATTTTAGCTTCTTTGGGTTTTGGAGGTCGGGTAAAACGGGAAGATGTTTACTGTGAAGGTATCCGGCAAGTTAGCGCCGTCGATATCGCCTACGCTGATAGACTGGGATTTGTGATTAAATTATTAGCGATCGCAAAAGATACGGTTAAGGAAGATTCCGATACCCTAGAGTTGCGGGTTCATCCGACCCTAGTACCGAAAACCCATCCCCTCGCTAATGCTAACGGGGTCTATAACGCTATTCTCGTCGAGGGGGAACCCTTGGGGCAAGTGATGTTTTATGGACCCGGTGCCGGTAGCGGACCGACGGCCAGCGCGGTAGTATCGGATGTGATGAATATCGTCGGAATTTTAAAAAGTAGTGGCAAAACCAAGGAACTTGACCCGCTTTTAAGCTGTATTCACCAGCATTATTGTCAAATCGCCCCGATGGAGTCGTTATCGACCCGTTTTTATGCCCGTTTTCTCTGTCGCGATGTGCCGGGGGTAATCGGTCATTTAGGTATGGCTTTCGGCGACCATGGGGTTAGTCTAGAATCCGTGGTACAAATTGGTATTAGGGGTGATTTAGCCGAAATTGTCGTTGTCACCCACGATGTGCGCGAGGGCAATTTCCGCAACGCTTTAGCGGCAATAGAGTCTTTAGAAGCTATTGACAGTATTCCCAGTATTCTCCGGGTTTTGTAATTATAGAGATCGCTTTTTTTATGGTCATGGGTCGGAGAATCAAACGTGAGAAAATTTGGCTAAGTTTGACTAGCACAATTTTGTTTTTTTGTCTAGGTTTTTTGGGCTTAAATCAAAAATTAATTTTTGCCCAAGGGTCTGATCCTGTTTGTCCCCTGCCGATTTTATCAAGGTTACAACGCCATAAAATCCAAGCGGGAGAAACGATCGCCTCCATCGCCGAAAAATACGCTCTTATCCCGGCAACGATAATTAAACTCAATCCGACTATTCTCAAAAATGGTTTGGCCCCCGTGGGTAAAGAAATCTTTATTCCCCCGATGAACGGCATTCGCATCGAAGCACCCAAGGGTTCCACTTGGCGCGATTTAGAAGCGGCCTATGGTATTCGTGCGGATATACTCTTTGAGCTTAACGGTTGTGGTCGCCGGCCGACAATAGTTTTTATCCCCGGCACCAATTGGTCCGCCGCCGGCAAGCGATCGGACTATACTGGATTAAGTTCTTATCCCTTACCCTTTGCCAGCACTGTCGGATTAGCCTACGGTTGGCAAAAAAGCCCCACGGAACAGAAAAATCTCTTTCATAGTGGTATTGATCTTCTCGCCCCAATTGGTACACCTGTTCTAGCCGCCGAGGACGGTCTAGTGATTTATGTGGGTCAGGAAGGGGCCTATGGTAATTTGGTAGTAATTAATCATTTAGGTCGCCGGCAGACCCGTTATGCCCATTTAAGCCGGGTTACAGTGAGAATTGACCAACGGGTACGAGCAGGAGACGTTATCGGCGCGGTTGGCACCACCGGACAACCGGATATTATTCCCCCCCATCTTCATTTTGAGGTGCGCTTAGATACTCCCGTCGGTTGGACAGCGCAGGATCCCGCTTTGCATTTGCCCTCACGGGGGGACAGAGAGCCTGAAAAGTAGAGAGGGGATGGGGTGTAGAGGTTGGGTAAAATTTTTTGACTTACCCTGAGAGGCTAAAAAGTCAACCCAAATAACCGATTTGCTATCAAGGAGGGATCGAGAAAGCGGCTTTTGTTGCCCTTCACTATCCCTTCAACCCTGATTATTGGCGGAAATTCTGCCAACCAGCATAACGAGCGGCTGCACCTAATTCTGCCTCGATGCGGAGTAACTGATTATATTTGGCCAGACGTTCACCACGACAGGGAGCGCCAGTTTTTAATTGAGCTGCCGAGGTTGCAACGGAGAGATCTGCGATAAAATCATCGGGAGTTTCCCCAGAACGATGGCTAATATAGACAGTATAACCGCCAGAACGAGCGATTTTAATCGCTTCTAGGGTTTCCGTGACGCTGCCGATTTGATTGACTTTAATTAAAGAGGCATTGGCAACACCTCGATCAATCGCTTCCTGAATAATTTTCGGATTGGTACAGAAAATATCGTCTCCTACCAGTTGAATGCGATCGCCTAATCGTTTGGTCAATTCTTGCCAACCCTGCCAATCTTTTTCACCTAAACCATCTTCGAGGGAAACGATTGGGTATTGATTCAGCCAACTTTCCCACATATCGATCATTTCCTCGGAAGATTTCCGACTTTGATCGGATTTGAAAAATTCGTAGTAACCGCCATCACGCCAAAGTTCGCTAGTGGCAGGATCCAGAGCGATGGCAAAATCTTCTCCCGGTTTGTAACCGGCTTTTTCAATTCCAGCCAAAATTAACTCTACCGCCTCCACGTTAGCCTTTAAACTAGGGGCAAAACCGCCCTCATCACCGACACCAGTATAGTAACCTTTTTGTTTTAAAATCGATTTGAGAACGTGGTAGACTTCCGCTCCCATGCGTAAAGCTTCCGTAAAACTGGGCGCACCGACGGGAACTAATTTATACTCCTGAAAATCAACGGTGTTATCGGCATGAACACCGCCGTTAAGGATATTAAAACAGGGAGTTGGCAAGAGATTCGCTTCCTCACCGCCCAAATAACGATATAGAGGCATATTTTCAGAAGCAGCCGCTGCCCGAGCCACTGCCATAGACACTCCCAAAATAGCATTGGCTCCCAAATTTTTCTTATTGGCTGTACCATCGAGTTCTAACATGGTTTGATCGATCGCTGTTTGTTGGCTGGCTTCGGCTCCTTGCAGGGCATTGGCGATCGCTCCCTTGACGTGGGCTACTGCTTTTAACACTCCTTTGCCACCGTAGCGTTTATCATCACCATCTCGCAACTCCCAAGCTTCATTGATCCCCGTAGATGCCCCCGAAGGCACGGCGGCTCTGCCTTTGCTACCATCATCTAAGATTACATCCACTTCCACTGTGGGATTACCGCGGGAGTCAAGAATTTCTCTGGCAGTAATCGAGGCAATTTTAGCCATGTTTTTATTCCTTATCTAGGTGGTTTCATCTCAATTATTATACCTAGACCTTTAGAGGTCGATTGATTATTGTTATTTACTACACCTCAAATTACTGACTCTTGGCTTGATAAGCTAAGACGCATTTAAACCGCTTATTCTTAGATTAGCCGAACCTTCCCCAATCCCTTTACTGTTGCCTTTTGCCGTTCGGACCTCGGCGTGAGACTTCGGCGTGAGACTTCGGCGTGAGACTTCGGCGTGAGCTTTTGTCGAACGCTCAGTTCGCTGGTTCGCTGGTTACAAGGTTCTACCTTGTAACCAAATATTTAGGCTCTGCCTAATTTAAATATATTAGGTTCTTCGTTACTTGGTATGGTTCGATAGGGGGGCATAAATCGACTAAATCCTTATCTGGCAAGAGACTTAATTGATTAGTTCGCTCTAGATAAAAAACAATTGACAAAAATCGCTAAATGCCTTTCTATATAAGGGTTCCATCCCTTATAACCCCCGTCCATTGCATAACACAAACCAAAGAGCCATATAATTATTCTTCAGGTAGAACCTGAAAATAGCGTTCCCAGGTAGAACCCTGGAACGAGGTAGGAGACGAGGTAGGAAGCGCGGGTTTCCTCTCTCTATTTTTTGGGGGTTTTATGGGAAGATCGGGAAAGAGCTATGGTGCAATCCCGATCATCATGAAACGAGACTCGATATTTTACCGGCTTTTTCAACAATCTCCCTCACTTCTCTTCGATTTACTCGAAAACCCACCAGCTAATGCCACCGAATACCGCTTTGATTCCGTAGCTGTTAAGGAACCCAAATTTGAGATCGATGGCGTATTCCTGCCACCTGATACTGATAGTAATGGGGTGATTTATTTTTGTGAAGTACAATTTCAAAAAGACGAACGACTCTATGAACGGGTTTTTGGCGAATCATTTTTGTATTTTTATCGTCAGCGAGAACGATTTACCGATTGGCAAATTGTTGTCATCTATCCCACCCGTAACCTAGAACAAAGTAATGCTCATCCCTACCGAGCGCTTCTCAATTGTGAGCAAGTACATCGAGTTTATCTCAATGAATTAGGAGAAATTCAGCAGCTACCCCTAGGAGTTGCTTTGATGGTACTAACTACGCTAGAAGAAGCCCAAGCAGCGGAAGCAGCCCGCTATTTACTAGCAAGAACCCAACAGCAAATTCCCGATCCAGAAGCCAGTCGTGCCATAATAGAAATGATTAGTACAATTATGGTGTATAAGTTTACTAACTTGAGTCGGCAGGAGGTTGATACAATGCTAGGACTACAATTGGCAGATACAAGGGTATATCGTGAAGCCAAGGAAGAAGGTCGTCAGGAAGGAGAATCTGCGCTCATCCTGCGGCTCCTTTCCCGTCGCCTTGGTGAAGTGACTCCTGAACAGCGATCGCAAATTCAATCTCTCTCAATTAATCAACTGGAGGAATGGTGGTGCTCGCATCTTGAGGCTAAATGGCTCAGATGATTACTCTCGAAAATCTGTTTTATGTTCGATAACACCTGCAAGTTCCTCGCAGAAAACTTTTCTGAAGATTTTGCCTCTTGGTTGCTGGGTGAACCCCTCACCATGACCCAACTGAGTCCCTCGGAACTATCCCTGGAGCCGATTCGAGCAGATGCTTTGATTTTACTCAATTCTGATAGTGATGTTCTTCACATCGAGTTTCAGACAGAACCTGACCCGATAATGCCCTTCAGAATGGCAGATTACCGTCTGCGGAGTTTCCGCCGTTTTCCCCAGAAACGAATGCGCCAAGTAGTGATTTATTTGACTCGTTCCACATCTCCACTGGTTCATCAGACTGCGTTTGAAATTCCGGGAACTCGTCACGAATTTGAAGTGATTCGACTATGGGAACAACCAACTCAACTTTTTCTGGAAGCGACCGGGTTATTACCCTTGGCGGTGTTGACCCAAACCCCTGACACTGCTCAAACCTTGCGTCAGATAGCTACTAGAATAGAAGCGATTCCCGACCAGAGAATACAGAGCAATGTAGCGGCATCCACCGGGATTCTGGCAGGGTTATTATTAAACAAAGAATTGATCAATCAGGTTCTACGGAGAGACATTATGCAACAGTCTGTGATTTATCAGGAGTGGCGAGAAGAATTTCTCCAGGAAGGTCGTCAGGAAGGAGAATCTGCGCTCATCCTGCGGCTCCTTTCCCGTCGCCTTGGTGAAGTGACTCCTGAACAGCGATCGCAAATTCAATCTCTCTCAATTAATCAACTGTGGTGGCGATCGCTTCTGTAGGTGAACTTGGTGTTAAAACTATTTGGTTGGGACTGGGAAGGTGACAGGATATCAGCGAGACTTGGAAGCTATCTGATCAAATTAGTTCCCCCATAGAACCCCCTTGAGCCATTTTGCACACTTTTCTCTCTTTGTCAAATTTTATGTTAAGAAAGATGTGACTAATGGATAGGGGGAGAAGGGGAAAAACAAACCTAAGATTAACCCTGCACCATCACCGAGGCAGCCGCAGCCACACCGGCGCCGGGGGTGACACCTTCGACACCTAACTCGATTAAAGTCGCTTCAATGGCAGCGATAACCGTGAGGATATCCCTCTCACTAGCAAAACCTAAATGACCGATACGGAAGATTTTACCCTTGAGGTGATCCTGACCACCAGCCACAGCGATGTCGAACTTTTTATTGAGAGTCGAGCGAATTTGTTCCGCATCCACCAGAGTGGGGGCCACGGCAGTAATCGCCGTGGAAGCCGAGGAATCCGCCGCGTAGAGGGGCAAATCCAGGGCGCGCATACCGGCCCGCGTCATCTTCGTTAAGCGTTGGTGACGGGCGAAAATTGCCGCTAATCCCTCCCTTCTCATCATTTGCAGAGAAGCTTGTAAACCGTACATCAGGTTAACTGGAGGGGTAAAGGGGGAACTATCCTCATCGGTGGCTTTTTTGTATTTGCCCAAATCCAGATAAAAACGGGGCAGTTTGGCGGTTTCGTAGGCTTTCCAAGCTTTTTTACTCACGGAAACAAAACCTAAACCGGGAGGAATCATATAACCTTTCTGGGAACCAGAACCGACCACATCTAAACCCCATTCATCGATGGGAATATGATAAGCTCCTAAACTGGTGACAGCATCGACGATAATTAAAGCTTCCCCGTGGTCTTTTACCGCTTTGTTGATGCTTTCCAAGTCATTGAGAACCCCGGTGGAAGTTTCTGAATGGGTAATAATTACCGCTTTGATGGTTTTTTCCTTGTCTTCGGTCAGTTTAGCGGTGAATGCTTCTGGATCTAGGGGTTTACCCCATTCTGCCTTAACTAAATCCACATTTAAGCCGTAGGCTTTCGCTAATTTCCCCCAACGTTCCCCAAATTTACCATTATCCCCCAGCAAAACTCGATCGCCGGGGCTGAGAAAATTAATAATTCCCGCTTCCATGGCACCGGTTCCCGAAGCGGTTAACATTAAGACATCGCCACTGGTTTGATGCAACCATTTAAGATTTTCGGTTAATTCGGCGATTACCTTGCTAAAAGCACCCGTCCGATGACCTATAGGCGCTTTAGCCATAGCCAATAATACCGCTTCCGGCACTGGTGTGGGGCCGGGAATCATCAACATATTTTTATTTTCCATGGTTCGTCCTCTCTCGTTGGGCTATATTTAACAAGATAAAAAACCAAATCTCGATCGCATCAATTCTGAGGGGATGATTTAAGATTCGGCAAACTCTGATTATATCCCGGGAGGCAGCCTTGTCAGTATTCAGGGGATAGGGTGATAGGGTTTTGGGGTGATAGGGTGGTCACTGCGTGCGCGTTGCGGGGGGTGTTAGGGTTTTATTTGAAATTACCCACTTCCCCACTTCCCCACTTCCCCACTTCCCCACTTCCCCACTTCCTAACTCCTATTCCCGATTTTCAAAGAGTTTCTGGATCCCTGCGGCAGGATCGGGCAGTTTTACCAAAGATTCGCCGATTAGAACCGCATTTGCTCCCGCTTGCTTCACTTTCGCCAGATCTGTTGCTGTGTGTAATCCCGATTCGCTGACGATCAGAATACCTTTTTCTCGCACCTTTTCGCCCCTGGCTTCTAGTAATTGGCGAGTATTGTCTAAATCGACTGTAAATGTCTCTAAATTGCGGTTATTGATGCCGATTAGTTCGATTCCCTCAATGGCTAACACTCGATCGAATTCGGCCAGACTATGCACTTCTACCAAAGCTGTCATCCCTAAACCCTTGACAATTTTGACAAAATATGCTAGGTCTTGATCGCTTAAAATAGCGGCAATTAAAAGGACAGCATCGGCTCCTTTAGAGCGAGCGTAGTAGATTTGATAGGGATAAAGGATAAATTCTTTGCATAATAGGGGTAAAGATACCGCTTGCCGGACGAGGCTAAGATTTTCGTAACTACCTTGAAAAAACTTACTATCGGTTAAAACCGATAAACAAGTGGCTCCTCCCTGTTCATAGGTACGCGCGATCGCTACAGGATCAAAATCTTCGCGGATAACTCCCTTGCTAGGAGAAGCTTTTTTCACTTCGGCAATCAAAGCGGGTTGGGTTTTACCCTGTTTTAAGGCGGCTAAAAAGTCGCAAGGTGGCGCAGTATTAGCTATTTTTTTGCGTAATTCCAATAAAGGCAACCGTTTGCGCAATTTATCGACTTCTATCTCTTTATGCCAAACGATTTCTTCTAAAATATTTTGCGGTTGTGCCTCTGGCACTTTCACCACGTAACTCAAACTCTCAACTTTAACGGCAGGATTGGGGTGTTTTCTTCGGATCTGCATTTTTTCACTGTCCAGAGTGTGAACAGTGATTAGTTTAACAGTGATTAGTTATCGGTAATTGAAATAGAGACGCAGTTAACCACGTCTCTACAGACATTTATCTATACTTGTGTGGATATTCCCAATCTTCGCCGAAAGGCTATTGCATAGCTTCGATCGAACGTTCTAAAATTTTATCTTGGAGTTTTTCGTCTTCTTGACGATTTTCGGTTAATAAAACCCGCGCTTTCGCAGTTTCTGCCTCTCCTTCCCCTAAAAGCTCCTCTGTACGAGTTAAGACATTTTCTTCGAGCATTCCTTCTGCTTGTCGTTCTTGGGTTAGATTGAGACGTGCTTTTTCTTGAATATTCATAAATTTATCCTTGCCACAGGTGCGATCAACTTCTACCTTCAGTCTGACACAAATTTACTATTCTGTATCATTAACTACAGAAAAATTTAGAATCTTACCAGCGAAACCGAGATTTAGGTATTTGTTCTCATTCCTTAAATAGACAGGGATCGATCGACCTCAAGCTATACAATAAAACCTATGGAACAATTCCCCAGCTTAATCAAGCCCGTATATCGGGGTAATAAGTAGGGAGGCACAATTATTTGTAGGATGGGTTAGCGGTAGCGTAACATAATCGGGCGTTGGGTTTCATGCTTCAACCCAACCTACGTTCATCTTATATTTAATTCCACCAAGAGATTTCTTGACCGTATCCGATTCTATCGTAATATCCTATTTGCAGAGCTTATGACCAAAGGTAATTTAAACGATCTCATCCGTACAGAAGCTAATAAAGAGGTAGAATCCCAAACCTCTCCTTCTCCCAAACGTTCTAAGGAAACAAACGCCACCCTACAGGCAAAAATTAACGACTTGACAACAGAATTAGAAAAAACTGAGAAAAATCAGCAAACTCTCCAAGAAAAAGTTATTTCTCTGGAAAAAGAACTTCAAGAACATCTGGAACTCTCTGTCAGTTTACAGCAGTTACAACAACAGACTGAGCAGCTAGAATCTGTCCTCTCGGAAAAAACTACTTTGGTGGCACAATTATCGAGTCAATTAAGTCAATCCCAGACGGAATTAACCGAGAAAAAACAGTTAATTGAAAAATTATCGAGTCAATTAAGTCAATCCCAGACGGAATTAACCGAGAAAAAACAATTAAGTCAATCCCAGACGGAATTAACCGAGAAAAAACAGTTAATTGAAAAATTATATAATCAAATTAAAACCCTAGAAAATAGTCCCCCCCCCACCCCTGAACCCTCACCAATTACCAAACCTGCGCCGAAGAAACCCAGTCTTTATAACTTTGAAATGGCAACTTTAGCCCGTTATATTGCCCCCAATCCTACCCCCACAGAGTTAACGGATTCCGAAATCGGTTGGTTCGATTAATTATGGCTAGTAAAAATCAAGAACAACAACATCCACAGGAAAGACTAGATCGCCCGATTGTTGATCAGCTGCTGCAATCAGAACCCAATGATTTAAACTTAGCTGAATGCGCTCGTTTACGCATACGTTATCAAAACTTTCCAGGAGCAAGAGAAATCCAAAGAGATTTAGATTTAATCCTAGAAAAATGGCAGTTAGATGAAGCTAGTTTATGGGCAAAAACTCGACAACTGCACAGTCACGGACAAGTGTATCAAATTCGCCAAACTGAGGAGCAACAGGATTGGAGTTAAATTGCAGCAGTTATCTGGTTCTTCGGTTTGTTTTATGCAATGGACGGGGTTATAAGGAATGAAACCTTTATAGAGACAGACATTGCCGCAATTTTTGTCAATTGTTTGCGATCTGGAGCGAACTAATCAATTAAATCTCTTGCCAGAGTTATCTTAGTGATGCGAGAGGAAAAATCAAACCTATAATTTGATTTTATCTAATAATCTCTGAAACGGATTTTTCGGTTTACTTGCTGGTGGATCTGCGGGGGGATTAGGATCATCTAGATAACGATAATATTTCCATATATCCCAGTAGGGACATCCCGGTTCGATGCGAATTCCTGCCCAATGTAAATATTTTAAGGGCTGATTTAATCTCGGATCGATTAAGATATTCCCCTGACGTTGAAAATGAGAACTTCCCCCCCAATTTCCCGCTTGAAAACCCGGAGCGCGGACAATATTAAATCGATTGGGAACTCGTTTGAGAATGGTATAATTAATAATCGGTTGATCGGAGGTTTTTTGAGAAAAATCAAAATATTCTGGATGAGCAGCACATTCTTGAAAAGCACTATATAATTCCTGTTCTGAGAATAGATTCTTTTTACTAGCCCAAAAACCACCGTTAAACATCCCAGTTAGATCATTTTCTGTGAAGATTCCCTGTTCTAAAACAATCGGATTAAAGACGTTAGTAATCCCTTTTTTGTGTTGGTAATCACAGCAGAGAAAATCGTAGGTATCGAGGAAATTTAGATTATCTATTATTTTTTCAAAAACTACGATATCGGTATCGATATAAAGAAATTGATCTAGTTCTCCAAACCAACACACCTGCTTGCGAAATTGATTGGGACGAGCAAAGAATTTTTCTCCAAAAATATCATAGATTTTTTGTGCTAATTCTTCCACTAATTGCAGATCGGGATAGAGAATAACGCCATATTTTTCTGCTAATAAATCGGCAATTTTTTGATAATTATTGTCGTAGGGAATCAAGATGACGGGAGAATCAGGATCGTACAAACGAATACTATTCATTAATGCGATCGCTTGATCAATAACTCGATCGTTAGCGGTAATGTAAATTCCTCGCTTCATAAATATCCTAGGGGTAAGAGTTAGAAATAATTATATAGCAGTTATCTTAATGGTGAAGTAGAAAGTTTTCCTTTTGGGGAGTCAGCCATCAGCTTTTTTCTCCCGATATCCCTGTTCACTGATAACTGATCACTGATAACTGAATAGCTGATCAGCCTTTCTCTGTCAACTCTTAAGGAGTGGTGCGTTTGATTTTTGAATTGGCGAATAAGTAGGGAGGCACAATTATTTGTAGGATGGGTTAGCGGTAGCGTAACATGATCAAGCGTTGGGTTTCATGCTTCAACCCAACCTACGTTCATCTTATATTTAATTCCACCCACCCACTTAATTAAGGAAAGATCACTGCTACTTAAACAGTTTTTTCTTAAGTTTAGCCAGAGAACTCTGCATCCATAATTTTTTAAGTCGCAGGGGTTCTAAACCTTCTATATCAGCCGGATAGCGTTTTTTAATATCAAAGAAATCATTAATTTCTCTTAAAATTGTTTCAAAACGTGGTAGTAATTTTTCGGGATGATAATCATCGAGAAAATTAGCCGGTAAAGAATTGACGGGAAAATTACGGGCATAATTAAGAATACGTTCCAGATCGTATTGAGTGGAATAAGCCCCGATTTTTTGACAATTGAAACCGGGATCGAGATAATCGGCTAAGGCGCTATTAACGCTAGAAAATACCGTACAGCCACAGGCTAAAGCTTCCAGGGGCGGTAAGCCAAAACCCTCCGTTAAACCGTTTACAGCCCAATATTCAGCCGAATCGTAGAGATAAACCCGACTGCGATTGAATAATCCCAATAAATCCTCCACATAGCTATCTAAAACCTTAACGCGACAGTGGGGACGGAGGGCGGGAACTAGACGATTGAGAAGATACTTTGAGGATTTGCGCCCCTGTACTAGGACATCGATATCCCTTTCTAAGCCTAAATTGAGAAATTCTGAGCCAATTTGATTAGGAAGATAGTAAATCAAAGCATTAGGAGCTTTTTCTCCCCAATAACCCATAGTATGGCGGCTAACGGTGATAATTGGTATTTGGGAGGGTAAACGAAAGCCGTAACCTGTACTATGGGCATGATAAATGATATTATGCGATCGCAATTGTTGCACCAGTTTAGGAACATCAAAACCCCAGCTAACCACAAAAATACTGTCATCGGAGCTTATTTTTGCAAGTATATCCTCTAAAAAAGGATAATTTAACTCTTTTTGACGATAAGTCACAATCTGAGTGCTACAAATTTGACTAGCCAAATTGACGGTTTTCATTTCTGCCCACAGTCCACCCCCACCAAAAGGAGAAGTAGTACCGGGCAAGAGAAAATAGAGGTTTCTCATCAGGATAATAAGTGGGTGGGTGGAATTAAATATAAGATGAACGTAGGTTGGGTTGAAGCATGAAACCCAACGCCCGCATAGTTGACGCTACCGCTAACCCATCCTACAAATAATTGTGCCTCTCTATACTTAATTATTAAGGTGTGAGGTATCTAAAAGCAATAGTCGATCGAGCATAGATATTATTAAATTATGTTTGCCACTGATAAATACTTAGAATTATTAAAGCAATACCCTCCTCGTCCTATTCACAATGAGGAAGACTTAGAAATGATGCAGGAGGTTATTAATCGCCTTTTAGACAAACCCCAATTGACGGTAGAAGAAAGGGAATATCTAAATGTTTTAGGGTCTTTAATTTATGAGTATGAGGAAAATCAAGAGCCAATACCTGATATTTATGGACTTGAATTGTTGAAATTCATATTAGAGGAAAGAAACCTACAAAAGCAAGATTTGCTATCTATTTTTGAAAGCAAGTCAACCCTGGATGATATTTTTGATGGGCAACAAGAGTTAACTCCTATCTACATTCAAAAATTAGCCAATTTTTTAAATATATCTCCTGATTTATTTCTTCCTAGTTAGTCACAAAAAATGCGCTAGACAGTTAGGCTTATTTCCTGTCCTAACGCATAGATTAACAGACTAAATTAAAGCCCGATAACGCCCCAAAGCCAGTAGAGGGAAATACTGCTGATAGAAGTGATATTTCAGGTAAAAATGACAGGGAAAACCTGTACCGGTGAAGTAATCTTCATCCCATGTACCATTTTCTTTTTGGGTAACAAGAAGATAGTTAACGCCCTTTTCAATCACTTCTCGCTGATAATTGCCGGTGACTTTCCCGACGGCTAATAAACCGATTAATGCCCAAGCAGTTTGGGAAGCGGTACTATTTCCCTGTCCTTTAAATTTAGGGTTATTGTAACTAAAACAGGTTTCACCCCAACCACCATCAACATTTTGACAACCGCTTAACCAATTGGCGCCTTTTTGCAATTGCTGGCGATATTTATTCGGTTCCAGAAAAGCCAAAGCAGATAACGCCCCACTGGTTCCATAAATATAATTTACACCCCAACGACCAAACCAACTACCATCAGCTTCCTGTTCTTTTTCCAGATAATCCAAAGCTTTTTTAACTCGATTTTCCTCCATGTTAACATCACAAGTGCCTAACATTTCTAGAACTCTGGCAGTCACATCGGCCGTATTAGGATCGATCATTGCTTTTAGATCGGAATATGGCAAAGAATTAAGCCAGTTTTGATCATTGTCGATGTCAAAAGCTCCCCAACCACCAGCTTTACACTGCATAGTCGCCATCCAATTAACTGCCCGTTTCATCACACCTTTTTTAATATTTTCATCGGGCATTTTAATTAACTCTAAAGCCATCACCACCACTGCCGAATCGTCTAAATCGGGATACCAGCAATTGTCAAATTCAAAAGCCCAACCGCCGGGGGTTCCGATTTTATTTTTAATCGCCCAATCGCCATAATCAAGAATTTGTTGATCGATTAACCATTGTCCCGCTTTAATCATAGCTGGATGAGCAGGATTTAGCCCAGATTCAATTAGCGATCGAATTACCCAAGCCGTATCCCAAACCGGCGACACACAGGGCTGTACACAATAGGTATTATCTGTCTGAATGGCAAAATTATCCACCGCTTTTAAACCGCGGGCAACAATCGGATCATCAACATCATAATCTAGGGCTTTTAAAGCTAACAGGGAATTTAACATCGCCGGGATAATTCCCCCCCAATCCCCTGTGTCTTCCTGTCGTTCAATTACCCATTTTTCCGCCGCTTTCAGACTTGCTTGACGGAAGGGAACTAAATTAGTTTTTTCTGTCCATTTAAACAGTCCATCTAACCAGAGAAAAACATCTGACCAATTGTTACTTTTTGGTAACTCATACTTGACATTATTCAACCCTTCTGTATAGAGTTCATCGAGATTAAAACCCATTTTATACACAGGTTTTTTGTCGAAAACAATTAATAAAGGAACCGTACTTCCCCGCGCCCAACTGGACATTTCATAGATAGTAAAAGGGAAATTTTCCGGCAGTAGCATGATCCAAGCGGGGATAGAGGGAACCCCCTGCCAATCATAACAACCAATCAAAGCGAGGTGCATTTTGGTGAAAATGCGGGTTTTGCTGATGCCACCTTGAGCTAAGATAAATTCTCTGGCTTTTTCTAAAGCAGGATCATTAACGGGAATTCCCAATAGTCGCAGCCCCATGTAGGCTTCCACAGTGGTGCTAAGATCGCCACCATCCCCATAAAATAACTCCCAAGCGCCGTTAGGACACTGTTGCTGACGCAGATAGGTGGCTGCTTTGTCTAGGGGGCGATTTTTGTCAGTTTTCCAGATTTTGTGCAGTAAAATTGCTTCTGAGGTGATGGTGACATTAGATTCTAATTCTGCCCACCAGTAACCCTCAGAGTATTGGGTAGAAAGTAAATAATTTTGAGAAAGTTCGATCGCTTTCGCTGTTTTAGCGGCTATTTCGGTGATTTTGTCCTGAATCTGCATTTTTTTCCGTTCGACAACCTCTAGAGACCACGAGTACAAATAAGATAATCTTATTTACAAAGTTTTTAATAAGTAGGTAAAGGATGGGCTTTTGTTCCCAAACAATCCAATAAAGGAATCTGCTTTGGTTGCCAATTTCTTTTTTCTTTTGACTGATTACTGTTTACTGATAACTGATAAGTGGGTGGGTGGAATTAAATATAAAATGAACGTAGGTTGGGTTGAAGCATGAAACCCAACGCCCGATTATGTTACGCTACCGCTAACCCATCCTACAAATAATTGTGCCTACCTACTCCCTGAAGACAAAAAGGGTACGAAACTCGCACCCTACCAGATTGATCTTAATTTAACTTACTTTTTCTTTTTGCCTTTAGCGGGCGGATTATCCTTCGCTGCCGGTTCCGGGGCTTTTTCCTCCACTTGCGGGGCTGCTGCCACGGGTTCTGGGGGTTTTTGTCCCATTTGGGCGGCTACTTCGGCGGCGAAATCCGTTTCTTCTTTCTCGATCCCTTCACCTAGTACAAAGCGTTGGAAACGACGCACCTGAATATTTTCTCCTAAAGCGGCGATCGCTTGTTTGATCAACTCCTCCACACTGATGTTCTGATCGCGGATAAAGGGTTGATCGAGCAGAGAAAGTTCTTTCAAACGTTTTTCAATGCGACCAGCCACGATTTTTTCTTTGATATTATCGGGTTTATTGGCTAAATCGTCCCGTCCCATCTCAATTTCTTTTTCTTTGGCGGAGATTTCGGTGGGAATATCGGCTACTTTCACATATTCGACGTTAGGACAAGCGGCAATCTGCATCGCCACGTCATTAACCAATTTTTTGAACTCCTCGCGACGGGCAACAAAATCGGTTTCGCAGTTCACTTCCACTAAAACACCGATGCGACTGCCGGTGTGGATGTAACTGCCGATCATCCCTTCTGCCGCTACCCGACTGGCTTTTTTCTCGGCGGAAGTAATCCCTTTTTGACGCAACCATTCGATCGCTTTAGTTATATCCCCCGCGTTTTCCGTCAGCGCCCTCTTGCAATCCATCATGCCGGCGCCGGTCTTTTCCCTAAGTTCTTTAACCTGTTGTGCTGTAATTTCTGCCATAAAATTCCTAACCTACTGCTTATAGTTGATCATGCCACGAGAGGGGCAGGTTTTACAGAATCGATAGGTCCGGAAAGTTTCCCCCCGAACCTAGCGGCAATCAATAGCTAATTTTCCCTAGTTATCGTCGTCTCCACTGGCAAATTCGGCGGCGTATTGGGAATAATCACCTTCTTCCTCGTACTCGGTTTCATCCTCGTAGTCTTCCTCGTATTCTTCCACCGCTGCTTGACCACCGCGACGACCTTCGATGATCGCATCGCTAATTTTGCCTAAAATCAGTTTAACTGAGCGAATTGCGTCATCGTTGGCGGGAATCGGCACATCTACTAAGTCAGGATCGCAGTTAGTATCCAAGAGGGAGATGATGGGAATGCCCAATTTTTGGCATTCTTGGATAGCGTTGTATTCCCGACGCTGATCCACTACGATGACTAAATCCGGCAGCCGGCGCATGGTTTTAATGCCACCGAGGTATTTTTCTAGTTTGCCTAATTCCCGACGCAGTACCGATGCTTCTTTTTTCGGTCGTTTATCGAGGGCGCCGCTATTTTCTAATTCTTCTAATTCTTTGAGTCTTTCTACCCTGCCGCGAATGGTTTCCCAGTTGGTTAACATTCCCCCTAACCAACGTTGGTTAACGAAGTGGCTACCGCTGCGTAAAGCTTCCTGTTTAATGATTGCTGCCGCTTGCCGTTTCGTACCGATGAATAAAAAGCGTTTACCGCGATCGGCTTCTCCTCGGACAAATTCGTAAGCTTCTTCGATTAATTGGGCAGTTTGCACCAAATCAATGATATGAACCCCATTCCGGGCAGTGTAGATGTACTGAGACATTTTCGGGTTCCAACGGCGCGTTTGATGGCCAAAGTGAACCCCAGACTCTAGCAATTCTGCGAGAGAGACAACGGGCATATTTTTCTCCTTTTCGGGTTTATCCTCCATCTAGGGCTGGATTTCTAGATTCCTAGAAACACCCGATCGCCTAGATGTGCGATTTTTGACAACTTTTCTAGTCTAACATAAGTGGTCGTGCAAAATTAATTTCTTGGTTGGGATAGGAGACTCCGAGACAGGAGACTCCGAGACAGGAGACAGCTATCAGTTATCAGATTTGAGTTTTAAGTGAGCAGCATTAAATAGAAGTTTCCTACTAGGCGATCAAGTTTGCATTGAGGGATAAAAAAGAGGTAATCTTAAAGGAGACTTACATTTGATCACAAATTTTTTAGAAGGCGATCGCACTCGAGGGTGGTGATTCGGTAGTAGTGATGGCGGCTTAATCCTTTGCTTTGCTGTGCATTGTAGTCATGGATAAAATACCAAAGGGTTCCCCAACGTGATTCTCCATTTTTTTAGAGAA
>VYKR01000177.1_pt1 | contig 25889 bp, 17 predicted proteins | sample 5109561 | NCBI WGS metagenome assembly VYKR01 (sample SAMN12291799, study PRJNA351875) | freshwater metagenome | isolation source: freshwater lake | place: USA: Michigan, Ford Lake | collected 2015-08-15
TTTTTGCTTACCTCCACCTTAATTCCTTCTTTCAAAACTATACCTATCAATCGTTTCCCCTTTTTTTAAGTTTCTTCTCTTTTTGTTAAGAAAGATCCGACTAATGGATAGCTTGATAAGGGGGGTGCCGATAGGCGGGGGGATCACCCTTGATAAGGGGGGTGCCGATAGGCGGGGGGATCACCCTTGATAAGGGGGGTTTCTGATAATTTTTAACGCCTGCCTAGGGTTTGCTGAAAAAGTACGGGCGAAGCATTCGGATAGAAAATCTCCGGTTTCACCGATAGGTTATTGCCCGAATGCTTCGCCCCTACAGGACACGGGCTGATGAAAACGCAAGGTTTTGAACGACGATTCTCTCAAAATCTTGCACCTTTTTCGCAAGAAAAGCCACAAAACCCTTGCCATGCCTACATTTCACATTTATTCAGCAAACCCTAATTATCATGTTCACATAGTAGATAAAAAGCCAAAAACCTCCGTTATATTTAACGGAGGCTGGTTAATTAATTAACAATTTTTGGCTACAATTTCGCCCCACATTCAGGACAGAATTTATTATTCCAACTGTTAACCGCACCGCAACTGGGACAATCGAGCATTTCACAACCCTTGGTGACAATTTTCGGTAAACCAATCATACGGGCATTACTTTGACCGGGGGCGACCATGGGATAACAATTTTCGTCTCTAGCAACGATCGCATTTACCAAAACTGGACCATCATGGGCCAACATTTCGGCAATTTTTGCGGCTAATTCCTCTCGATGGCGAATAGTAATCCCTTTCATGCCGTAAGCTTGGGCTAACAGTTCCACATCCGGCATTCCCACTTCCATATTGGAATTAGAATAACGTTCCCCATAGAAAGCTTCTTGCCATTGACGTACCATACCCTGCCAACCATTATTAATAATAATCGTCTTGGCATGAATATTAAATTGGGTTAGGGTGGCTAATTCCTGTAGATTCATTTGGAAACTGGAATCACCACTAATACAAATGACCTCCTCATCGGCAATGGCCACTTTTACCCCCATCGCAGCCGGTAAACCGAAACCCATTGTCCCCAATCCCGCGCTAGAAATCCAACGTCGGGGACCATTTTTGAGGAATTGGGCCGCCCACATCTGATGCTGGCCCACATCGGTGGTATAGTAGGCGTGGGGTGCTTGACGACCCACCTCAACGATTACTTCTTGGGGGGAAAGTCTGCCTTCCGGTCGAGGGACTTGCAGGGGATAATCTTGCCGCCAGCGCTCGATCTTGGCTAACCAAGCTTGGCTGCGATCGGGATTAGTGGGATAATCAAATTCTCTGGCTTTGTGGAGTATTTGTTCTAAAACTACCCGCACATCCCCGACAATCGGCACGTCAGGGGCGCGATTTTTGCCCACTTCGGCGGGGTCGATGTCCACATGGATTACCTTAGCTTTTGAGGCGAATTCGTCCAATTTCCCCGTTACTCGGTCATCAAAACGAGCGCCGACGGCAATCAATAAATCACACTCGGTCACGGCAAAATTAGCGTAGGCAGTGCCGTGCATTCCTAACATTCCCACCGAGAGGGGATGATGTTCATCAAAAGCACCGATCCCCATTAACGTGGTGGTGACGGGTAACTGAAAACGCTCGGCAAACTCGGCAATTTGGGCGTGGGCATTAGCTGCGATCGCACCTCCGCCAACGTAAAGTAAGGGTTTTTCGGCGGTTTCCAAGAGGTGTAAAGCGGCCTCAATTTGACGGCGATTGCCCTTAACCGTGGGACGATAGCCGGTTAGTTTCACATCTCCCGGTTCGACGGGGATATAATCGCATAGTTCTAAACCGACATCTTTGGGAATATCGACTAAAACCGGTCCCGGTCGTCCTGTACTGGCGATATGGAAGGCTTCAGCGATGATTCTCGCTACTTCGCGGGCATTTCTCGCCACATAGGAATGTTTAACAATCGGGAGAGTAATGCCATAAATATCGGTTTCTTGGAAAGCATCGGAACCGATGGCCGCCCGGCTCACCTGACCGGTGATAATTACCATCGGGATGGAGTCCATGTGTGCGTTAGCGATGCCTGTCACCAAATTGGTCGCCCCGGGGCCGGAAGTGCCGAAACAGACTCCCACTTTGCCGGTGGCCCTAGCGTAGGCATCGGCGGCATGGGCGGCCGCTTGTTCGTGGCGCACTAAAATATGTTGTAATTCTCCCCGTTCTTCAAAGCGGTAGAGTTCGTCATAGATGGGCAGGATCGCACCGCCGGGATAACCGAAGATGTGCTTAACACCATGACGTTTGAGACTGTCCATCAAGGCATAAGCACCAGAACAACGCTGGGAAACCGTTGTTAAAGAGTCATTGGGCTTGGGAAGTGATGAAACCACAGGGCAAACCGTCCAATTTCTAATGAGATGGATAATTGCAATTCTGTTGCCTAGTATGCAACTTGAAAAATAGCAAAATTGATATCCTTATACATTTAGTGTATTCTATTTCACCTTTTTGGCTGCAGTTTTTTTTCTTTTTGCATCTTACCCATGCAATATCTGGGAAGTGGGGAAGTGGGGTGTGACCCCCCCAACCCCCCCGACATCGGGGGGGCAGGGGGGTGTGGGGAAGTGGGGTGATGGGGGATAAGATGATAAATATTGGTGATTTTACCTGATATTGACTTGGCCTGGGAGTTTTATGAATAGTCTTTTGATTACGGCTACGGATACCGATGCGGGTAAAACCGTTGTCACCACTGCTTTAGTGGCTTATTGGCAAAAATACTATCCATCCAAGGCCCTGGGGCTGATGAAATTAATGCAAACGGGTCAAGGCGATCGAGAATGGTATGAGGGTTTATTTCAGGGTCAATTAGAAATGATCACACCGCTGCAATATCAAGCACCCTTAGCGCCTCCTGTGGCTGCTGATTTGGAAGGTCGAGATATTCCTTTGGGGACGGTGTGGCAAGCTCTGCTAAACCTACAAAAAAGCCAAGATTTGGTTTTAATTGAGGGTTTAGGGGGTTTAGGTTGTCCTGTCACCCACGAGCTAACTGTGGCGGATTTAGCGGCTCAATGGCGGTTAAAAACCCTTTTGGTGGTGCCGGTGAAATTGGGGGCGATTTCCCAAACGGTGGCTAATATTGCCCTAGCAGAGCAGAAAAAGGTCAATTTAGGCGGAATTATCCTTAATTGTCTTGAACCGCGCACGGAGACGGAGATAGAGCAGTTAACACCGATCAATTTAATTCAATCCTTGACTAATTGTCCGGTTTTAGGTGTTTTTCCCTTTATCGAAGATCGTCGGGATTTGGATAAATTGGCCTCGGTGGTAGCTAGTTGGCCGGAAATTAAGCTGTCAAGCATTTAAATTGCTTGTTGAGACAAGGCAAAAGGCAACCCCCCCCTGCCCCCCCGACATCGGGGGGGTAAGGGTAGGGTTGATTCATAGTAGGGTTGATTCATGAATCAACCCTACAGGACATCGGGGGGGTAAGGGAATAAATTAGGGGAAGTCCAGATATTCTTGTTCTGTTAGGGCAAATTCTGGATCAATGATTTTTACTTCATTATAGGTGAGTTGATAGAGTTTGTAAACTAAGTGATCGATCTGCTTTTCTAATTCGCTTGTGTCAGCGTTAGGATCGTCTTTTTTAGCGGCGATAATTTTGTCAACAATTTTTTCTAATGCTATTTGTATTTGTCTTTTAGGAACTACAATTGGAAGTTTAAATAATTGTACTGGCTTTACTTCTGGAAATATTCTCACATCTTCATTAACTAAATCACTATATAAAAAATTCATCAATTTAGAGTTGAGAACAGCCAATAAATATAAATATTGCACTTCTGATTTATTTGGCAGCTGAACTATTATTCCACTTTTAAGGCAATACCATTGATCTTCGTCGTAAGCAGCAATGATTCTATTCGCAGTTTGTCGAATTAAAATTTTAGGCTGAGTAAATAATTTTTTGCGTCTAGGTCTTAACATTACATAGTAAGGGATAACACCACTTTTAGTTTCTACTCTATTGTCTAGTTTTTCTTTGTATAAGCTTAAATGTTTAATAATATTGGGATAATTTTTAACATCTAAGTCCGAAGAAAAATAAATTATGACTTTCTCTGATTTAGGCTGTAAACAATAAGAGTTTATTTCTCCTCCAATTATTAGTTTTTTAATTATGTCTTTTTCTAATTTCTTACTTTCAGCTTCATCTGATTTAAGTATAAAAGCATCTGCAAGTCCGGGACTAATTCCAGTAGCTACATCTTCAGCAATATCTTTAAGAGTTAGATTCCCTGAATAACATTTTTCAATTAATTGATGATGATTTTTAAAAACAAAGCTATAAGCTTGATTAGAAACAAGATTGGATTGATCAATGAGATTATTTATTTTATCTAGCTCAACTGGTAATTTATCTCTTTCCACATCTGATAGATCTGCATATAGAGTTGAGTTGTTTAATATTTTTTTAGAAAAACTAATGATGCAGGTAGGAGTTGTAACATCTTCAAATACTCCATCTCCAAGATTAATGTCTAAGATAAGACTGTAATTACTTAGTATTAATTCTCTACTTTTTTCAAATTCAATTTGATTTAAAAAACTAGAGGGAATTATTAGTGAACACAAAGATTGCTTACCTGTAAGTTCTTGATATCTGTAAGAAAAATAATTAAAAGACTCTGGAGTTCGGACATGAATTCGATCATAATATTTCTTTAAAAACTCTTTTTCTTGGGTTGAAAAATCTACGCCATAAGGAGGATTCCCAATGACAACATCAAACCCGACAAAATCACCATCATCATTCAACACTTCGGGAAACTCAAACCGCCATTCTAAAGCATTATCATACAGCCTACCGCTTTCAATATCTGCGATTTCAGCAGTTAGCTTATCAATCTCATTATTTAACTTAGTTACTTTTTTCTCCCGCGCTTTTTGCTCCGTCTTAGTCTCCTCAAACAATAAACCCTGATTTTCCAGATTATAAAGTTCCCCTTGTAATTGACGTAACTTCACCTTCTTAGGATTACCAATTAATAAATTAGCACTAAACCCAGCCTTAATCTTAGCAATCAGCGTTTCCATCTCCCGCTTTTGTCCCTTAGTTTCTGCGTTGCGATAAGTCTGTACAGCATTGCGATATTGCTCAATACTAAACTTCTGCTTCTGTAAAACCTGTTTAACATCCACATCCAAAGCAAACCGACTAATCAAAGAATTACCACACTTGATATTAATATCAATATTTGGCAAAGTTTCCAAGTTGCCATCCTCCCGATAATAAGCATTCTTTAGAAGCTCAATCCATAACCGCAAGCGACAAATCGTCACAGAATTAGGGTTAATATCCACCCCAAATAAACACCCTTCGATAATCGTCTGTTTCTCGTGAAATAAGGCTTGCTGTACCCGTTGCTTTTCTTTATTATGGGGATGATAAGCAAATAAATTTCCTTCATCATCGTAAACCAGTAACTTATCATTTCGCACTTCCACTCGATAATCTTTTAGCGACTTACCCGAACTATCTAATAAAACCCGTAACTCACTCTTAATCGCGATTATCTCATTCAAAGCCGAAACTAAAAAATGTCCCGAACCCACCGCCGGATCACAAATCTTCAGGCTATTAATAATAGTATTCGCCTCTCTTTTATCCTCAATTCGTTCATATAAATCATCTAAAGTTTGACAATTCCAGCCTTTTACTTCATTAAACTTCTGTACAATCGCTCGTCGTATCGTTTCCCGACACATATACATGGTAATAAAACTCGGTGTATAAAAAGAACCGTCCTTATAACCATTAATCTTTTCAAAAATTAACCCTAATACCGAAGCATTAATTAACTTTTCGCTATCTTCTTGAGGATTTTCTAACTCATCTCGATCGAATTTATAAGCATCCAAAAACTCAAACAAATAAGCCAACGCATTCAACTCACCTACTCGCTTATTACCCTGATTATCTTTTAGCACCGTACCTGCAAAAATGGGTAAAGTTCGCTCCCGCAAATTGCCAATAAAAATCGTTTGCTGTTCCGTCTCCGTTGGCTCAAATAACGAACTATTCAAATAAGGTACATGAGCAAAAGTCGTTTTAACCTTAGCCTCGCGCTTATTTGTCTCCCTAGCTAACACATCAAAAAACAAACTATCGAGATCATCATAACTGGGAACTTTCGCCAAATTGAGAAAGGCAAAATCTCGATCACCTTGATGATATTTAATTAACTGCGCTTCCAGTAGTTTGAGAAATAAAACCCGATTAATCCAATTAATTGATAACCGCAACGCCACATTAAAAATCCGTTCCTCATCCGTAGTTCCAAACTCTTCAGTTAATTTTGAAGTCTTATCTAAACTATCCAACCGACTAATCGCATTTTCAATCAGGGAACCATCACAGCGATCGCATTCTTTCATTTGTCCAATTAATTTCTTCCCTTTTTCCTTAATTTCCGTCAAACCAATAATATACAAAAGCTCATTATAAAAAGGCTTATTTAAAGTATTACTATCATTAACAAAAGGTAACTTAAGTAAATGTTCTGGCGAAAGAATCTTGTAAATATCAAGCAAATCTAAATTTTCCAGTTCTCGCAGATCAAAATGAGTAAACTTAATTTGCTCAATAACTTTAGCGATTGCTAGTTCGGCAATTTGTTGATAGAAAAAATCCGTTTTCGTACTACTCAGTCTCCCTGCTTCAAAATCGCAAAACTGGTTAACTAGAGCCTTATTAGCAAAAAACAAATCCTCAAAAATCTTGCCATCAAAAATAAACCACTCATAAATATTTGTCACGATTAAGTGTTTAATCTCAAGATTTTTATCTGTCACCCTTTCGCGGAGAAAATATAAAACTAACTGCTGAAAAGCCTTGGTATTGAGATTATCCAGTCTTGGCATTTCTGCATTTATTGTCCGAGTAGGTTTCTTCGTCTCAAAAATGACCCCCACAGGACTTTTAACATCTTGGTTATTATGAATCACCAGATCGATGCGCTCTTTTGTATTGATAAAATAGCGATCGGTATAATAGGTATTTTTTAAAAAATCTATCAGCAAATTTTTATTAAACTCTTCCGACTTTTTGCTGTCACATTGCTCCAACAAGCGCGTTAAATTAGCTTGAAAAACCTGAATTGTTTCAGTATCAGGCTTAATTTTCAAGTACACCCGATTTAAGGTTTGCTTGAGTTCTCGCTTATTGACGATCATAAAAGTTTACCTCTAGGGAAACTACCGATTAATACCATTTTTCAAAAGTAATGACAGAGATGGTTATGCCTAGTGCATCTCAATTTTGTCGAAATATCTAGATATTTCGGGCGCACGCAGTGCGCCCCTACCATTGGCACCATCATATTATTGTAGGGGCGAATTGCATTCGCCCTCTTTGAACAACTTCTGCTGCTCACCAATAGGTGAGAGAAAATCACCAATAGGAGATGCACCCGGTTATGCCTGCTACAAATAAAGAAAAATGGTATAATTTTATTATAGCATTGCCAAATGATCGGTTAAAATAGAAGAACAAAAGTTGCAATCGAGGTCAATCTGTCGAAGCCAGGAATTTCTAACAGCAATGGGGAAATAATCCCCCCTCACAGCGTAGCTTGACGGGGGGAGTATGTCACTGTTGCAATGCTTTTAAGAAGCGTCCCATAGTGGCAAATAAACCCGACTTTTTGGCTTTGTTAGCAGGATTAGAACTATCCTTAGGATTATTACTAGAAGCTTTCAGAATCAGATTTTCTAAAGCTTCGCCCATGGGTTTGGTGGATTGTTCGGAAATTAACTCGTAACCGTCTTCTTTTTCTAGCCAAACTTGCCACAAGGAAGGATAGGAGCGATACACAATCGCTGATTCCAAGGGACGAAAATAATAACAACTTTCTAGGGTACTTAAAAATCTTTCTCGCAATTGTCGGGCTGCGTAACCGATACCCACCACCGATACATCTTCTAATTGAGGAATTAGAAGAACCACGGGGCGATCTTCGGCAAGGTAACAGAGTTTTTCTACGGAATTAATCTCCACCGAGGAGGGACAAACAACTAAAAAAGCTTCATCTTCGGGCTTAATTTTGTTTTCGATGGGAATAAAACGACTACCTAAATCTCCCAGTTGAAAAACTGTTTCTCCCCAATCCCGTCGAGCTAACATGGCGGCCCCGGTATCGGGAAAAATTACCCTTAAACCAGAACCATAACTGTCAAAAAGAGAGGTAAAATCAAGGGCTAAAGCTTGCGCTTGTAGAGCAATTTCTGGGATAACTAATTCCACTTGTACGCGTCTAGCACCCGATTCTATAGCCAGTTGGGTGGCGGCTTTCGCTTGCAGGATTGTTTCTTCTAGGGAATTGGGCAGGGTCATTTCAGTTATCAGTTATCAGTTATCAGTTATCAGTTATCAGTGAGCAGTTATCAGTGAGCAGTTATCAGTTATCAGTTATCAGTTATCAGTGAGCAGTAATCAGTTATCAGTTATCAGTTATCAGTGACTACCTCTGGTCGTCGGGGGCTTAAAATCAGAAAGATTTTAATTTTTATAAAAGGTAGGGTTGATTCATGAATGAACCCTACGTCCTGTAGGGGCGAAGCATTCGGGCAATAACCTATCGGTGAAACCGTAGATTTTCTATCCGAATGCTTCGCCCGTACTTTTTGCCGCAAACCCTACTTAAGTTTAGATGAAGTGTGACGGGATTTGGCATCATCCCAAGCATTAAGATAAATCCTATAAAATACTTTTAGTTTTTAAGAAGAAAGTCGGTAATCGGGGAAAAGGTGAGGAAAGAAAGCTTAGGAAAGCTGATAGGAGCCGTGACGTTGGGCATAATAATCGAGAATTGTCGTGATCAGAGCGCGATCGCTTTCCTGAAAAGTCTCAGTATAGTTAATTTCTAGACTACCGATCTGACTTTGGTGATAATCGAATTGTTGGAACTGCTGGGGAGTGAGATGGGTTTCCACACCCTGAACCTGTTGTAAATGGCTGGCTAATTCTCGATAGATAGCCAAGGGCATTCGCGGATAAATAATGGTTTGTTTTTGTTGAATAGCAATCGATCGCACGGGTTTTATTCTCCTGATTCGGAAATATTATAGCTGATCGAGGCTTGCGGTGCGGCGGGTTCGGGTGCACCATCCCCTAAACGACGGGTAATAGTTTGACCGCGTTGTTGTAGGACAATATAGGGGTTATCGGGATCGGTGTTGATCGCTTTAACTAAAATTAAACCATTAGAGAGGGTAGAACCGGGAATAACTCGACGTTCCGTGGCTTCTCCGGGGGCTTTCACGATCGCCATAGGAGTGGTAGGTAACTGGACGATGCCCGATACTTGCACTTCTTCCGCTTCCGTCGGTTGCGGTGGTGGTGGCGGTGCTTTCACTATCGGTCGTCTGGGGGTGGGACGATTGCCCATTGCTGCGGGTGCGGGTCCGGCTGTGGTGGCCGCCAGAGTCCCAGCCGGGGGTTTTTCCGCCACTGTAATTGTAATATTTGGTTGTAGGGGAAAGGGAGCAAAGGGATCGCTGCGACCGCGATTAATTTCTGCGCGTTTTTGGTCTGGATCGGTAGCAGGAATCAATCCCGCTACCCTTAGGGGGGTTGGTTCGGTAGCTGGTTGTACAGCACCGCTAAAGGCTGGTGGTTGGGCAGCCGGGGGACTGGGAGAGGGGGTGGGGGTTTCTTGGCTGGGTGGTGGGGATTGATTAGCTTGGTTAGAAGCTGGACATCCCACCAACAATAAAGCGACACTCCCCACCGATAGGATTAGCGGCAATTTTTTCATACGGAAACAAAGACAAAATGGCCCGGTCGGACAACCTTGGATAATAACATAACCTATCTTTCCCAGAAATCTAGGCTGATTACACGGGGAAAGTCAGGAGCTTGACCCCGCTAGTCCAGTTTTAATACTGACTACCGGATTTACGATGACCGATGGCGGTGACACCGTTACTATCCAAAACTTGACCCCGCTCGACGGTGGCATAGACTAACCAGCGATCGCCGCAGAGTTGTCGCTCTTTCACCGTACACTCTAGATAGGCGAGACTTTCGCTTAAAATCAGACAGCCATTTTCCCCGACTTGGGTTTCTAATCCCGTAAAGACATCACCGCCAGATTTGATGCGATTGGAAAAATGGCGGCGTAAATTGCGCCCTTCCTTGAGAATATTCAAGGTAAAAGCGGTTCCCGAGTTAATTAGGCGATCGGCGGCTTGTTCGTCAGCAACGGCGATAATTAGCCCCGGGGGGTTAAAACTGGCTTGGGATACCCAAGAGGTCAAGAAACCAGCATGATCCTCGCCCTGGCGAGTGGTGAGAACAGAGAGGGAACCGACGATCCGGCCAACGGCCTGGGCAGTGCGATCGATTTGTGTTTCGGTCATTCCCTGTTGGGGAACCCGCAATTTTTTGGTTTTTTTCAAGGTCCGGGCGAAGGTTTCTCCGGCTAAATAACCAGCTTGTAAACTGCTTTCTGTGGGGTTAAAACGCACGCGCAAGGATTCAAAACCGAGGCGATAATTAGCATCTTTGAGTTTAGTTTCAATTAAATCTACAGCTTCCCCACTCCAACCGTAGGAACCAAAAACCCCGGCTAATTTAGTTTTTGCTGCCGTGGAAAGAACGATTCCTAAAGCGGTTTGGATCTGGGTAGGAGCATGACCGGCTAAGGTGGGAGAACCGATAATAAATCCGTCACAATTTTCGATCGCTTGACTAATTTCGGCAGGGGTGGCAAACTCACAATTTATTGATTCTACGGCCAGATCATTTTCTAATAATCCTCGTTCGATCGAGCGGGCCAGGGTGGCAGTATTTCCGTAGGCAGAAGCATATAATAAGGCCACTTGTAGGGGTCGAGTTTTTTGTTCTTGACACCAATAACGATAATCGTGGGCAAGACGACTAAGACTATAGCGAATTATCGGACCGTGGGCGGGTGCATAATATTGGGCGGGAAATTCTTTAATTTTGTCGAGGGCTGTTTCTAACGCTTTAGATTGCACGGCATGGAGACAATCAAAATAATAACGACGATCTGCGTCTAATTCTTTCCAATTTTTATCCCAAATATCGTCACTGCACAGATGCACACTAAAGAATTTATCGCTGTATAAAATTTGGGTTTTTTGGTCAAAAGTGCAAATACCATCAGGCCAGCGCGGCGTAGGAACATTAATAAAACTGAGTTGATGACCTTGCCCCAAATCAAGAATTTCATCGGTTCGTATGCCCAAAATTTGGGCATCAGGCAGGGCATTTTTCAGGGTATTGACGGCAGCTTTAGAACAGAGGATGGTGATTTGATGGGTTTCGGCTAATAAGGCCTTTAAAGTGACAATACGGTTGGGATTAACGTGACTGAGAATTAGATAATCGAGACGATGTAAGGGGACATATTGACGAATTTCTTCTAAATAAATTTCGGTGAAAGATTCTCCAGGAGGATCGATTAAGGCAGTTTTATCGCCCTGGATAAGATAGGAATTAGCGGTGGTTCCCCGTTGACGAGCGTATTCTATTTCAAATTTTAATCTGTCCCAAGTACGCGAGCGAAAAACCCAAGTTTTATCGGCAATTTCTGCGGCTTGAACATCCCGGGGGCGATTATTAATAGCAGGATTGGGAATTAAGGTAGTAGTGGTCATAGTTGTTAATTTGGTTGTTGGTTGTTGGGTGTGACCCCCCCAACCCCCCCGACATCGGGGGGGCAGGTGGGGTGTGGGGTGTGGGGTGTGGGGTGTGGGGTGTGGGGGGAGTGAGGTTTTAGAGTTTTAGTTGAAATTACTCTATCTCCCCATTACCCTATTCCCCCATTTTCCTATCCCCTTCTAACTGATAACTGATAACTGATAACTGATAACTGATAACTGATAACTGATAACTGATAACTGATAACTGATAACTGATAACTGATAACTGATTAAGTTTTGCTGTTTATTTCAGTTAATTCTTTAACTAAATGTTGACGATAACGCTCAGAAACTTTTTGTTCGGGATCGATACCTTCAAAGGTGGGAGGAAGCCAAACTCTTAATACCATTAATGTGCCGAGAACTATTAGAAAAGCACAGGCGGCTAATACTTGTGTCCAATTAGTTTCTAGGACTCCTCTGACAATTAATTCTCGCAAAACCGAGACGATAGAAACTTCCACGGCAACACCGATAGAAACTCGTTTTTCTTGCAAATAAATAATTAACAATCGGAACAATTCTACTAGAATCAAGAGGAATAAAATATCGGCGGTAATAATCCGAAATTGAATCGGTGGCAGCAGAGACATAAACATTTCTCTGACTTCTAACACCATGAAGCTAAATAAACCGATACAGAGAGAAATGACAATTAAATCTTGAATCATTTCTAACACTTGTACTACTCTCACCATCATTGGGGAAGGTTTTTTAATTGGTTCGTACATTTTATTGCTCCTAAGATTGATAGAATTTGGTGTTAGGGAATTGTGAATTATGAATTATGAATTGGGGAGCCTTTTTTACTGATAACTGATAACTGATAACTGATAACTGATAACTGATAACTGATAACTGATAACTGATAACTGATAACTGATAACTGATAACTGATAACTGATAACTGATAACTGATAACACTGATAACTGTTAACTGATAACTGATAACTGATAACTGATAACTGATAACTGTTAACTGTTAACTGTTAATAATGGTTGCCAACTTTGCGATGATGGACAGCAGTTAAGGTATCTAAACGAGCAACTCGTCCGGTATTAACGGTACAATAAACTACCCAATGATCGCCGCAATCTAAACGACTGGTGACTTGACATTCTATGTAAGCTAAGGCATCGGCTAAAATTGGTGATCCATTATTAGCAGTATAGGTTTTAATGCCTTCAAAACGATTGGCACCGGGAGAGAAACGCTTGAGGAAATGTTTCATTAATTTCTGATAATTATCCTCAGCCAAAACATTTAAAACAAAGGTATCGCTAGGCTGTAAAAAGGATACCATTGCCCGATCTTTGGCCACTGCAATCGCCACACCTAAAGGATTTAAACTTGCTTGTGTCACCCAAGAGGCAACCATGGCACTAGATAAATCGGCTTTTTGGGAAGTAATTAAGTACAATCCGGTACTAATACGACCTAAAGCTTTTTCTAAGTCGTTGTTAATCGACTTAATTTGTTTAATCGTTTTTTCTCGGCTTAACCATTGGCCGAGGTCGGTTCCTGCTTCATCGGCAATCAAATCGAGGGATTGATGGGAATTGTCTTTAACTAAAAGAGGAGGAAAAGCTTCGATCGCTCCGATCTCCTGTAATTTATTTCTTAAGGGAAAAATTGGTTCATCTTCCCCACCTCCTGACTCAAATAATCCTACCGCTTGTTTGCCATTAATTGAAGCAAGAATCGTGCTTAAAATTGTCTGGTTAATCGGGGAAGATTGGGGAGGCATTCCGATGATAACTCCCTTCGATTGATTGATTAATTCTCTGACTTCGTGGGGATCAGCATTATTCATATCGACTAATTCTGTCACCACATCATTTTTGGTCAAACCCTGACTGATTATAGTAGCTAAATGTTCGCTTTGTCCGTAATCTTGGGTAAAGAATACAGCCACTAAAGTATCAGCAGAAGTTTGTTCTTGACTCCAAGTTTGATAGCGTCCCACCCAATCAGAAATATGGTGTTTTAATAGGGGACCGTGACCGGTGGCAATGAGATTAATCTCAAATTTATCGATTCTTTTAATTGCCCCTAAAACCGAACGAGCATTCGGTCGCATCAGACAGTCATAATAGGTTTGAAAATCGGCTTCTAGCAGGTCTTTTTCTCGATCGTAGGTTTGATCATCACAAAAGTGCATTCCGAAGGCATCACAGGTAAAAAGGGTGGCAGTTTTAGCATCAAAAGTGAAGATAGTATCGGGCCAATGAAGATTAGGGGCTGCAACAAATTCTAAGACATGGCCATTACCTAAATCTAAAGTATCACCACTTTTAACGATTAACTGTTTAAAGGGTCTGTGTACCATGTTTTCGAGGAATTGCATGGCAACTTTTGCCCCCACCACGGTAACTTCTGGGACTAATTCCAAAACCTCTTTGACTAAACCACTGTGGTCGGGTTCGGTGTGACTGATAATTAAATAATCAAGATGATTGATGTTGATTAGTTTAGTTAATTCATCCAGATAAAGGCGATCGAATTTGCGGTGAGATGTGTCAATTAGGGCGGTTTTTTCCCCTTGAATAATAAAAGAGTTATAAGTGGTACCGTTTTCTAAACCAAATTCGATATCAAAACGATCGCGATCCCAATCCAAACAGCGCAAGGTAAAAGTATTTTCGGCGATTTCTTGGACTTGTGTGGTTAAACGGCTGGTTTTAGCGGGTTTTGGGGTGATTAAAGCAACCATAATTTCTATCTCCCACAGGATTTGATTCGGAACTGCATTTGCTTAATTCCTATGGTGACTTGCTTTCAGCGATTTGTAAAATACCAATTACTCAAGTCAATGATTAGTTAGATTTATATAACCTTTTATCTATGGTTGTGGATATTAATTTGCGTGCCGGCCCTACCGAATCAAGATCTGAATACTAATTGTGCATCCTATCCACCGGTTGGCTTAGTCCTCGGTTTTGCTTACTGTACTTTTGCCCATTTGTCAAGTTTTTTACATAATTCTTAATATTTCCCTCGTTTTTGCTCTCTCGCTCTCCTGGGGTGTTTTGTTTTCGATGTCAGTCTATGGGTGAACCTGTAACCCATGAGGATATTTACCAGCTATTGCGCGCTGGTGAAACGTTTTTTGTTTTAGCTGAAGCGGTAACACAAGTCCAGAAAACGGGTTTCTTCGAGAAACCCGTTTTCTGGATATTGTTTTTTGGCTGAGGGTTTTAAGGTGAATTGGTGGGCAGTGCATCGCCCTACGGTAAGATGTTCTTATTATATTCTTGCCAAAGACTGCTTAAATTCTGCGAGAGAATTAGCAGTAGCTGCTAATTTTAGTAGCTCTTTTAAGAGAGTAAGGTTAGTGATTTTGTCAATCATCTCTTCAATTTCTGAAGAAATCTGTTCAAACCGCACAGTTAAAACTGTTTTTATGTCATCGCAGCTATTTTCTAACGCTCCAATTTCCTTGCCAATTTCCTTACCACGTTCTATCCCTCGTAACTCCATATTACTAAAGACATGGTTCTTTCCTCCTCAAATTGTTTAATTTTACTCTCTAAACTTGACTGTAATTCAGGGGATAAAGTCATCATATTGTCGATGATTTCAAACAGTTTAATTATCCGTTCTCTCTCGAACTATTTTTCATATAATCCCCTGATTAACTTCCACTTCCACTGTTCCGGTTGTGGCAGCTTCCCGGTAGTCGCTTTTGTTTTCAGGTGTGCCATGACTATTATAGCAAAGAGATTGCTACTTGCCTCTAGTTCTGACCATCTTTCCTCATAGTCCAGTAATTTGACTGTTGGGAATTTGAGAGTCACTTCACAGCCAGCGATAGTATAATTATAGGAATCTGGTCGCCAATTTACTCGTTCATCCCCTAGAATAGCGAGACTGATAACCGGTTTCTGATACAAATCAAAGGCGCAATAATTATAAATATACATCCTCTGGGAGAAATTTTCGCCGATAACCATCTACTAATTAAAAATGATAATTATTTACTTTTCTAGCATTTTATCTAATCTTTCCTGAATCAATAAAGCCATGGAAGAACGCAGAAAAAATAAACCAAATAACCCCGCTAGACTGAAGGGAATAATGGCTAGTTTGCTATAGTTGCTGTCTAATAAAAATATGGCTGAGATAATGCTAAATCCCAATAGACAGACATTAATTAATACTTTAATTCCCAGATAAATTCTTTTCAGAAGTCGTTCATTTTCCCGTGACTTAACTTGAAAAACTAAATTTCCTCGCTCGATTTTTTCCTCTAATTGACGGATCATTCTCTCGTTTTTGTTACCTTTTTGCCATTGTTGTTTAAGAAAAGTGCGCGCTTGATTAGCTAGGATAAGCATTGTCTTGGTAGTTCCTCCCGATACTGCTAGACTTTTCACAAAAGGTTGACTAGCTGCTAATAAATTATACTGGGGATCTAAAGAGCGGGCAATTCCATCCAAAGTGGTGACAGATTTAATAATAAAAGTCATTTGGGGGGGTAAGCGAAAAGGTTGCTGTTTAAACATTAAATACACTTGATCGCTAATTTGTTCAAATACCCTCACATCTACCGGTTTATCGCGAAATTCATCTAAAAGAAACTGCACGATATTTCGTATGGGTTGTAGATCTCTAACGGGTTCAATTAACCCCATATACATCAAAGTTTTTAAGACTGTTTCTGTATCCTTTCTCAAGATAGCGAAAAAGGTTTCGATCATTTGATCTTTAGCGACGGACTTTAACTCGAACATCGTGCCGAAATCGTAGAAAATTAACTCCCCTTCCTGACTAACTGCCATATTACCCGGATGGGGGTCTGATTGGAAAAAACCATCCTGTAATAGTTGTTTGAGATAGGAACAGATACCCAGTTGAATAATCCCATCTACGTTAATATTATTAGCTATTAAAGTCTCTCGATCATCAACTTTAATCCCCGGCACATACTCCAAAGTTAATACCTTGCGGGTGGTATATTGCCAGTAAACTAAAGGGACTTTTACCTGGGGATAATTCTTAAAATTTTCCCGAAAGCGATCAGCATTTTTGCCCTCATGAATATAATCGATTTCTTGAAAGAGTAGCTCAAAGAATTCTTGATAGATAGCTTCTAGATTATATTTTTTCACCACGGGGAAAATATTTAACCAACGGGTGAGACGATGCAACAATTCAAAATCGAGATTAAATAGTCCTTCTAGATTCGGTCTTTGTACCTTAATAACGACTTCTTCCCCACTTAATAACTGCGCTCGATGCACTTGTCCTAAACTGGCACAAGCGAGGGGAGAAACAGTAAAACTTTCAAATAAATTATCTAGGGTTTGTCCTAATTCTGTTTCGATAACTCGGATCGCTTCTTGACTATTAAATTCGGGAACTCGATCCTGTAATTGGGTTAATTGTTCGATATATTCGAGCGGAATTAAATCTGCTCGCGTCGATAAAGATTGTCCAATTTTAATAAAAGTTGGTCCCAAATTCATGAGGCGATCAACTAACCATTTCGCTCTCTTTTGCCGTTTTTTGCCCCTATTAGCCCCCGTTAAACGATCCCAGAGCAAAAAAGTCAAAAACTGCGTTGTAAAGCTAAATATCTCCAATTGACGAATAATTGGCGATCGCAAGCTTTGCTGCCAATGTAAAGATTTGGGGGAATCAAAGGGAGTAAGCATTAGTTATCAGTTATCAGTTATCAGTTATCAGTTATCAGATGAACGTAGGTTGGGTTGAAGCATGAAACCCAACGCCCAATCATTTTACGCTACCGCTAACCCATCCTACAAATAATTGTGCCTCCCTACTTAATATCCCACAGCGTTTCTCGTCAAGGTGAAGTATAAATTAAACCTTGCCGAAGTAAGGATTCCAGTCGCAAAAATGCGCTTCATCCATCTGAGAAACGCTGTCAAGTGTTACCTTCCCGTTTGCGAATTCGCTGGTAAAAATCCTGATTTTCAGCTTTTAATCTCTGCGACCAGGTAAACCCAGATCTACCGATAGAAGATGACTGCAAGCAAAACCAGAAAAGGCTACCGCATTTAATCCTTGACCGGGGAAGGTACTATCTCCCACACAATAAAGATTAGGAATAGCTGTGCGATTAAAGGGCATTCCTAATAAACCTAACAGTTTTCTTCGCGGTATTGGGCCGTAACTGCCATCGATTCTATTCAAAAAGCGGCGATGGGTGCGGGCTGTGCCAATTTCGATATAATCTAATCCTGTATCTAGTTTGGGAAAGAGTTTTTTCAGGCGCTCGATGAGACGATGAGCAGCGGCCTCTTTTTTCTGTTGATATTCTTGGGGGGGCAGTTTTTGCCATTGATCAATCCAGCTAGGGGTGAAAGTATGAATGATATGATGGTCCGGGGGTGCGAGGGAGGGATCGAGTAAGGTAGGAATAGAAACAAAGATAGTTCCCTGTTCTGCTTCCATATTTTCCCAATCTTCTAGTAAAATATGGTGACATTCGCTTCCTGATGGTAATACATCGGCCTTAACTCCCAGATGCAAACTCAGGAAACTGGGGGATTTTTGATAGCGTTTTTGCCATTTTTTTTCGCTGCCCGGGAGAGATTCTGGGGGGAGTAGTTTCTCGAAGGTATCCCAACGGGTGGCATTAGAAACAATCTTTTTAGCGTAATATTCCTTACCATTGGTCAATCTTACCCCGATCGCCCGTCCTGCATCTAAAATAATCTTATTCACTCTCGCTTGATACTGGATTTCACCACCAGCTTTTTCCAATCCCGCGACTAACTTGAGAGCAATCTGTCCCACTCCCCCCCGGGGATAGTTAATTCCCCCGTAATGGCGATCGCTAAAGACCATTCCCGCATTAATCATCGGAGTGCGATCGGCGGGTACTACCGACCAACAATAACATTCCATGTCGATAAATTTCAATAATTTCGGGTCTTTAATATATTTTCTGGCCACATCTCCCGCATTTTGGGGTAAATACTTGACCAATCCCAAACAGGATAAAGGATGCTGGAAAAAAACCCTAGTCAGATAGCGGGGTTCTTCCAGCGATAGTAAATCCATACTATTGAGGCAATTAAACACCTGCCAGCATTCATCGTAAAAGCGCCGGATACCGGTTTTTTCTGCGGGAAAATGGCTAATTAATTCCTGTAAAAATTGTTCGTAGTCGCGATGAACTTTTAAGTCTAATCCGTCCGGGAGATGATAATGGATCTGGACGGGATCGGCAATGGTTTCGATAGTCATATCCACCGCTGCCAAAGCCTTGGTTAGGAGGTTAGTCGTCCCCTTTTTGCCAAAACCAAAAATCATCGAAGCACCCACATCAAAACGATAACCCTCTCGTTCAAAATAACCTGCGCTGCCCCCCGGAATCAGATAACTCTCTAAAACTAAGACTTTTGCCCCTTTTACCGCTAATTGCGTCGCTGTCACCAATCCCCCGATTCCCGACCCAATCACGATCGCATCGTACTGATTACTCATAACTTGACTCGATAAATTTTTGTGTCAATTCTTGATTGTAACCCTTGACTAGCGGTCATTTATCGGCTAGTTTGCGGGAGCAAAAAATTTTGGGGGAGAAATGAAAAGCTGGTAAAAGGAAAAAAGTCTTGACAAATCCGGCCGCTTGACATAGTTGGGTTTGGGTGATATTATCTTCCGGAAAGACGGGCAGCGCTACTGTTATAAAAAAAACATTGGCTCTTCTCGTTTCTGTATGGAAGGGAGAAGAATAGGGGTAATTTTCTGGAAAGATAGTCTTCAAAGCCTTGCCTAGCAAGACTACTAGGAACGATAAACACTGATTATCACACCAAGTCGGGGAGAGCCAAACATCATTTTACCTAAAATTAATTAATCAATTGAATAATGTATAGAAAACTGGCCAACAAAATCCTTAAATTAGCTAATTCCCTATCTAGGTCATCGAAGCGATCTCTTTTAATTGTCACCGATTGCCTGATTTTTAGTCTAACCATCTATCTAGCCTTCTCGCTCAGGTTTAATCTTAGCCTCGAATATCAGGAAATTAGACCTTTTTTCAGGGAAATATTCAGCTTAATTGCGATTAAACTTCTAGTTTTCTATCTAAAAGGTATTTACAGTCCCGTAGTACGTTATACAGGATTAGAGTTTCTTTCTTCCGTACTGCAAGCGGTTCTCTATAGTTCAGGGGTTTTAATCAGTCTGGCCTACTTTCAAAGGGATGCCTTTTTGCCGCGTTCAGTCCTGATTATCGACGCATTGTTAACCCTAGTATTGGTTATCGGGGTGAGATTATTGATTCGTTCTGTCTTTCACCGTCTTAATATTTACGTCAGTAGTGTGGATAGGGAACCGACAATTGTTATCTATGGTGCGGGGGTTGTGGGTTGTCAATTAGCACGTTCCCTACAAAATGACCCCCACTATCGTTTATTGGCCTTTGTTGATGATAATCCCGATTTGCAGCAGCGAGTTATCCAAGGCATTAGGGTTTATTCCCCCTCTCAATTGGCACTACTGCACCAAAAAAGGGCCTTTGACTGGGTTATTCTCGCTATTCCGAATGTAGCCAAGGCCAAAAAGCGGCAAATCATCGAAAGTCTAGAAACTTTACCCATCGTCATTAAAACCGTCCCTCCCCTCTCAAAAATTTTATCGGGAGAAGCGGCCATCAATCAGATTCGCAGTGTCGATGTCTCGGAATTATTAGGACGGGAAGAAATTCTACCCCATCCCGAACTTTTGGGAAAAAATGTCACCGGTAAAGCGGTGTTAGTCACCGGGGGTGGCGGTTCCATCGGTTCGGAATTATGCCGACAAATCGCCTTCCTCAAGCCAAAATGCTTGGTAATCTACGAATTAAACGAGTTTTCCCTCTACAAAATCGATCTCGATTTAAGTGAAAATTATGCCGATTTACGCAAGTATGCCTATCTAGGCAATGTTCTCGACCGCAATCATCTGGCCCGAGTCATCCAACAACACCAGATTGAGACAATTTATCACACGGCCGCCTATAAGCACGTTCCCCTTGTGGAAGCCAATGCTAGTCAAGGGATTTACACTAATGTTTGGGGAACCTTAAATGTCGCTCAGACCGCGATCGAGAATTCAGTTAGTAATTTAGTTCTCATTTCCACCGATAAGGCCGTCAGACCGACTAACATTATGGGGGCCAGTAAACGCTGTGCTGAGTTAGTTATACAAGCTTTGGCCGCTTTACCCGACACTTCCACCTGTTGCGCTATCGTCCGCTTTGGCAATGTTCTCGATAGTAGCGGTTCCGTGGTGCCGCGTTTCCGGGAACAAATCGCCCAACGTAAGAATATTACCCTCACCCATCGCGATATTATTCGCTATTTTATGTCTATTCCAGAGGCGGTGCGTTTGGTTATACAAGCAGGAGCCATGGCCCGAGGGGGTGAGGTATTCCTGTTGGATATGGGTGAACCGGTAAGAATTTACGATTTGGCCCTACAGATGATTCGTTTAAGTGGCTTGGAATTAGGGCAAGATATTGATATTGAAATCACGGGATTAAGACCAGGGGAAAAACTCTACGAAGAATTATTAATCGATACCGATAAAGCTCGTCCCACCCCTCATCCAAAGATTTTTTGCGCTCATGAACACTTTCTTGCTTGGGAAAAATTACAAATCAAATTAGAGCAATTGCTTAATTCTATTCAACTTAATGACCGTCATGGCTTAGTTAAGTCCCTACAAGATTTAGTTCCCGAATACCGACCTCCGCAGCAAATGACAAGTAATTTGTCAAGTAAAAAGTGAAAAAGAGGAGTTTTACCTCTCCTCTTAATCTAATTGAACCGAATGCTCTTGTTTTAATTGCTTTTGGATATTTTTTACCGTCCGCTCAATTTTATTGATCCCGCGAGAATAAGGGCGATTTATTCTATCAGCTAGAGGAGAAGTTTGTTGAATAGCAATGCTTAAATAAAGGGGAAAAGCGAGGGTAAAGGCTAAAAAAAGACGTTGTAACATGATCCACTCCCACAAAAGTTCTTCAGCGATTATTTTAGCCGACTGAAACTTTTACCAGAATAACGACTAACTAGGAAAATTTCAGCTGGTTTGTGACAGTCCGGCAATTGGTGGGGCAATCCTAAAGAATTAGTGCTGAAACCCTCAACCCTAGACCGAGAGTCTGATACATTGATCTAAGAATATGATCGATCGCTCTATCTATGCACAAAATTCCAGTTACTGTGGTCACGGGTTTTCTGGGTGCGGGAAAAACTACCCTCATCCGTCATCTACTGCAAAATAATCAAGGCCGACGGGTGGCCGTTATGGTCAATGAATTCGGAGAAGTGGGAATTGATGGTGATTTGTTGAAAAGTTGTCAGACCTGCGATGACAACCCTAACGATAATATTGTGGAACTGACCAACGGTTGTCTGTGCTGCACAGTACAGGAAGAATTTCTCCCCACCATGCAGAAATTGCTGGAACGACGGCAACAGTTGGATTGTATGCTGATCGAAACTTCCGGATTAGCTTTACCTAAACCTCTGGTTCAAGCTTTTCGCTGGCCGGAAATCCGCAACGGTGCCACGGTGGACGGAGTAATCACCGTGGTGGATGGTTTTGCCGTCGCTAGGGGTCGTCTGGTGACGGATTTGGATGCTTTAACGGCACAAAGGCAAGCAGACCCCAATTTAGAACACGAAACGCCCATTGAGGAGTTATTTGAGGATCAGTTAGCCTGCGCTGACCTGGTACTCTTAACTAAAACCGATCTCATCAGCGAAATTGAATTAGAAAAAATTATTAATTGGCTGAAAACACAACTGCGATCGACGGTAAAAATAGTTACTTGTGCCGATGGACAAATTAGCCCCGATGTGCTACTGGGATTTAATGCCGCCGTCGAGGATAATTTAGCTAGTCGTCCTAGTCATCATGATCACGAGGAAGAACACGATCATGATGAGGAGATCAATTCCGTGCAGTTTTGCCTCGATTCTCCCGTAGATGCCCGAATTTTGACCCAAAGGATTAAAGAATTGGTAGCCCGAGAAGAAATCTATCGGGTCAAGGGATTTGTTAACGTGGCCAATAAACCGATGCGTATGGTGTTACAGGGAGTCGGCGATCGCTTTGATTCTTTCTTCGACCGACCCTGGCAATCCACGGAAATGCGGCAAACTCGCTTGGTCTTTATCGGCCGCTCCCTCGATAGTCAGAGAATCGAGCAGGCCTTAACTAGGGTTGGCTGAATAAATGTGAAATGTAGGCAAGGTAAGAGTTTTGTGGCTTTTCTCGCGAAACAGGTGCAAGATTTTGAGAGAATCGTCGTTCAAAACCTTGCGTCTTCATCAGCCCGCATCCTGTAGGGGCGAAGCATTCGGGCAATAACCTATCGGTGAAACCGTAGATTTTCTAACCGAATGCTTCGCCCGTACTTTTTGCCGCAAACCCTATTTATTCTTCCCTCTCCCTTCTCCCCTTCTACAATAATTATTCGCAGCCAGAAATACGTTGGGACGTATCATACTTTGTGCTTTTTGTCAAAAAAACTTTTTTTTTGCAATAAAACTACACAAAAAAAAGATCATCGTTGTGGGTGAAATTGACTGATTTACCCGTCTTAATTAGGATCACCTTCTAGGTGTGGCAAGGGTTTCAACCATTGCTGCCCAAAAAAGCACAGAACAAAATTTGTAAATATTGCGAAATGTTAATTTAAATATTCTCAAGTTTTTGTATTCAATCAATAAATTTTACTTATCCTTGACCAACATCGGGTTAGAAGTCAGGAGTCAGGAGTCAGGAGTCAGGAGTCAGGAGACAGGTTTTAGATGTTGGGGTTTTAGGGTTTTGGGGTTTTGGGGTTTTGGTTCAATTTCCCATCTCCCCATCTCCCCATCTCCCCATCTCCCCATCTCCCCATCTCCCCATCTCCCCATCTCCCCACACCCCACTGAAAAAGCTCCGGCGCTCGATCGCCCGGATAGATGGTCGGGGATTTGGGTTAGGGTAGTAAAAGATACAGATTACTCGCCCTTGCAGACCAAAAATTATGACGAACACCAGTAACCCGCTGCTTGCCGGTCAAGGATTACCAGCTTTTGACCAAATCCAACCTGGCCTGATTGTCCCTGGGATGACGCAACTTTTGCAGGAACTGGCCAGAGAATTAACCGAACTAGAAGCAGAGATTGCTCCCACCTGGGAAAAATTGGTCGAACCCCTCACCCGGATTGAAGAACGTTTAAGCTGGAGTTGGGGGATTATCGGTCATCTGATGGGGGTAAAAAATAGCCCAGAATTGCGTCAAGCTTACGAAACCGTACAACCACAGGTAGTCGAGTTTATTAGCCGTTTAAGCCAAAGTAAACCCATTTATGAAGCATTTTTGTCCCTGCGCCAAGGGGAAAGCTGGGGGCAATTAGACGAGGCACAACAGCGCATTGTCGAAGCTTCCCTGCGGGATGCCCAATTGGCCGGGGTGGGATTGCTAGGGGAGAAAAAAGACAGATTTAACGCAATTCAACTGGAATTAGCGGAAATCACCACGAAATTTTCCAATAACATCCTCGATGCCACCAAAGCTTTTCAACTGAAACTAACAACCCCAGAAGATATCGCCGGTTTACCCCCTAGTCTCCTCAGTTTAGCCGCCCAAACCGCCCGGGGCCAAGGGGAAACTAACGCCAGCAACGAAACCGGCCCCTGGGTGATTACCCTCGATTTTCCCAGTTATTTCCCCTTTATGAAGTACAGCGATAATCGGGAATTGCGGGAAAAACTCTATAAAGCCTACGTTAGTCGGGCCGATCTGGGAGAATTGGATAATAATCCCCTCATCGATCGCATTTTGCAACTTCGTCAGGAACAGGCCCATCTTTTAGGTTATAGTACCTACGCCGAGGTCAGTCTTGCCCGGAAAATGGCCAATTCTGTGGATGAAATCGAGAAATTGCTTGACAATTTGCGCCAAGTAAGCTATGAAGCGGCAAAACAGGATTTAGAGGCCTTAAAAACTTTTGCGGGAACCGACGATCTCAAACATTGGGATATAGCCTATTGGTCAGAAAAACAGCGTCAGGCCAAGTTTAACTTTAGTGCCGAGGAATTACGCCCCTATTTCCCCCTACCACGGGTTTTAGAAGGCATATTTAGCCTCGCTAAACGGATTTTTGGGGTAGAAATTATCGCTGCCGACGGTAAAGCACCTATCTGGCATCCCGAGGTGCGTTATTTCCAGATTAATGACGAAAAGGGCGAAAAAATCGCCTATTTCTACCTCGATGCCTACAGTCGTCCCGCCGAAAAACGCGGCGGCGCTTGGATGGATGTCTGTATCGGTCGGGCCAAAACTGGTGCCGAGGTGCGTTTACCTGTGGCTTATTTAATCTGCAATCAAACGCCTCCAGTGGACGGAAACCCCAGTTTAATGACCTTTGAGGAGGTAACTACCCTATTTCACGAATTTGGCCACGGTTTACAGCATATGTTAACCACTGTGGATTATTCTGGCGCAGCGGGTATTAATAATGTTGAGTGGGACGCGGTGGAATTGCCCAGTCAATTTATGGAAAATTGGTGTTATGATCGCCCTACTTTAATGAGTATGGCCAAACACTACGAAACTGGTGAAACTCTCCCCGAACATTACTACCAAAAACTGCTCCTAGCTAAGAATTATATGAGCGGTTCGGCTATGCTGCGTCAGCTACATTTGTCTTTAGTAGATTTGGAATTACACCATCGTTATCAACCCAATGGCGGCGAAACTCCTAAACAAGTCAGACAGCGTTTAGCAGCGACGACGACGATAATTCCTCCCCTACCAGAAGATGCTTTTTTGTGTTCTTTTGGACATATTTTCGCCGGCGGTTATGCGGCGGGTTACTATAGTTATAAATGGGCAGAAGTTCTCAGTGCCGATGCTTTTGCCGCTTTCGAGGAAGTGGGATTAGATAACGAAGAAGCAGTGAAAGTGATCGGTCGCCGTTTTCGCGATACTGTCTTAGCTATGGGGGGAAGTTCCCATCCTATGAATGTTTTTAAAGCTTTCCGCGGTCGCGAACCCAGTACCGAGCCTCTCCTCCGTCATAGCGGCTTATAAAAGTAGGGTGCGTTAGCGTAGCGTAACGCACCAAAAACCCAAAAACCTTTCTTTGTGGTGCGTTACGGCAATATTTAGCTCTTGATTTTTTCCCGAAAAACAAGGGAT